>ERZ773147.2745-NODE-2745-length-14600-cov-4.485734_pt1 | contig 14600 bp, 8 predicted proteins | sample MGYA00580851_ERZ773147 | MGnify/ENA primary metagenome ERZ773147 (study PRJEB29015, sample SAMEA2737818) | human gut metagenome | biome: human gut; feature: human-associated habitat; material: faeces | place: China | collected 2012 ... | reverse complement strand
CGGACTTTGACGGCTTTGCCCGGGAGTTCTTCCCCACCACCTATGTGTGCAACACCGAGTATGACGCCTCCATGCCCAATGTGCTGGTGGCATGGCCCCGTGTGGCGGTGAAGAACGGTCTGGGCGAGTACCTCAGCAGCATGGGCATGACCCAGCTGCGCATTGCCGAGACGGAGAAGTACGCCCACGTCACCTTCTTCTTCAACGGCGGCGTAGAAAAGCAGTACCCCGGCGAGGATCGGGTGCTGGTGCCCTCCCCCAAGGTGGCCACCTACGACCTCCAGCCGGAAATGAGCGCCTTTGAGGTGTGCGACAAGTGCGTGGAGCGCATCGAGTCCGGCGCGTATGACGTGATCATCCTGAACTTCGCCAACTGCGACATGGTGGGCCACACCGGCGTGCTGGAGGCCGCCATCAAGGCGGTAGAGACCGTGGACACCTGTGTGGGCAAGGTGGTGGATGCCACGCTGAAAATGGGCGGCATCGCCATGATCACCGCCGACCACGGCAACGCCGAGGATATGAAGCAGCCCGACGGCAGCCCTATGACCGCCCACACCACCAATCTGGTGCCCTTCATCCTGTGCGGCGCTGGCAGCGAGCTGCGCACCGGCCGTCTGGCCGACATCGCCCCCACCATTCTGGACGTGCTGGGTCTGGCCTGCCCGCCGGAGATGGATGGACGGACGCTGATCGTAAGATAACTGGCGAAAAGTCTTGCGACTTTTCTGCCAAAAGGTTTGCGGCCGACCGCGCGCGTCCTTCGGACACACTTGCGGCCGAGAAGAATTTTTCTGACGCACATGTCGTCAGAAAAATGATTGCATTTTTTCGCGGCGTCCGCGCCGCGAACTCTGCGAGGCTTTTGTAGGGGCGGACGACTCTGTCCGCCCCTCAATATACCACAACACCATTTCATCATTCCCTCAACTCAGGAGGAACCACATACATGAATATCACCGTCATCGGCTGCGGGCGCTGGGGCTCGCTGATCACATGGTATCTGGACCGCACCGGTCATCACGTCACGCTGTACGGCCGCTCCGGCTCCGCCCGGATGCAGCGGTTTCTGGAAACGCGCAGCAATGACCTGCTGACGCTGCCGGAATCCATCACGCTGTCCACCGACCTCTCCTGCGTGAAGGACGCAGAGGTCATTATCATCTCCATCGGCTCCCAGAGCCTGCGGGGCCTGATGGAGGAGCTGCGGGCCATGACGCCGCGGGACAAGATCTTCACGCTGTGCATGAAGGGTCTGGAGATCGGCACCGGCGAGCGGCTGAGCCAGGTGGCCCGGGAGTATCTGGACGATTCCAACGCCATCGCCGTGTGGCTGGGGCCGGGCCATGTGCAGGAGTTCTACCGCGGCGTACCCAACTGCATGGTCATTGACAGCGAGGATCAGCAGGTCAAGCAGCGGCTGGTGAAGGAATTCTCCAGCGATCTGATCCGCTTCTACTACGGCAACGACCTGCTGGGCAACGAGGTGGGCGCGGCGGCCAAGAACGTGGTGGGCATCGCCGCCGGTTTTCTGGACGGCGCGGGGCTGGTAACGCTGAAGGGCGCGCTGATGAGCCGCGGCACCCGCGAGGTGGCCCGTCTCATCAAGGCCATGGGCGGCAACGAGCTGTCCGCCTACGGACTGTGCCACTTGGGCGACTACGAGGCCACGGTGTTCTCCCCTTACAGCCACAACCGGCAGTTCGGTGAGTGCTTCGTGCAGGGCAAGCCCTACACCCAGCTGGCCGAGGGCTACTATACCGTCAAGGCGCTGGTGCAGCTGGGAAAGCAGTACGGCGTGGAGCTGCCCATCTGCCAGGCGGTGTATCACATCCTCTACGAAAACGGCGATCCCCACGAGGCCATCCGCATGCTGATGGGCCGTGACCTGAAGGGCGAATTCGATAGCTGAAAGCACTCCTTTCACCAAATTCTGTAAAAATGTATAAAATGACCTTTGTTCGTCCAAAATAGGCGGCAGAGGTCATTTTTTCATTCCGGCCGGCCGCCGGCCGTAACAGGCGGCCATCGGAGACGCCTCCGGTGAAAGGAGAAGCTATGGAATTTATAAAGCAGCACCGCCGCGCCCTTTACATCGCGCTGGCGCTGTGCGTGGTGGCCGCCGGTGTAACGGGGTATCTGGTAACGCACCGTGAAGCGCCTGCCCAGCAGGCCTCCTCCAACCAGCCTGTCACCCAGGCGAAGCCCCCGGTGGTAACGCCGGTAAAGCCTGACCTGCCCGCGCAGGAGGAGCCGGAGGAGGAAGAACCGCCCGTAGAGGCCGCGGCCCAGCTGCTGCCCCAGGTAGTGTCTCCGCTGGACGGCACCACGGTGACGGTGTTCAGCATGTCGGAGCTTTTGTATGACGAGACCATGGCCGACTGGCGCACCCATGAGGGGCTGGACATTCAGGCGGCTGAGGGTGACGCGGTGAAAACCGCCGCCGCGGGCGAGGTGACCTCCGTCACCCAGGATGAGCTGATGGGCACCACCGTGTGCATCACCCACAGCGGCGGCTACGTCACCAAGTACAGCAGTTTGCAGGAAAATCCTCCCATCAGTCAGGGCCAGCAGCTGGCCGCCGGTGACATCGTGGGCTACGTGGGCACTGCCGCCGCCGAGGCCAGCATGGGCCCCCACCTGCACTTCTCCGTGGAGAAGGACGGCACGCTGATCGATCCCAAGGAGTATGTAAAATAAAAAACTGGCATGAAATCTTCGATTTCATTGCCAAAAGGCTTACGGCCGGCTGCGCGCGTCCTTCGGACACACTGGCGGCCGAGAAGAATTTTTCTGACGCACATGTCGTCAGAAAAATGATTTGATTTCTTTGCGCTGTGCGCAGCGCGAACTCTGCGAGGCATTATTTCTGTCAAAAAAGCAGCCGTTTGTAAAAAACGGCTGCTTTTTTGCGAAAACCGGGAACTTTTTCCTTTCCGCCAGCGTCACATAAGCAGGAAGATCCCAAAATGAAGGAGGTTTTTGCTTATGAAACGTATTACTACTCTCTTGCTGACGCTGGTATTGGTCCTGCTGCTGGCAGGCTGCGGCGGTAAAGCCGCCAGTAACAACGCCATACAAGCCGCAGTCAGTGAAAGCGGCGGCTACTGGAACACCGCCGCCGACGCGGACTACAACATGGACTACGCTGCCGAGGAGCCGGGCGCTTCAGCGTATGACGACAGCAAGGAGCAGTCCGACAAGCCCGCCAAGCGCATCTATACCGGCTATATGAAGATGCAGACTCAGGACTTTGACACCGCCGCCAGCGGCATCGATGCGCTGGTAGAGGAGCTGGGCGGCTATTTCCAGCAGAGCAGCACCTCCAATGGCAGCGGCGGCTACCGTCACGCCAGCTACACCGTCCGCGTTCCGGCAGAGCAGTTCGACACCTTCTTCCAGAAGGCCGGTGCGCTGTGCCATGTGACCTATTCCAACACCAACACCGACGATGTGTCTGAAAGCTACTATGACACCGAGGCCCGGCTGGAGACGGCCCGTATCAAGCTGGATCGGCTGCAGGAGCTGCTGGCCAAGGCCACCAGCATGGAGGACATCATCACCATCGAAAGCGCCATCTCCGAGACGGAGTGGGATATTGAGAACCTCAGCGGCACGCTGCGGCACTATGACGCGCTGGTGGACTACGCCACTATTGACGTGGAGCTCAGCGAGGTCTATAAGCTGTCCGGGCAGGACGAGGCCGTCACCACCTTCGGCGGGCGCCTGGGCCAGTCCTTCGTCAACGGTCTGAAGGCCGTGGGCAATGCGCTGGAGGACTTCGCCGTATGGCTGGCGTACAGCTGGTTCTGGCTGCTGGTGATCGCGGCGGTGATCGTGGTGGTCGTGCGCATTGTCCGCCGCAAGAGCGGCGGGAAGAAGTTCTCCCTGAAGCGGAAAAAAGCAAAGACCGAGGACACGGAGCCCAAGGAATAACATAAAAAGATGACCAGTTCTGTCATTCCGAGGAGCGATGCGACGTGGGAATCCGTCTCAGCTTCCACCGTAGTGTCAAAAGTACGGATTGCCACGTCAGTCTGCCGACTGGCCCGCAATGACGGTTTTTCAGCAACCATAAAAAATGACCGGCGCTGCCGGTCATTTTTTATGCTTATTTTTCCGCTTTCCGCTGGAAGAACTTCACGATCTCCACGATGGGGATCACGCAGAAGGCCAGCGCCAGCGCCACCAGATACTCGTTCCACTCCACGCTGGTAAAGTCGAAGGCGGCGGCGATGAAGGGCACCTCACACACCAGGGTGGTGGCCAGCAGGCTGCCGATGGCGGCGAAGGTCATCATCTTATTGCGGGTGCGGAGCTTCAGGATGCTGCCCCGCTGGGAGCGCATATTCAGGCTGTGGAAGATCTCCGCCATGGACATGGTGACGAAGGCCATGGTGGTGCCGTCGGGGCTGAGGCCGTTTGCGGGGATCTCCCACACGCCGGACTCCATGAAGTGGCCGATGAAGAAGGCGGCAATGGTCAGCGCCGAGATCACAAGGCCCTGATAGGCCACGTCCACGCCCATGCCTCCGGCGAAGATACCGGCCTTGGCGTCACGGGGACGGCGGCGCATGATGGCAGGCTCCGCCTCCTCCATGCCCAGCGCCAGCGCCGGGAAGCAGTCGGTCACCAGATTGATCCACAGCAGGTGCACCGGCTCCAGAATGGTGAAGCCCAGCAGCGTGGCCGCGAAGATGGAGATGACCTCGCTCATGTTGGAGGACAGCAGGAACTGGATGGCCTTGCGGATGTTGTCATAGATGCGGCGGCCCTCCTCCACCGCGCCCACGATGGTGGCAAAGTTATCGTCGGCCAGCACCATATCCGCCACATTCTTGGTAACGTCGGTGCCGGTGATGCCCATGCCCACGCCGATGTCGGCGGACTTAATGGAGGGCGCGTCGTTGACGCCGTCGCCGGTCATGGCGGTGACATATCCGGCATTGCGCCATGCGTTGACGATGCGGGTCTTATGCTCCGGCTGCACGCGGGCGTACACGGCGATGTGAGGATATTCCTTCTCGAACTCCTCGTCGCTCATGGCGCTGAGCTGCGCACCGGTGATGGCCTTTTTGTCCTCGGTGAGGATACCCAGCTCCCTGGCGATGGCCACGGCGGTATCGATATGGTCGCCGGTGATCATGATGGGCCGGATGCCTGCCTGACGGCACTCCTCGATGGCTGCCTTTACCTCCGGGCGCACCGGATCGATCATGCCCGCCAGGCCTAAGAAGCACAGGTCATGCTCCAGATCGTCGGCCTCGAAGGAAGTCGGCTCGGTCTCATAGGTGCGCTGGGCAGCAGCCAGCACGCGGAGGGCCCTGTCGGCCATGGCCTTGTTGGCGGCCAGGATCTCGGCACGTTTTTCCTCCGTCATGGGACGCGCCACGCCGTTGTCCCAGTAGCTGGTGCAACGCTCCAACACCACGTCGGGGCCGCCCTTGGTGAACTGGACATAGCCGTTCTCCGCCTTATGAACGGTGGACATCATCTTGCGGCCGGAGTCAAAGGGCGCTTCGCCCACACGGGGCAGTTCGTTCTGCAGTCGGGGCTTGGGCAGGCCGCACTTGGCGCTCCACGCCACCAGCGCCGCCTCGGTAGGCTCGCCGTTGACGGCGCCGTCCTCCGCCAGTACGGCGTCGGAGCACAGGGCCATGGCGGTGGCGGTGCGGTCACGGTCGGTGCCGTAATCGTCCACCACGGTCATTTTATTCTGGGTCAGGGTGCCGGTCTTGTCGGAACAGATGATCTGGGCGCAGCCCAGGGTCTCCACCGCGGTCAGGCGGCGGATGATGGCGCTGCGCTTGGACATATTGGTGACGCCGATGCTCAGCACCACTGTCACCACGGCGGCAAGGCCCTCCGGGATGGCGGCCACCGCCAGCGACACGGCGATCATGAAGGAGTGCATCACCACATCCAGCGTGAACGCACCGGCCCGCAGCAGCTGCACGCCGAAGATCAGCACGCAGATCACCAGCACCAGCTTGGTGAGGATGCCGGACAGCTGAGTCAGCTTGATCTGCAGGGGTGTCTGACCCTCCTTGGCGTTGGCCAGCGCGTCAGCGATCTTGCCCATCTCGGTATCCATACCGGTCTGGGTCACCACCATGCGGCCGCGGCCATACACCACGGTGGAGCCCATGTAGACCATGTTCTTCCGGTCGCCCAGGGGCACGTCGTTGGCGTTGTCCCGCAGGTGGATCAGATCGATGAACTTGGTGACGGGAACGGACTCACCGGTCAGGGCGGCCTCCTCCACCTTCATGCTGGCGCTCTCCAGTACGCGGCCATCCGCCGGGATGGCGTCGCCTGCCTCCAGCAGCACCACGTCGCCCACCACCAGCTCCTCGCTGCGGATGGTGACGGTCTGGCCGTCACGCAGTACCTTGCTGGTGGCGGCAGCCATCTGCTGCAAGGCCTCGATGGCCTTTTCCGCCTTGCTCTCCTGATACACGCCCAGCACGGCGTTGACGATGACCACAAACAGGATGATGATCACGTCGGCAAAGCTCTCGTTCTCCACCACCGCCAGCACGGCGCTGATGGCGGCGGCGGCCAGCAGGATGATGATCATGGGATCGGCCATCTGCTGGAAGAACCGCTTGATGAGGGAGTCCTTCTTGGCCTCCGCCAACTTGTTTTTGCCGTTTTTGGCAAGGCGCTCCGCTGCCTCCGCGGCGGTCAGGCCGCTGTCACGGGAGTCCACATCCCGCAGCACGGCGTCCGCTTGTTCCAGATAATGCTTCATATTGCCCTTCCTCCTGAATACGGGTAGTTTGCCCGATATACACAAAAAAGCGAGCCTCCATGCGCAGATTTAGAACTGCACATGAGTCTCGCTGTCTAAGGTTAAGCCAGGCGTTGCCGCCATGCATGTTGACTTAACTCGCACCCAAAGGTGCGCAACTACTCCCCCATGAAATACACAGGTTTTGAATTGTATGGTGTAGTATAGCAAATCTTTTTCCGAATTGCAAGGGAAAACTGCGGTTTTTTACACAAAACCGCAGTTTCTTTTCATGAAGATGCAGTCTCAGTCCGCCCGTTGGCACCGCACCGTCACGCGGGACGCGCCGCCGTAGGTGCAGGTAAACAGCGTCAGGTCGAAGTTCCCCGCCGTCATTTCCTCCACCGCGTCCGGCGGAAGCTCCGCCACCTCCGCCACCTGATACTGCCAGACATGCCCGTTCATATCCGCGAAGCTGACGCTGTCGCCCGCCGTCAGGGCGGACAGCTTTCCGAAGTGGCGGGAGTAGTTGTGGGCGCAGATCACCAGATCATCCGTGGCGGTGGAGCCGGAATAGCGGCACGGCGCGATCTTCAGCCGGTCATAGTCCCATTCCTCCATCACCGGCAGCTCCAGCCCCAGGGCGGGAATGGACAGATAGCCCACATAGCCGTAGCCATCCACCTCCTGCTCCGGCATCAGCTCGCCGGAGGGCTCCACTGTGCCGACGGCCGCCTTGACCTGGGGCAGCACCTCCGCCGCCGCCTGATCCGCGCGGGCATCCTCCTGCCGGTTATGCAGCACGAAGGCCAGCGCCCCCGCCAGCAGCACCACGCCCAGCGCCATGCAGACCACACCCAGCTTACGTCTCATGGCGCTTCTTCCTCTGGCCGAAGCACAGCCACCAGCCCAGGGCGAACAGCACCAGCCCCGTGCCTGCCAGCACCGGCACCGGCCAGTTCAGCTGCCCCGTCTGCGGCAGGCGGTTGCCGGGCTTGTCCGGCGTGCTCGGCTTATCCGGCGTATTGGGGTTGCTCGGCTCCGGCGTGGGCTTGAACTTCCCCGCCGCGTCGATGTCATAGCGGTAATGGCCGTGCTCGTTCATAGGCACCGACACCAGGAACGGCGACAGCGGCTCATAGCCGGAACACCGCTGGGTCTGCACCACCAGATACAGCCCCGGCGTCACCTGAGAGAACACCGCCTTGCCGCCGCTGTTCTTCGCGCTGGCCACAGGCTTGATCTTCTGGGAATCGGCATAGTCCTTCAGCTTCTGGGCCAGTGCCGCGTCCAGCTTGTCCAGCGAACCGGAGAACGCGGAGAACCCCGTTCCCGCGGTGCTGAAGCTGTAATCGCCGTCCTTTTCCGTCACGGTGCCCACCCGGTACAGGGCGAAGCTGCCGCCGGACAGGGCCTTGCCGTCATATTGCAGCGTCAGGGTGATGGAGCCGGTCTTTTTCAGATCCGGCACCTCGTGCGCCCAGGCCGGTACCACCGCCGCCCACAGCAGGGCAGCGCACAGCACCGGCAGTATGAGTTTGTTCAGAAAATGCCTCATGCGCGTTCCCTCCTCACCTTATCTTTATCATCTTTACCGTTTTTTTCGTGTGGATATCAGCAGCGCCGCCAGCAGTCCCAGCAGGATCGGCACGGCCACGATGGGCGCCACCAGCACCGGGTCCACCTGCATGGCGTCAGCCGTGACCCGGACGGTGTCCGCGTCCGGCTGGTTTTCGATGCGGTGGCCCCGCACCAGCAGCCGGTGGGTATTGATGCCATAGGGGGTGCAGGTGACCAGCGTACACAGGTCCTCCCCCTCCTGGATCTTCAGGGCGTCCACTTCCTCCGGCAGCACGATCAGGATCTGATCCACCTCATAGGTCAGCGTCTCGCCCAGGGTCTGGAGCAGGAAGGTATCCCCCTCCGCCAGCTCGTCCAGCCGGGTGAACAGCTTGGCGCTGGGCAGACCCCGGTGGGCCGACAGCACACAGTGGGTGCCTGCGCCGCCCACCGGCAGGGAGCTTCCGGCCAGGTGGCCCACGGCGATCTGCAAGACCGCCTCGTTGGTGCCGTGATAAATGGGCAGCGAGCATTTGATCTTCGGGATCTCGATATACGCCATGATACCGGTACCCGTCACATCCAGCTGGGCCTCATAGTCCGCCTGCTCCTGGGGGGACAGCGTCAGGCTCTGCCCGTTCTGGGCCAGCCGGGCGTTATAGGCGATGGCGTCCGCCCGCATCCGCTCATAGGCGTCGTCGTCCAGCTCCGCCGCCGCCTGTGCGTAGGAGGCGATGGCCCGGGACTGGTGGAAGGAGTTCCAGTAGTCGCTGACGGTGGGATACAGCAGCAAAGAGAGCCCTGCCAGAAAGACCAGTATTAAAATGACCGTAGGCAATTGCTTCTTCATGACAGCGTCCTCTTTGCCGCCGTACCCGGAGGGGGCGCGTTCCCCCTCCGGCGCACAGCGTGTAAAATCAAATTACTTGTCGGACTTGCCCATCCGTTTTCTGGTGATCAGCACCACCGCGGCGCCGATGACCAGCACAGAGCCCACCACATAGAAGATGGTGGTGCCGATGCCGCCGGTGGAGGGCAGCGTAGAACCAGCCTTGTTGATGACAGTAGTAGAAAGGGAACCCTTGCTTACATCAGAGGTAAAGGTAAGCTTGTTTCCATCTACATTTCCACTCAGGCTCGTCAACTTAGGATCAGTGCCCGTTCCATTATGCTCGGCTGTGATCGTGAAGAAGATAGCCTCCATCGTATTGTAGCCCGTGGGCGTGGTGGTTTCTACCAGCTTGTAGTCGCCATCGTCCAGACCGCTCCAAGTAAATTTCGTTATATCTCCGCCTTTGATCTCGGTGCCAACTGCAATATAGTCGCCATTGCTGTTCTTCTTGTACAGAGTAAAACCAGCACCTGTCAAGGGATTATTGCCATCCGTCTTGTCCACAATGAGCTGATAAGTAAAGACGATCGTGATATCTTCGGGAGTCTTACCGCCTTCGCCGCCCTGTTCATCATTGGGATTGTTGGAATAAGTAATGTGCATGCTGTTGGAATTGCCAGTGGTACCTGTCTTCGCATTATCGTTCAGCTTAGCGGTATACTCTACCGTAATCTCAGAGCCAGCCTTTACAGCTTCGATCTGCTTCAAATCAGCAAACACAACTTCAAAAGTGCAGTCATCAGACAGGCCAGTCGTTTTTACCTCATATCCCGTGGTGATTTCGTTCCCATCCACATAAACCTTAACGGAATTCGCATTGAAGGTCAAACCTTCCGACTGCTTATCGTGGAAAGTCAGCTTGTAAACCTTGTAATCGGCGTAGTGTGCGGGCAGCGTCGCTTTCAGCCGGAAGGGAACATCATCACCGATGTCATAGTCAGCAGAATCCTGCCAATCCGTAGTCGTACCATTGGAATCGTTGACATCCTTGACCTTCTTTTCAGATTTAGGAGCATCAGTCTTCGGGCCAATGGTGGTCGGGCCAACTACTTCAACAATAAACAAACTGTATGCTTCACTATCACCAACAGGACCAACATCCCGAATCAGATAATAGCCCGTCGGAACAGTCAGAGGCTGACCATTTGTTACCGTACCGAACTCCGTGCTGTCCAAGTTGACATATTTCTTGATGACATCCAGTTTTTCAGTATTGCTCTTATCGTTGACCGTCTTCAGTTCATCCAAGATAGTCTGATCAACCACAGCGCCAGCCGTTCCAGTACCATTTTGTCCCCACTTTACATTAGAGAGGACCTTTGCTCCATCCTTCTCGCTCAAATCTCCAGTGAAAATCTGATAAATTTTGTAAGTGCGGTTATTCGCAGGTGCAGTTATTGTCGTACTGTCCACAGCGAATGCCGGGACAGCCAGTGCCAGCGCCATCACCAGCGCCAGCAGCAGGGATGCCAGTTTCTTCATTGTTTTCATGTGTTTGTATCCTTTCATTTCCATGTCATATCGTGTCAAGCCGGAAACTCACGCTCGGGGGCGTCATCCCGCCTCCCTTCGCCGCCGCAGGCCCAGCGCCAGCGCGCTGCCGCCCATCAGCAGCAGACCCAGCGCCAGATACAGCGCCGCGCCGCTGCCGCCGGTCTCCGGCAGAGCATAACCCGCCGTATTGGTGGCCGTGATGGTCACGTTATCCGTCATGGTAAAGGTAACAGAGCCATCCCCGTTGGGCGTCAGCGTCGTGCTGCCGTCAAAGCTGACGGTAAAGCCGTCATAAGCCGCTTCGGTGATGGTCACCGTCGCGCCGCGGGGAATGTCGATGGTCGTGTTCTCGCCATTGCCCAGCGTGACAGTCTGCTTGCCCGATGCAAGTCCAGCCCGCTCATAGGAAACGGTAAACTGGAACTTCTGCGTGGTGCTGCTGCCGGAGACTTCCTTTTTCAGCGTCAGCTGCTTGTCCACCGGCCGGTTGAAAACCTTCAGCACAAGGCCGTTGCTGTCTACTTCGACCAGATCGCTTTGGTTATCCGCCAGCCTCACATTGCCGTCCTTGTCCACCGTAAGGGAGATTTCCTTGTCCAGGATCTTGTGATCGGCAGGCGACTTGGTCTCCGCCAGCGTATAGCTACCGGGCATCAGCTCAGACAGCTGCAAAACGCCATTGCCGTCCACCGTCAGGTCCGTTGTGATCCCACCCGACGGGACATCGGTCTCCACCGGCACCAGCAGCCACCGCTGGGCAGCTGATCCGTTTTTCTCATACAGCCAGATATTTGTACCCTCGGCAACCGTTCCGCCGCTCAGATCCATGACAAAGTTCTTATCCTGTATACCTGCCAAACGCGGCTGGATGTAATAGCTGCCGTCTTCGTTGGATATCAGGTACCATTTCTGGCAATCATTGGCATCAGTGCTGTCGTTTTGCCAAAAGTGGATCATTGTCTTGTTCTCCAACGTACCTTTGTCCAGATCCAACCAACGATTTGGATCCGTTTGCAGCTGGAAGCTGTAGGACCCGTCGTCCTGTTTATATACCTTGACCTTCTGGGAATCTGCTCCGGTCTTCTTTTGCAGCTGGGCTTTATCCTGCGTATCATTCGCCGCCTGTCCCACCACATAGTCCGTGTCACTGGCCAGTGCGATGTAATACAGCTTGTTGGTATCGATGGTATCGCTGGTCTGCGTCGTGGCGGCGTAGCTGCCTTCCGCTTTCTTGACGAACTCCACCGCATCCCCGCCGGATCGCAGCTGGAAGACAGCGCCATCCAAAGGTGTGGTGCCGTCGGCATCCAGCTTTTGCAGCTTCAGCCCCACCTTGCCGACGGTGTTGGTGAACAGCACCGTGTTGGAGGCGTTCCGGATGATGGTGCCCTGCGCCGTGTTGCTGTCCGTCCCCGTTTGCAGTATGCCGTTGACGGTGCTGGACACGGTATAGCCGTCCGACGGCGTTTCCGTCACGGTGTATCGGAGGCCGAAGGGCAAGTACTTGATGATGATGTATTCGCCGTCGCACAGCGTAAACACACTGCCGGTATGGACGACCAGATCGGATTTGAGCTCTTCTCCGTTGCCATCGTACTTACTATAAGAGTAGTCATCCTGAATCTCATTGCCGTCGGCTTTATAGAACTGAATCTTGAAATTAAACTCCTCTGTATTGCCCGTATCGCCCACCACCTGCTTCCGTATCTTCAGCTCGCCGGTCTTCTGCTCCAGATTGATGCCGGAGACCGAGGGCAGCGTGAAGTTCATATAGCAGGTGGAGCCGGACGCGCCGCGCTCGGTATAGAAGAAGGTCAAGGTATGCTTACCCTCCGTCTTCTTTTCCAGGTAGTCCCACAGGTCCACATACTCGCCCACCGAGGAGTGGACGCCGCCGATGTCGCACACCAGCTGGTTATCCAGGAACACCCACATATCATCGTCACCGAAGAAGTAGTATTCCAGCGGGCCGACATAGTCCTTCGTCAGCGTAAACTCGACCGCGTACTGCATGCCGAAGAAGCTGTTGTGGTCGTTACCATCGTCGCTGATGGGCAAGTAATTATACAGACCGTATTCCGACTGGGCATTCTTTACATTTACGCCGTCTGTACTCTCCTTACCATAGTAAAATGTTTTTACGCCATACTTTCCAAACTTTGGATCTTGCGCACCGGTCGCTTGATCCATAGGCCAGAAGTTATTGGTAAAGATCACAGGCCGATTTGCGGTTTGCTGCTTTCCATTTGTATCTGTATACGTATACGTTCTGCCATCGTAAACAATGTCTTGGCTCGGAGATGGGTTGAAAAAGTCCTGAAGTCCGTTGATACTGCCAGCGCCATTCACCGTCGCGGCGGACAGCGTGTAGGTATCACCCACCCGGCTGAAGGTCAGGCTGCTGTTCTCGTAATTGTGCTTGCCCTCCGCAGAACCATCGTTAAACAGGTTCGGGACACAAAGCCAATCATTGTAGACGATTTTTCCATCCCGAAATTCTTTTGCCAGACCAAAGGTACAGCCATATTGAGATGTATTGCCGGGCGTACTATATTTGTTTAAGTAGTAATTCGTGTCAAATTTATAGTTTGCCATGCCGGTGCCGCAGTTGGCGTTGCCAAAAGCAAACACATCTGTTGTGCCGCTCCAGTTTCGCTGTCCATTGGCACTTGTTTTATAATTGCCGCTTTGGTTGATTCCTCGACCATCGGTACAATAACGACTTTCACCGCCTATCGCGACCTTCTCACCGTTGGTAATATCATAATCATAGAAGTTGGCCGGGGTAGTAAAGTCGTCGGAACTGACGTCATATACCAGACGGATCACAGCGCCATCGGCAATGTATATCACATTGTCTTTGCCAGCCGCGCCTTCCTTGCGGTTGGTAAAGTGGATATCCGCGCTGTAGACATCCCAATCATCTTTGTTCGTGCTCGTCTCATCCGTGCCCTTCAGCACCCAGACCTCTTTCAGGGTATAATTGGGATTGTCGATCAGCTTGTTGACATAGGAGGGGTTGGGCGCCTTGACGTACTCATACGAACCACTGCTGTACATCTTCGTCAGCGTGTTTTCTGTTGCGACACGGTACAAATTGGTTCGCTGTCCGTTGTTTTCCCCATCAGGCGTAAGCTCGTTCGTCTTTTCCAGATACAGCTGCTTTGTCGTTAGCTTAGTGCCATTCGTGGGCAGATTCTTTCCGCTGGTGTCGATCACGTCCAAGGTATAATAATTTTCATTTCCGCTGGTGACAAACCGCGGGATATCCGCGTAATACTGAACCGTATAGTTAGGGTTAGGCGTTCCGACCTGCACCGCCACCACGCCGTTGGACACCGGCACCATCAGCGTGGGCACGGCGTCCTCCGTCTGCATCAGCACGCTGTCCACCGCTTCCACCTGCTGTTCGTCGGTCTGCCGCAGAACGGTGAACACCACGCCCAACTCCGCCTCCGGCGCGGCGTCCTCCACCGCGGCCAGCTCCGCCAGCATCGGCTCGATCACAGCGGGCTTGACCTCCACCTCCGCCGTCAGCGTATAGCCGGTGGTGTCCAGCACCTGGCCGCCGCTGAGCAGCGTCACACCGCGGATGATCATCTGCGCCGTATCCGCCGCACTCTGGGTGTCAGCGGCGTATGCCGCCACTTCTTCCTCCTGACTATTGTCAGCCACGCTCTTGCTGTCCGTATAGTCGGCAAAGGGCTGATAATCCTTGTCGCCCGCGTCCACGGCGGTGACCTCCATGCGGGTATCCTCCGGCAGAACGTTCTCACCCTCCACATGGAGATGCATGATGATCTGATCATCCTCATAGGTCAGGTCGCCGGTACGGGGCGTCAGGCAGCTGTCGTCATGGACATGCTCCTTCGTCTGGCAGGTCGCCATTTCGTCCGCGCCGGAGGAGTCCCCGCCATGCCG
>ERZ773147.2744-NODE-2744-length-14603-cov-25.326093_pt1 | contig 14603 bp, 9 predicted proteins | sample MGYA00580851_ERZ773147 | MGnify/ENA primary metagenome ERZ773147 (study PRJEB29015, sample SAMEA2737818) | human gut metagenome | biome: human gut; feature: human-associated habitat; material: faeces | place: China | collected 2012 ... | reverse complement strand
CGTCGGTGGTGGTGACGGGAGCGTGGATCACCGCCGCCAGCTCCACCAGCAGATTCTCGGTAAGATCGTACATCTTGGGCCAGTCGGTGATGTTGGGGCCCATGACCAGCTCCACGCTGGGATCGGCCTTGCCGAAGCCGTAGTACAGGCGGTTGTCGTAGACGGAACGGTCAAAGTGATAGGGATGGTGCACCGGGGTGTAGTCCACATCGGTGGCGGCGGTGATGCGTCCGCCGTTGGCGGCTGTGGCGGCGATGGAGCGGGAGTCCATCAGGCACACGGCGGCAAACTGGCCCTCGCCGGGCTTGGAGCCCTCGCGGTTGGGGAAGTTGCGGGTGGTGTGCCGCAGGCTCAGACCGTTGTTGGCAGGCACGTCGCCCGCGCCGAAGCAGGGTCCGCAGAAGCTGGGCTTGATGACCGCGCCGGTGGCCAGCAGGTCGGCGGTGACGCCGTCACGGGTCAGCTCCAGAGAGACCGGCACGGAGGTGGGATACACGTCGAAGGTGAACGCGCCGTTGCCGGTGCTGCCGCCCCGGATGATGTCCGCCGCCTCGGTGATGTTGTCGAAGAGTCCGCCTGCGCAGCCTGCGATGACGCCCTGATCGGCCCATACGCCGCCGTCGTGGATCTTGTCGGTGAGATGGGGATGTGCCTTGGGGAAGCGCTTGGCGGCGTCGGCCTCCACCTTGGCCAGCAGCTCCTCCGCGTTTTCCAGGAACTCGTGGATCGTCCAGGCGTTGGAGGGGTGGAAGGGCAGGGCGATCATGGATTCCACCTTATCCAGCTCGATGGTGATCATCCGGTCATAGTAGGCTGTCTCTGCCGGATGGAGGGGGGCGTAATCCGCCTCACGCTGGTGGGCGGCATAGAACCCCCGGGTCTCCTCGTCCGTCTCCCAGATGGAGGAAAGGCAGGTGGTCTCGGTGGTCATCACGTCGATGCCGTTGCGGAAGTCGATGGGCAGCTCCTTGATGCCGGGGCCTACGAACTCCAGCACCTTATTGTTGACGAAGCCGCTTTCAAAGGTGGCCTTTACCAGCGCGATGGCCACGTCGTGGGGGCCGACGCCCCGGCGGGGCTTGCCGGTGAGGTACACCATGACCACCTCCGGCATGGGAGCGTCCCAGGTGTTTTTCAGCAGCTGCTTGGCCAGCTCCGGGCCGCCCTCGCCCACGGCCATGGTGCCCAGTGCGCCGTAGCGGGTGTGGGAGTCGGAGCCGAGGATCATGGCGCCGCATTTTGCCATCTGCTCCCGGGCGTAGGAGTGAATGACGCTCTGGTTGGCGGGAACGTAGATGCCGCCGTACTTCTTGGCGGCGGACAGGCCGAACACGTGGTCGTCCTCGTTGATGGTGCCGCCCACGGCGCATAGGCTGTTGTGGCAGTTGGTCAGGGCGTAGGGGATGGGGAACTCCTTCATGCCGCTGGCCCGGGCCTGCTGGATGATGCCCACATAGGTAATGTCGTGGGACACCATGGCGTCAAACCGGATCTGAAGTCTCTCCGGATCGCCGGATACATTGTGGCCTTGCAGGATACGCCATGCCATGGTGCCTTGACGTGCCTCTGCCTGAGGAACAGACGCGCTCTCACAGGGGACACCGTTTACCAGATACATGCCGTGATCAATCAGTTGGATCATGCTGAATAACCTCCTTGGGATAGATTCTTACACATATTTACTGTCCCTATTGTAAACGCAGCGGCGGCCGGTTGTAAACTGGTTTTTGCCCAAAAACAGGGCGGAAAACACATTTCTCCCTTTTGACGGATTTGCTGCGAAAACGCATTGAAATATGCATGTACATGCAAGCTGCCTGTCATTTTTGAGAGGTGCAGGCGCGGTGCAGCGGTGCGGCACGGCATAAAATGCAGTCTCTCCGGCGGAGGGACTGCATCCACTTTTTGGCAAAGTGCACAAAGGCCCGGATAGCCGCCGGAAGGGCGGCGGGAGAAGCGGCGAAAAAAACCGGGATCGTTTAAAATTTATCAGAACAGCGGGAGAAAGTTTCTTTTGGGTAAATTTTTGCTGATTATTGTTGACGAATAAGAGATTTTGTGCCATACTATCTGATAATATACCGCCCTATATCCATTTTTTAAGGGGCGTCAGCAAGTGAAAGGAGTGACCACCTTGAGCAGACTCGACATCAAGACTCCCAGCAAAGCGCAGACTGTGGTGGATAACCTCTACCGTGACGTAGAGCGCCGCATCGCGGCGTCGCCTCCCGGTCTGTGTCCTGTGGATATGTCATTGACCTTTTTGCAGCTGTGCCATGCCCAGACCTGCGGCAAGTGCGTACCCTGCCGTATCGGCCTGGGACAGCTGACCAAGCTGATCGAGCTGGTGCTGGACGGCGAGGCCGATATGTCCACGCTGGCCATCATTGAAAAGACGGCCCGCAGCATCGTCAACACCGCCGACTGCGCCATCGGACGTGACGCCGCCCGGCTGGTGGTGGACGGTCTGGAGGGCTTCCGGGACGACTATATCGAGCATATCGAGCATCACCGATGTCTGGCAAGCCTTGCCCTGCCGGTGCCCTGCGTGGCCCTGTGTCCGGCGGGTGTGGACGTGCCCGGCTATATGGCGCTGGTAGGCGAGGGCCGCTGCGCCGACGCGGTGCGGCTGATCCGCAAGGATAACCCCATGCCCACCGCCTGCGCCTACATCTGCGAGCATCCCTGCGAGGCCCGGTGCCGCCGCAACATGATCGACGCGCCCCTGAACATCCGGGGGCTGAAGCGCTACGCCGTGGATCACGCGGGTGACGTGCCCCAGCCGGAATGCGCGCCCGCCACGGGAAAGACCGTGGCCGTCATCGGCGGCGGCCCCAGCGGCCTGAGCTGTGCCTACTATCTGGCGCTGATGGGCCACAAGGTGGTCATTTTCGAGGAGCGCAAGCAGCTGGGCGGTATGCTGCGCTACGGCATCCCCAATTACCGCTTCCCCCGGGAAAAGCTGGACGCGGAGATCAACTCCATCCTGTCCCTGGGCATCGAGGCACACACCGACGTGACCGTGGGCAAGGATATCACCTTTGAGCAATTGCAGCAGGAGTATGACTGCCTGTATATCGCCATCGGCGCCCATCAGGGCAAGGGCGCGGGCATCCCAGGTGAGCACAGCAAGAACGTCATGTCCGCCGTGGAGATGCTGCGTGGCATCGGTGACGGCGACATGCCGGACTTTACCGGCAAGCATGTGGTGGTCATCGGCGGCGGCAACGTGGCCATGGACGTGACCCGCAGCTCCATCCGCCTTGGCGCGGACAAGGTGTCCTGCGTCTATCGCCGCCGCATCGAGGATATGACGGCGCTGCCGGACGAGGTCACCGGCGCCATGGCCGAGGGCGCGGAAATGCTGACCCTCATGGCGCCTGTCCGCATCGAGGCCAACGAGAATGACGAGGCCGTGGCCCTGTGGGTACAGCCTCAGATCCCCGGCGAGACCGACAAGTCCGGCCGTCCCCGGCCGGAGAAGGCCGACCTGCCGGAGCTGCGCATCGAGGCGGACATCATCATGGTGGCCATCGGACAGGGCATCGAGATCGCCGGGTTCGAGCAGTCCGGCGTACCCATCAAGCGGGGCACCTTTGTGGCGGCCAGCTCCAGTCAGGTGGGCAACATGAACAATGTGTTTGCCGGAGGCGACTGTGTGACCGGCCCTGCCACGGCCATTCGCGCCATCGCTGCCGGTAAGGTGGCGGCAGCCAATATCGATGAGCATCTGGGTTTCCACCATGATATTACCGTGGAGCTCGACATCCCGGCGCCCAAGCTGAACAACTCGCCTCCCCACGGACGCATCAACACCACCGAGCGGGAGGCCGCGGAACGGAAGAACGACTTTGAGGATATCGAATGTGGCCTGACCTGCGAAGGCGCCTGCACCGAAGCGGCACGCTGCCTGCGCTGCGACCACTACGGTTACGGGATTTTCAGAGGAGGTCGAAACAGCAAATGGTAACTTTGACGATCGACAAGAAAGTGATCTCCGTGCCGGAGGGCACGACCATTCTGGAGGCCGCCAGGAGCGCCAATATCAGCATCCCCACCCTGTGCTATCTCAAGGATGTCAACGAGATCGCCGCCTGCCGCATCTGTATGGTGGAGGTGGAGGGGCACGCGCGGCTGGTGCCCTCCTGCGACAACGCCGTGGTGGAGGGCATGGTGGTGCACACCAACTCGCCCCGAGTCCGTGAGGCACGGCGCGTGAACCTGCGGCTGATCCTCAGCCAGCATGAGATCTGCTGCACCAAGTGTACCCGCAGCGGCAGCTGCAAGCTCCAGACACTGTGCAACGACTATAACCTGCTGGGTGACCACTACATCAAGGACCTGAAAAACATCCCCACCGATTTCTCCAACCCTGTGGTGCGCATCGAAAACCGCTGCATCCGCTGCATGCGGTGCATCCAGGTGTGCGAGAAGATCCAGACCATGAACATCTGGGATGTGGTGGGCACCGGTACCCGCACCACCGTGGGCGTGGGCCGCTTCCACACGCTGGGCGAATCCGACTGCACCTTCTGCGGCCAGTGCATCACCCACTGTCCCGTGGGCGCTTTGCAGGAGCACGATGACACCGGCAAGGTGTGGGACGCGCTGGCGGATCCCAACAGGATCACCGTGGTGCAGATCGCGCCCGCCGTCCGGGCCGCGTGGGCGGAGTACTATCACCTTGACCCCAAGTTCGCCACTGCCAAGCGGATGGTGACGGCATTGAAGGAGATCGGCTTCGACTACGTGTTCGACACCAACTTTACCGCCGACCTGACCATCATGGAGGAGGGCACGGAGTTTTTGCAGCGGTTCACCCACCGCGACCAGTACAAGTGGCCCATGTTCACCTCCTGCTGTCCCGGCTGGGTGCGGTTCGTGAAGGGCCAGTTCCCGGAATACACCACCAATCTGTCCACCGCCAAGTCCCCTCAGGCCATGTTCGGTGCGGTGGCCAAGAGCTACTTTGCCGAAAAGCTGGGGGTGGATCCCCATAACATCTATGTGGTGTCCATCATGCCCTGCACCGCCAAGAAGGCGGAGCGGGCCATCCCCAACCTGAACAGTGCCTGCGGCGATCCGGACGTGGACGTGGTGCTGACCACCCGCGAGTTCGTCCGTATGCTGCGGGGCGAGCAGATCAACCCCGCCGTCATGGAGGAGACGGAGTTCGACAGTCCCTTGGGTACCGGTACCGGCGCGGCGGTGATCTTCGGCGCCACCGGCGGCGTCATGGACGCGGCACTGCGCAGCGCCTACTTCATGGTGACCGGCCACAACCCCGATCCCGACGCCTTTACGGCGGTGCGGGGCATGGACGGCTGGAAGGAGGCCACCTTCGAGATCCCCGGCGCAGGCCGTGTCCGCGTGGCGGTGGTCAGTGGTCTGGGCAACACCCGCAGGCTGATGAACGCCCTGAAGGACGGCAAGGCCAGCTACGATTTTGTGGAGGTCATGGCCTGTCCCGGCGGCTGTGTGGGCGGCGGCGGACAGCCCATCCGGGACGGCGTGGAGCTGGCTCAGCCTCGCGGCGATATCCTGTGGAACATCGACAGGAACGCCCCCATCCGGTTCTCCCACGAGAATCCGGAGGTGCGGGCCATCTATAACCAGTATTTCCACAAGCCCCTCAGCCACCGCTCTCATGAGCTGCTGCATACCGATCTGACGGCGTGGAAAATGCCCACGGAGGAGTAAACCGCCTTTTTCAACGGAGGTAACGCCATGAAAAAGCTTGTATGCTTGCTGTTGACCGTGCTGTGCGTTTTCGCGCTGGCGGGCTGCGGCAGTACGGAATGGACCATGTCGGACATCCAACTCTCGGCTCAGGACGCCGCGGCGGTGGACCGGTGTCTGAAGTCCAAGGACTGGCAGGACGGCCTGACGGACTGCATCTCGGTGCGCCTCACCGACGGCAGCGGCAGGCGCGTTGACTACTGCGCCGACTGCGGCATCTTCAACGATCTGGGGGCCGGACGGCACCTGAAACTCAGCGACAGTGCCCGTGAGGACATGAACACCCGGCTGGGACAATATGTTGACCTTTGGGACAGAGGATAACAAAAAGTGCGGTACATGCTTGTGTACCGCACTTTTCCATATGTACCGATCAGCCGGCCAGCGTCTTGCCCATCTCGCGGCAGGCGTTCAGCGCCGCGTCATCGGGGGCTTCGCAGCAGGTGACGCTCTCGCACACCAGATTCACACCGGCGCTGTCGCAGTCCTTTTCCCAGCTGCGCATCCACTCGCCGTCGCCCCAGCCGTAGGAGCCGAACAGCGCCACGCTCTTGCCGCTGAGGCTGTTCTTGCAGTTGTCGAACATGGGCTGGAAGTCCACCTCCTCCAGCACCTCGCTGCCCATGGCGGGGCAGCCGAAGGCGATGGCGGAATAGCCGTTCAGGGAACCCACCTGATCGGGGGTCATCACGGTGACCTCCGCGCCGGCGGCCTTCATGCCCTCGGCTACGGCGTTGGCCATGGCCTCGGTGTTGCCGGTGCCGCTCCAATAGATCACAGCAGTCTTCTTCATAACGATTCGTCCTTTCTGATATTTCATAATCGTTGTCCTTTCTTTTTTACGAATTTATTGTATCAACCCGCCACTGTCAGCTGCCCGATATCGGAACCGGAACGCCACAGGGCGCAGTAGATCTCCGTGCATTTCCTGAACTGGTCAAACATCCGCCGTGCCTTTTCCACGTCGCCGTAGACCTTCCACAGTCCGGCGCACTTGAAGTCGCAGGCCCGGTGCTCGATAAAGCCCTTCACATCCTCCGGCGGATAGCTGAGGAACAGCCCCACCTCGTGAGGGAACTCGCCGCTTTCCCGGAAACGGCGGATCAGCTTGGCCACGCACCGCTGGCAGCCGCCGCAGGGATAGCCCGCCTGCTGCAAGATGTCCTGCGCCGTCTCACTCTCCAGATCCCGCCGCAGCTCCGCCGGACGGTACAGGTACAGCAGCGCCTGCCGGCCCAGATAGCGGATGGGCAGCAGACACAGCCCCTTGGGTACCAGCTGCCGGTTCAGCCGCCGGATGTCCGCCAGCAGCGACGCCCGGTCGTCACAGGGGCAGGGGAACAGGCTGCCGGTCTTGATGCCCGCCAGCGTGGGCGCGCATTGCTTGATCAACAATTCTTCTGACATATGCGGCCTCCTCTCATGGCTAGTATGGTGGATCATGCGTCTGCTATACATCGGTTAGCGCAAGCTAACCGATGGGGCTTAAAAAAGCTGCCGCGGCTGGCAGATCTTTTTTTACGAAGCTTTTACAATGGTTAGCGATGGCTAACCGGCATCCCTTAAAAAAGCTGCCCACAGGCAGTTTTTTTAAGTTTCACCCACTGGAACTATGGGCAGTATAGCACAGGTCCCGCCGTTTGGCAAGCCCCTTTTTGAAAAAATTTCCAGAATACAGATCAGGCGAAAATAACCTGCACCAGCACCATGTACACCACCGTGCCTGCGCCGATGGACAGCAGCACGTTGCGCTTCCACAGGTGCAGCGCCGTCACCACCGCCAGGGCGATCAGCTCCGGCAGGCCGTGGGGCGCGGCGGTGATGTCCACGTTCCGCAGGCAGTACACCACCAGCAGACCCATCATGGCGGCGGGCAGGGTGCGGCCCAGATACTCCACCACCTTGGGGATGGGCTTATTGTCGGGGAACAGCAGGAAGGGGAGGAAGCGGGTGATGATGGTGCCCAGCGTCACCGCACCCACGATGATAAGGGCCTGCGTCGTTGTCAATGTCATAGCTTTTTCCTCCCGATCAGCAATACGGCCAGTATCAGCACCATGGCGGGGATCACCAGATTACCCGCGCCGAACACCGCCAGCGCCGCAGCGGAGCACACAAGGCCGATGACGCCGCTCATGCGGTTCTGAGGGTTCGTTACCTGTTCGATAAACAGCACCACGAACAGGCCCGTCAGGGCGAAGTCCAGGCCGGTGGTGTCAAAGGTGATGAACCGGCCCGCCACCGCGCCCAGCACCGAGCCTGCCGCCCAGTAGCCGTAGTTCAGCAGCGATACCGCCAGATAGAAGTCCTTTCTCGGCACATCCGCGGGCGGCTCCACCGAGGAGACGATGGAGAACGTCTCGTCGCTGAGGGTGTAGATCAATACGCCCTTGGCCGCGCCGAGACCCCGGTATCTGCCCAGCATGGACACGCCGTAAAACAGGTGCCGGGCGTTGACCATCAGGCTCATCAGAAACGCCTGAATAGGGTCAAAGGCCGTGGTCAGCAGCGTGATGGCCACAAACTGCATGCTGCCGCAGTAGGCAAGGCAGCACATCAGCAGCACCCATGGTACGCCGTAGCCCTTGGTCTGCATCAGTACGCCGTAGGCGATGCCCAGCACCAGATACCCGGTCAGCACCGGGATGGTCTGGGGGAACGCGGTACGGATGGCGGCAAGGGCGGGATGCTGCTTTTTCTCCATACATCCACCTCCGGATAAAAAAGCTGTAAAGAAGCTGTAAAGTGTTCTCAATTATATACAAAACAGCGGGGAAAAGCAAGAAAAGTTGGGTATTTAGAAAAAATGGTGGTTTTTGATTTGTCAAGTCGGTTCAAATCAAAATCGACTTTATTTTTATTGGTGGTTTTCTGCTCGATAACTGGCATTTTGTATTGAAGTATCGTTACTATACAATATAGAACTTTTTGAAAAAAGGTGGTTTTCTTTTCAAAAAAGGGTGGTCATTCTGGCAGCTTTGTGATATAATAAACCTTACCAACCAAAGGCTCGGGAGGTGTATTTATGGGAGCGACAGAAGTTGATGGTCACTCTTTCAAAGATATCGGGTTGCCTGAGTTCACCGTAATCAGTAGGAAGGAATCTGAAACCGGGGACATTTTGTACACGGTAGAACCCAAGGAAAGAATAGCGGACTGTCCGGCCTGTGGCGGCAAGCTGCATATTCACAAGGACGCCAAACGAAAGGTAAAAGACTTAGATGAGTTTGGACATCGTGTGGGTATCGTCGTCAAGGGTAAGTCATATCGCTGCAAGGATTGTGGGGAGACTGTGCGTGAAGAATACGCATCTATCTGTGGACAAATGACCCGGAGAATGGTTGAGAGCATCCAAAGGGACGTATTTGGCGACATGACCTTTACTCAAATCGCAAGGCGGTATAATGTCTCGGTCTCTACGGTACAAGGGTTGTTTGAGGAACAGGGCGAGAAACTGTGGACCGCATATCATTTCGTAACGCCTCGTGTCCTGGGCATCGACGAAGTACATCTAAACAATGCCTATTATGGTGTATTTGTAAATGTCGATAGGCAAAATGGCGGAATCATCGAGTTGTCGGAGGAACGTTCTAAGAATGCTGTCATTGATGTGTTGAAGCGTCTGGAAAACCCAGAGAACTTATGTTATGTGACAATGGATATGTGGAGACCCTATTACGATGCGGTGCAAAGCGTTTTCCCGGGCATCCCTGTCATCATCGACCATTTTCATGTTATCAAAGAACTGTCCCGGTCTCTCGACAGCATCCGTGCTGGCCTCTGCAAAAGCATCAAGGATACCAAGACACGAGTAAGCCTCAAACACAATCGCTTCCTTTTACTTAAATCCAGTGAGGAACTTACCCCTACGCAAAAACGAGCATTGGATGTGCTTCTTGCCGCTTATCCTCAATTTGATATACCATATCAACTCAAAGAGTCATTTCGCAACATCTACGCTTTTGCCAAGACCAAAAGCGAGGCGTTGAAGATGTTCGATGAATGGTGTGTTGAGTGTGAGCAGTTGGGAATAACTGCCTACAACGGTTTTATCACCATGATAAGGAACTGGGAACCTCAAATATTTGCCTATTTTGATTTTACTGGTGATGACCGCACAAATGCCCAGACCGAAAGCCTGAACAGGGCTATTCGGAATGTAGCAAGAGATGGACGGGGTTACTCATTCCAAAACCTCCGCACCAAGATGGTTTTCTATAAGAAGCCTACGGGCAGCACTCGATTCAACTTTGATGCCTTCGATGACTGAACACAGCAAAAGCCCTGACCGCGGTGGTCAGGGCTTTTTACTGCGATAAGGTTATACGAACATCTGCTGCAACAAGCCTTTCTTGAACTCCTGCATCGCCTCCATCTGCTCCTTGGCGGCAGCAACCACATCATCCATAGCTGTAAGGAATGCAGCGATTTTACGCTGTTCAGGAAGAGAGGGAAGCGTAACAGGAATACCCATGAGGACATCCTCCGTCATGCTTTCTCGGTCGTGTCTGGCTCCTTGTGAAGCATTTTCATAGATATATCTGTACCATGCGGAAGACTTAAAGTAATACGCCAAGTAAGTAGATTCATCGTCTGTTTTCTTTTTGAGGCACGTATATAATGGAGAAATGATACCCGGTTCTTCTCCCATGTATACCTGAAAGGGACCGTGCGGTGCTGTTTTGGACTTACGCGGGTTGTAGACGAAGTATCCGGGGCGCACGATATAATAATTCTGCGTGTTGCCTTCTACGGCGATATCTTTATCAAAGAACGCCCTCTGGGGGACGATGCCAAGTTCAGCTGAGTTTGTCAGCACCAATTTGATAGCCTCTTGGCTGTTCCTCTCGGTAATTTTGTCAAACACCTCAGAAAGAGGAACGATAGAGGGTGCCGGAAACTCACTTCCATCGTCCGCCCGGAACCGTATTTCCTGAGAGAAAATCTTCTGTACAACATCACTCCTGAGCCCTTTCAAGCCCAGTTCCGCCAGCATAGCATTAACCTTGGTCAGCGCCTTGGTTCCCTTTTCATCTGCCAAAACCAGCTTGCTCTGCACAGCATCCAGGTCTACTACAGGTTCAGGGTCAAACGTGTCCACATATCGGTTAATGTTCATATTATAATCATTGTCATCCGTTACCACAGAGAGTGGAACCTTGGTAGCAAACCTGGAAATATTCTCACGGGCAACATAGGTGTCCACAATACGGTCGATATCTGCGTCGGAGAGAATATTCTTAGTCTTCTCGGGAGTAAAGCATGAGCTTGCATTGACAAATAGGATGTTGTCGGAGTTGCCGTTGCGTTTTTTCTTCAGTACCAGAATGCAGACAGGGATTTCTGTGCCGTGAAATAGGTTGGAGGGTAAGCCAATGACAGCGTCTACGACATTCAGAGCACCAATCAGATACTCCCGAATTTTCTTCTCTGCTCCACCACGGAAAAGGACACCATGCGGTAACAGAACAGCGATACGTCCATCGTCTGCCATGTGATAAACCATGTGCTCCAAAAATGCCAAATCAGCATAACTCTTAGGGGCTAATACCCCAGCCGCAGAATAACGAGGGTCATCCTCCATAGCTTTGGGAGCAGCCCATTTGAGACTGTACGGGGGGTTAGACACCTGAACTGTGAACTGTTCAGTTTTCTTCTTATCAAAATTATCCACCCGCAGGGTGTCATCGTTGTATGTGGTGAACTCTTTGTAGGGAACCCCGTGCATAAGGAGGTTCATACGGAGAAGATTGTAAGTGCTACCATTCAGCTCCTGGGCATAGTAATGGCCCACTTTCTGTTTCCCCAAGTGCTTCTTAACCTCCAGCAGCAAAGACGCAGAACCCGCACAAGGGTCGCAGGCAGACGCGATTTCATCCAGCCCCACAGTTGCCAGCCGAGCTACCAATGTAGATGCACACGTGGGGGTGAAGTATTCTCCCCCTTTCTTCCCAGCGTCATCGGCAAAGAGAGCAATGAGGTACATATAGGCAGTACCCAAAACATCAATCTCGGCCTCAGTGACGCCGAAGGGAATATCGTTGACACGCAACATGACCTTAGAGATAAGCTCAGTGCGCCCAGAAACCTCACGGCCCAAGTCTTTATCTTGGAGGTTCATGTCGTCAAACAACTTATAGAAGGCAGCTTCAGAATCCTGGCCTACGGTACTGCCCACCAGAGCGTTGATAGCTTTCTCAAAGTCCTCGATACTGAACTGACCTGCCTTGATGGAGTCAATGAGAGCCCCCCACAGATTTTTCGGTTCCATGATATATCCCAGGTGCTCCAAAGACCACTCCTTTACGGTCTCTGTGTAATCCGGGTCAGCAAGTGCCTCCTGGTAGGAAATACCATCATTCTTCAAGAGGTCATCCATATAGTTCTCAGTATGCTCTGATAGATAGCGATAGAAGATGACACCCAGAATGTAATTCTGAAACTTTGCAGCGTTCATATTGCCCCGGAGGTCATTAGCGATGGCCCAGAGCCGTTTCGCCAATTCCTGAGATTGCTTTGTTTCATTGGCAACCATAGATTACACTCCTTCGGCGGTGAATTTATCGTACATATCAGATACGAAAAACAGAATATCGTTAATGAGCTTGGTCAATTTCAAAAGGCCCAGTTTCAAACTGCTAAGTCGTTGACGAATGCTCTCTTTCGTGACAGATTTCTCGTCACAGAAATACTTATGGAGAATTTCAGATACGATTTCAGGCTCGATACCATGAACTTGGGCGAACTCTTCCACAGCGGACTGAAGCCGTTCATGCTCATATTCACTGTAGGCCTCGAAGATGTCGGCGTTCGGGTCGAGGTCGAAGAACCGGGCGGTAATAAAGTCCTTCATAATGTCACTCTTATAGCGGAGCTTTTCGTTATCAGACCGTTCGATTTCTCGGAGGATAAGGTCGATAGATTTATCCATTGCGGCCTTGTCATTCCGGTTGATGTCTTTTAAGAGATTAAGGATATAAACCACGTTTATCTTGTCGGTACGGATAAGCTCGATATTAAAGTCGATATCTGCCAGCGTCGTCACTGAGCCTTGGCGACGTTTCCGCTCAATGTCGTCATAGTAGGACAGATACCAACTCTTATAGTCGCTGAACGTGGCCTCATCCATGAAAACGTCCAAGTCATCCCAGTTGAATTTGGAGAAAGTTTTGAGTGTATTTAGCGTCTTGGATAATTGCCGGAATGCCAAAATAAACGCCCGTATATCGTTTTCACTCTGCAAATATCCAGCATCATCCGGGGTCTCCGCTACCGCTTGAACTTTTTCCGTCCACTTACGGTACTCAGCGACGTAGTAATCATAGCTTTCCAATAAATAATCATTAGGGTTCCCATCACCGGAATACAGCCGCAAAGCCTCGTCCTGAGCCTTTTTAATATTGCGGTAAGTAACGACTTGTCCGAACTGTTTCGTGAGCTTGGAGACTCGGTTCGTGCGGCTATACGCCTGCAGAAGATTATGCCATACCAGCGTTTTATCCAAAATAAGGGTGTTGGTAGCTTTACTGTCAAACCCGGTTAGGAACATATCAACTACCAAGAGAAGGTCAATTTGCGGCAATTCCTTCTGTTTCATCCGTTTGGCGATATCTTTGCGATAGGCGTCAAGAGTATCCAAGTCGTAGTTTGTACCGAACATGTCGCCGTAGTCTTTCATACACTCTTTGAGTTCGTCGCCGGAATATTCATTGGCCCCCTCATCCATATCTTCATTGGGGCGATATGTAAAAATGGCGGCGATTTTATACCCCTTGGGATTGTGGGTCTTCATATAGCGGTAATACCGCATCAGCGTTTGGATTTTGTCTGTAGCAAAGATGGCTGTATATACATCTTTCCCGGCAGGGTGCGTATGTCGTTCCAGGTGCGTCAGTATATCCTCCGCCACACCAGTAATCCGCTGGTCATCGTGGTAGGCATCGGAAATATCGATGTTGTGCCGCTTGCAATACTCAGGGTCATCTAACTGCGTGGGGTCTATCCCAGGGGTAGCAACATGAAGAACATTTATAGTTCTCATGTATTCAACGGAGAAACGTAGCACATTCCCGTCAGCAATGGCCTCTTTAATCATGTATCTGTGGATGCAGGAATCCAGTTTCCCAGCATTAAAGATGTCTGCGGTTGTTCGCCCATCTGCGCTCCTATTTTCTGCAAAAATGGGAGTTCCCGTAAAGCCAATATAGTTGGCTGCTTGGAAGTGTCCCTGAATACTGCTGTGCATCTTTCCAAATTGACTGCGGTGACATTCATCAATGATAAACACACACCGTTTATCCCGCAGGGGAGCCATCTTTTCTTCATATTTGGGGTTGCGAAGTGCTGCGGCCATCTTCTGAATGGTGGTCACAACAAGAGTCTTACTGGAATCACCCAAAGCCCGAACCAGCGTAGCTGTGCTGTCGGTATTGTCCACGCACCCATACTCAAAGGAGTTGTATTCGTCTACGGTCTGGTCATCGAGGTCCTTGCGGTCAATAAGAAAGAACACCTTGTCGATACGGCGGTCATCCCGCAGCAAAGCTGCTAATTTATAAGAGGTCAGCGTCTTTCCGGAGCCAGTAGTATGGAAGACATAGCCGTTCATATTGCTCCCAAAGATGCGTTCCATTGCCTTTTTAACGGCATAGATTTGATAGGGGCGCATGACCATCAAGACCGGTTCAGACTGCTTGATAACAAAGTAACGAGTAAGCAGTTCGGTGACATTGAACTTTGTGAGAAAATCCTGTGTGAAGTCAATGAGCCTGTTGATTCGCTTATTCTCCTCGTCAGTCCAATAGAAGACCAAGGATTTAAGGATGCTTTGGTCAGTCGCACCATCCTCGGTACGTTCATTCATG
>ERZ773147.2741-NODE-2741-length-14619-cov-3.375446_pt1 | contig 14619 bp, 11 predicted proteins | sample MGYA00580851_ERZ773147 | MGnify/ENA primary metagenome ERZ773147 (study PRJEB29015, sample SAMEA2737818) | human gut metagenome | biome: human gut; feature: human-associated habitat; material: faeces | place: China | collected 2012 ... | reverse complement strand
ACCAACAACTACTGTATAGCCTTCCTTTGAAATTTTTTTCATAATTTCTTTAGTGACATGACGCATTGTCTTGTTCATCATCTGTGGACCAGCAACTGATATATTAACACCATAACTTAAAGATAAATCACCTATATAGCTAATGACTAAAGGCATCTTAGTTCCTAATACTCTTAGACTTGCAGGATAATCTTCTTCGTAGATAGTTGTGACACCAATATCCTGGTTTTCTAGATTCTGCAGTGCATAAAAAAGATCTGGTAAGAGCTTTTGTCTCTTTTCTATCTTATGAGCTGTAAATTCATCTAAACCTATAATCTGGGTTAATGTATCAATACTCATCCCTGTAATCATACTTGGTTCTTTATGGGCTGATTTTAATTTTTTCTCTATTTCCTGCCACTCTTGTGTACTTATAGGCTGCGTGGAACTTGGAATCAAATCACCACAGCATAATATTAAGGCAAGACTGTTTAATGTTAGTTGTAATTTCATATTCTTATATTCCTTCTTAAGTGTCATTATATCATATAATTTTGGCGTGAACTACCTCGACTTAATACTCCGTATTTGAAGTCAAGGCTTCTAGGATGCTTACGCTTCCGTTTAAGAAGATTGATATTTAAGTCTCCACCTATTGCTAGGCAATCCTTATTCTTATAGGCGTGTCCACTTCGCCTCTACTGTATAGGATGTTTACATCCACAACGCTACTTTTACGCATGATATTTAATGCACCATTCACATCTGCATTCAGAACTTGTCCACTCGCTGTTCTATACTGTCCACGATGTATTCTCTTTCCACTGAAATGGTATTCTTCAGTATCATCACTCTTATAGACTGGTATGACATCCTTATCCCAGAAGCTTGCTTTTGATGTATAGGACTCCTCCTGCATTACAAGTATGATGCCATTCAGTTCACAGAGATATTCAAGCTTGTCTTTAAGCTTACCATAAGGAATATTGACGAAAGTCTGATTGTTTCTTCTGCCTATGTTGGAATCCTTCTGAAATGTTTCATTATAGCCCACAACAAGAGTTCCAATATCATGATCGATACAGTAATCAATCACCCTGCGTGCAGTCTTGTTCATGTAGTCATTTATTCTATTGTTGCGCCTGCGTGCTAATGCCTTCTGTCTGTTGGTCGGCTTCCTGCCATAGTCCTGCTTATCCTTGATGGACTGTAATCTTGCATTTTTCTTGTTGAACCACTGGTTAATGGACTTCAGTCTTCTTCCATCGATGATGAATGTTTCACCTTTACTTGATACTCCAGTGACAAGATTATTGATACCTAGATCTAATGCCAGTGCATTTGTTGTATTGAGATTCCTTTGAATGCATTCAGCTTCATAGGTATACTGAATTTCAAAGAACCTGGCATCTGCCTTTGGTATGATACGTATTTCCTTCACTTTCTTATCAAGCAGTATAGGTGGAACAGTAATCTCAACAGCCTTATGTGTCTTTCTGAAGCTGTTTGAATATGGAAGTATGAGCTTATTCCCTTTAAGTCTTACAAATCCAATGACGAGTGTAGTATATCCATCCTTGGGAAGATAGCGTGGAAGTCTGCAGTCCTTAAGTGCATGCTTTCCCTGCTTTGCCTTTTTAAGAAGACCGAAGAATGATTTAAATGAACCATCTACTTCCTTCAGTATCTGCTGTGCCATATTGGAATTAAGCGTTCTATAGTTATCAGATGACTTTAAAAGAGCATAATTCTTCTCATAATTGAGATACTTGCCTTCTGCAAAGTAATGCTGTCTGATGTTATAGATTGCCTGATTAGTAAGATTCTTTGCAATATGACATAATTCCTTGATGGAACGATAGTCTTCCTTGGACAGATGCTTTACCTGCTGCTTGACTGTAAGATACATATATTTAGCCTCCTTTCTGTAGATTTAGGAAAAGAAGTTTCCTATATGTATTATACTATTTCTTACTCCAAATTTCTCTATCAGATGCATTAACGGCATTCATCCCCCAACTATATTCTATATTGAGGTGGGGGTTTTCTGCCTGTTTTTTAGATAAAAAATGATGCTCGAATGAGCATCTTTTTATATCTGTGCTTGAAAAAGGGCGACACATATGAAGTAGTGAATAACCTTTTTGGGTTTGTATATACGAAAAAGAACTGTAACGCTCAAGGTAGTAGTAAATACTATCTATTCATTACAGCCCCTTCGTTTCTGAATTCTAGAGGGGAGCATTGGTACTCCTTTTTGAATACTTTGCAGAAGTAATTAGGGTCTTCAAAGCCACATTGATAAGCAATCTCTTTAACGGTTTGTTTCTTATTTGTTAATAGTTCTGCAGCCTTCTTTAATCGGTAATCTAATAAGAATTTGTGGATAGTTGTATTGTATTTAGATTTAAAATGAGTTAACAATGTTCCTCTGCTGCAGAAGAAATAATCACATAGCTGATCAATCGTAATAGGTTTACTATAATTCGCAATTAAGTACTGTTTTATTTCCTGGGCAAGATGATCATTCTTGGCCTGAATGCGATTGGTGAGAGAAATGTATTTTGCGCAGATATCACATACATGTGCAAAAGCATATATCTGATCTTCATCTAATATAGTAATATTTGTGACAAGTTGTCTTAATTCTTTTTCATTTTCAAAATAGGGCTTAGATTTATTGATGATTTCAGAATAGTTTCTATATGTTCCTATAACCGCTTGTCCCATCATTAGATAACCAGTTAAAGCACCATAAGAATATAAAGGCATAATTGCTTCACTGAGTCCAAAATGACATTGATAGACATAAAGTTTGCCAGTCTCTTTTACATGATTCATCGCATTTACATCACATATAAAACAATGATCAGAAGCTTTGCTCTTCTCTATCTCATGGCAGAATTTGGATTTCTCATGAGGGTAAGCAGCCAGTAGTTTCTGATTAATATCAAAGATGGACATATTTAATCCTGAGACAAGATAGAGCTGTTTGAGTATTTTTTCTAAGTCTTCCATGTAAATCACCTCACAACCATTATATCTCAACAAAGTAAAAAAATACAACATTATACAATATTACCCTATATTATACTTCATTCCATTTCTATTTGTTCTCATATTTTTATAATTATATTTGGAGGATAAAACATATGGAAATGAACAATGAATGGGTCAAAGACCCAAAGGTATTTAATATCAATCGTGAAAAGGCACATGCCTCAATACATCGCTATGCCTCTCTAGAGGAGATGCATACAAATAAGAGTAGTTATATCTATTCTTTAAATGGTAAATGGAAATTTCATTATGCTAATGGGTTTAATCAATTAATTAAAGATTTTTCTAACAAGGATTACAACAGTGATAACTGGGCTGAAATCAATATTCAGTTACAGGGTTATGGAACACCTATGTATGTCAATCAGATCTATCCTTGGTCTGCCACAGAACAAATCATACCAGGAGAGATCCCAGAACATAATCCAATTGGCAGCTATATTACTTATTTTGATAAGTCAGTTATTAAAGATAACACGGATGTTTATATTACTTTTAAAGGTGTAGAATCCGCAATGGCTTTATGGGTTAATGGAATTTTTGTAGGCTATAGTGAAGATACTTTTACACCATCACGCTTTAATATTACTTCTTTAATAGAGGAAGGAAACAACAAGATTGCAGTGAATGTCTATCGTTTCAGTAGTGGCAGTTGGTTAGAAGACCAGGATTTCTGGCGTTTTTCAGGAATATTTAGAGATGTAGAACTAGAAATGGTACCTCATACACACTTGGAAGATGTAAAGATACTTACACATCTTAATGATACATATGATCATGCTGTCGTAGAATTGAATCCAACTGTTATTCACCCTACAAAGGTTATTTATACTTTAAAATATAATGATGAAATTATTGCGAGTCAAATAAAAGAGGATAGTACATCACTTCAATTTGAATTAGAGAATCCTCATTTATGGTCTGCAGAAAAACCACACCTTTATACATTGATTATTGAAGTAATGGATGAAGAAGGTTTAGTAGAATGTATAAGCCAGCAGGTCGGTGTGAGAGAATTTAAAATCATAAATGGTATTATGTGTATCAATGGTCAGAGAATCATCTTCCACGGTGTTAATAGACATGAATTTTCTGCTTATACAGGTAGACATGTATCTTATGAAGAAACAAAACAGGATATCTTAAATATGAAGGCACACAATATAAATGCATTGCGTACATCACACTATCCTAATCAATCTTTTGTCTATGATCTATGTGATGAATATGGACTTTATGTCATTGATGAAGTGAACCTAGAAACACATGGTACATGGAGTGAGTACTTTGACAAGGAACATATTATTCCTGATAATAAGCCTGAATGGTTAGATATTATTCTAGATCGTGCAAATTCAATGTATGAAAGAGACAAGAATCATCCTTCTATTATTATATGGTCTTTAGGTAATGAATCTCACGGAGGTAAGAATCTCTATGAAATGTCTCAATTCTTAAGAAACAAAGACCAATCACGTGTCATTCATTATGAAGGTATCTTCCATGATCGTTCTTACAATGAGACAAGTGATATTGAAAGTCAGATGTATACATATGTGAAAGATATAGAAAAGTACTTAACTACACATCAGGACAAACCGTTCATTCTATGTGAATATGCGCACTCAATGGGTAATAGTAATGGTGCTTTATTTAAGTATATTGATTTAGAAAAGAAATATCCTCTTTATCAGGGAGGTTTTATCTGGGATTATATCGATCAGGCATTATATCATGATGGAAAACTCTGTTATGGAGGAGATTTTAAAGAAAGACCAAGTGATTATGATTTCTGTGGCGATGGATTAGTCTTTGCGAATCGTAAGAATACTCCTAAGATGCAGGAAGTAAAGTATTGTTATCAATATGTAGATTTCACAATCAATGAACAGGAAATCAAATTAGATAATAGATACTTATTTACTGATTTGAATGAATACACTTTACAGATTGATTTGTTATGTGACGGCTATGTCATTAAATCACAGAATGTTATTGTTGCATGTGCACCACAAAACACAACTACAATCAAGAATCCTTTTGTGGTTGAAGAAGATAAAGAATATGTATTGAATATCTATTTAAAGAAAGATAATCAAGTGTATGCATATGAACAGTATATTTATAACTATGAACCTCAAACAGTAAAGAATTCTTCTTTACCAGTTAAAGTGATAGAAGACTATTTGAATGTTGGTGTAGTAGGGAAGGACTTCAATGTCATTTTCTCAAAGCAGAAGGGATTAGTGTCTTATCGTTATCATCAAGAAGAATACATTCGTGTGCCTGTAAAACCAAACTTCTTTAGAGCTTCTACGAATAATGATGTGGAAAATAAATATGGCTATCGCTATGGGGAATGGTTAACTGCAAGTTTATATGCTAAATGTCAATTTGTGAGAGCAGTTAAAGAAGAAACATCATGCAAGATTGAATATACATATGATTTACCTCATTTAGGAGATGAACTACTTTATCTTACATATACTGTATATGGTGATGGAAAAGTAGAAGTAGATATGTCTTATCAGCCTCTTGCATCCAATATTGAAATGCCTGCATTCGGCCTATTATTCCAGTTATATAAGGATATGGAGCGTGTCTCATATTATGGATTTGGTCCAGAAGAAAACTATATAGATAGAAATAAAGGGGCAATGCTTGGAAGATATGATTATAATGTCACAGACAACTGTACACCTTATCTCTACCCACAGGAATGTGGCAATAGAACACATGTTAAGGAAGTATTGATTCATGGTGAAAATAAGGTATTATTATTAGAGGGCGATGATTTTGAAATGTCAGCTTTACATTACACACCTTATGAATTAGAAAATGCACGTCATCATGATGAATTACCTGAAGCATATCAGACAGTATTATGTATTAATGAGAAGCAGATGGGTGTTGCAGGAGATGATACATGGGGTGCTAAGACACATGAAGAATTCTTATTAGATAAGAATAAGCATCATCTACACTTTGCATTTAAAGGAGAATAATCAATGAAGTTTATATTTGTAAGACATGGTAAAACACACTTTAATGAAATCAATTTAACACAGGGGTGGTGTGATTCACCTTTATCAAAATTAGGCGTTAAACAGGTAGAAAACATGTCTCTGCAATTAAAGGACTATAGTATAAACAAGGCTTATACATCACCACTTGGAAGAGCGGTAGAAACATCAGAGATTATACTTCAAGGTCATAATATTGCGCCTATTTCTGACAAACGTTTAAAAGAAGTGAATTTTGGAATCTTAGAAGGTATTAACACATTATTTGTTAAAGAATTGCATATAGATGCGCCTAATTGGATGGATACGCTCGAAATGGATTATCGACCATATGAGGGAGAAGATCTCCATGATGTGATTAATAAACATATAGAATCCATTAATGACATCATTGCATCAAGTAAAGAAGATGATACAGTACTTATTGTTGGACATGGCTGTTCACTTTATGGATTAGTGAAAACACTTATACCTCATGATGAACGTTTAAGATTTCCAGATAATGCGACAGCAATCATAGTGGATTATAAAGAAGGACATTATTCACTTGATACTATTCTGAATGCAGTTTATTAAGTAACATTTCAAGTCATCCTATTATAATGATAAGGAGATAATATGAAGTACGATTTTACGACAATCATTGATAGAAAAGGAAAAGATGCCATGGCCTTGGATGCAGTAGGATCTCAAAAAGGTCATGTCAAGAAACCTACTTTCCCTAAAGAAGGTTTTAGTATTATTCCAATGTGGGTGGCTGATATGAATTTCCCCACCGTGCCCACCATCCAGGAAGCCATCATCGAGCGCACCAATCACCCCGCGTTTGGCTACTTCAACCCCACCGATGAATACTTCGATTCCATCATCCGGTGGCAGGCAAAGCGCAACGGCGTGCAGGGCCTGACCAAGGAGTGCATCGGCTACGAGAACGGCGTGCTGGGCGGCGTGATCAGCGCCCTGAACTGCGTCTGCTCCAAGGGCGACAAGATCCTGATCCACAGCCCCACCTACATCGGCTTCACCATGAGCCTGAAGAACAACGGCTACGAGGCTGTCCACAGCCCGCTGGTCAAGGATGAAAACGGCGTGTGGCGGATGGACTTTGAGGACATGGAAAAGCACCTGAAAGAGGAAAAGATCCATGCCGCCATCATGTGCAACCCCCACAACCCCTGCGGCCGTGTGTGGGAGCGCTGGGAGCTGGAAAAGGCCATGGAGCTGTACAAGAAGTACGATGTGTATGTGGTCTCCGATGAGATCTGGTCGGACATCATCCTGAGCGGAAACAAGCACATCCCCACTCAGTCTGTGAGCGAGGATGCCCGCCAGCGCACCGCCGCCTTCTACGCCCCCTCCAAGACCTTCAATCTGGCTGGTCTGGTGGGCAGCTACCATATCGTTTACAACAGCTGGTGGCGTGACCGCATGGAGAAGGAGTCCAGCCTGAGCCACTACAACATGATGAACGTTCTCTCCATGCACGCCCTGATCGGTGCTTACAAGCCCGAGGGCTACGAGTGGACCGACGAGCTCTGTGAGGTGCTGACCGGCAACATCGACTTTGCCTGCGATTACATTGAGAAGCATTTCGAGGGCGTGACCGTCTCCAAGCCGCAGGGTACCTACATGCTGTTCGTGGACTGCACCGACTGGTGCAAGGCCCACGGCAAGACCATTGAGGATGTGGAGCACGCCTGCTGGGATGTGGGCGCTGCCATCCAGGATGGCACCATGTTCTTTGGCCCCTGCCACCTGCGCATGAATCTGGCTTCTCCCCGTTCCCGCATCGAGGAGGCGTTCCACCGCATGGACAAGTACGTTTTTAACGCATGATCGCTTAAACACAGCAAAAAGTCCCGACCAGAACGGCCGGGACTTTTTTGCGCTTACTTCAGATCGAAATTGCCCACCAGCAGGTAGTAGAGCACCTCCACCACCAGCGCTGCCGAAAGCTGGGACGGCAGCATATCGCTGGCAATGCGCTGGATACGGTTGGAGGCCAGCAGGGTATAGCTGGCGTGGCCTGCCAGCGCCGAGCGCTTGTCGCAGGTGATGAGGATGACCGGTGTGCCGTTCTTCTTGGCGGCACGGGCGGCCGTCTCCAGCGCCTCGCAGCGGCCTGCGCTGGAAATGAGCAGCAGGGCATCTTTTGGGGTCAGTGCCGAAGCGAAAGACCGTGCCTTTTCTGGCACCGGGCTGATCATGCAGCGCTTGCCCAGACTGCCCAGCTTGAGCGAAGCATCCATGGCAATGGGCAGGCTGCTGCCGTTGGCTTCGATCTCAATGATCTCTGCCGCCCGCAGAATGGAAAGCACCTTTCTCAGCTGGACAAGGTTCAAAGCCTGAATGGTGGCCTGCACCTCCTCCTGACGATTGTTCTGGAGATCAAGCAGGGCCTGATGCAGCGGGTCATTGGGAGGCCTTTTGCGGGCCTCCGTTTCCTGCTGCTCCAGCACATCCCGCGCAAGCTCCAGTTGGAATTTGCGGTAATTTGCGTAGCCGAGCTTGTGGCACAGCCGGGTGACCGTGGCTTCGGACGAGTGGCTGGCCTTTGCAAGCTCCGCAGAGGTGGCGACCGAGGCCCACTTTACATCTGCAAGAATGCAGTCCGCAATGCGCCGTTCGGCGCTGTAAAGCTGGAGCCCGGAGCACAGCTGAGTGACGACGCTTCCCGGGGAATCGTGCATAGCAATACCTCCCTGTGCGCGCTGTGCATTGGGCACAACGCACAGTACTCTGGGAATAGTATACCGACTTTTTGGTGAAAAATCAATTGAATCTGGCAAGAAAATACAGATCATTCCAAAATAAACCGGGATTTCTTGATGCAGGGTGCATCAAAACCGGCCTGTGTGTTGGGGGCGGCGTAATGGATCCAGCGGTTTTCTTATGCATGGTGCCGAAAGTGGGAAAAGGACGGAGAAACGCCGCTGAAATTACAAAAAAGGACTGCTCCGCTGGAGCAGTCCTTTTTGCGTTTTGAGGGGCGGGAAGGTGCGATCAGCACCCTTCCTTTTCGGCCAGCTTCCGGCCCATGAGCACGCCCATGACGGAGGCCATCATCAGGCCGCGGGTCCAGCCGGAGGAGTCACCCAGGCAGTGCAGGCCCCGGATGTTGGTGTCGAGGTTCTCGTCCATCTTGACCTTGTTGGAGTAGAACTTCAGCTCCGGGCTGTACAGCAGGGTCTCGTTGGCGGCAAAGCCGGGCACGACCATATCCAGCATCTTGATGAACTCGATGATGTTGGTCATGGCGCGGTAGGGCATGGCGGCGGTGATGTCGCCTGCCACGGCATCCTTCAGGGTGGGCTTCACGTTGGACTGGGCCAGCTCCTTCTGCCAGGTGCGCTTGCCGTCCAGAATGTCGCCGAAGCGCTGCACCAGGATCTGGCCGTTGGCCAGCATGTTGGTCAGTTCGCCCACCTTCTGAGCGTAGGCAATGGGCTGGTTGAAGGGCACGGAGAAATTGTGGGAGCAGAGAATGGACAGGTTGGTGTTGTCGCTCTTCTTCTCCTTGTAGGAGTGGCCGTTGACCACCGCCAGGTTGTTGTCATAGTTTTCCTGACTGACAAAGCCGCCGGGGTTTTGGCAGAAGGTGCGCACCTTGTTCTTGAAGGGCCGGGGATAGCCTACCAGCTTGGACTCGTACAGGACCCGGTTTACGGTCTCCATGACCTCATTGCGGACCTCCACACGGACACCGATATCCACAGTGCCGGGGGCGTGAGCGATGTTGTGCTCGGCGCAGAGCTTTTCCAGCCAGTCGGCGCCCCGGCGGCCGGTGGCCACCACGGTGTGCCTGGCGTAGATCTCCATGTCCACCTTGCCGTTGGACACGGAAACGCCCTTGCAGACGTCATTTTCCAGAATCAGGTTGCTGCACTCGTAGCCGAAGTACATCTCTACGCCGTGCTCCTGTAAGTACTTCTCGATGGCGTAGTAGATACCCTGAGCCTTTTCCGTGCCCATGTGGCGGATGGGGCAGTCCACCAGCTTCAAGCCTGCCTGAATGGCGTGCTTGCGGATCTCCTTGCGCTCCTCGTCATTGCCGAGACCCTCAATGTGCTGGTCCGCACCAAAGTCCAGATAGATCTGGTCAGCGTAGTTGATGGTCTCCTGTGCCAGCTCCGGGGTGATGAGGGTGGGCAGATCGCCGCCTACCTCATAGCTGAGGGACAGCTTGCCGTCGGAAAACGCACCGGCGCCGGAGAAGCCGGTGGTGATGTGGCAGTAGGGCTTGCAGTTGACGCACTTCTTTGTCTTGTCCTTGGGGCAATGGCGGTTTTCTACCGCCTGGCCCTTTTCCACCATGATGATCTTCTGCTTGCTGCCCTTTTTGACCATTTCCAGGGCGGTGAAGATGCCGGCAGGACCGGCACCGATGATCACAACATCTGCGTTCATAATATCTCCTATCTCCTTATTTGGCTGACAATTCTACCTGATGGCGTACCAGCGTCATAGGCGGCACCGGACGGGGCAGCCTGAGCTTCAGCAGCATCTGGGGATTTCGGGGTTCTTCGATCACGGTTCCGACCTCATCCCGCATTTCCGGGACCGTCATGGAAAAGGGACGCAGGTCCGGCCCTACCAGCTCCACCGTGTCACCGGTGCGGAACTTGTTCCGCAGGGAAATGACAGCGTTGCCGTCGGAGTCACATTCCGTGACCAGCGCCACCACCTGCCATTCCCGGTTCAGGTTCGCCTGCGGATGCCCCGTCAGCACAATTCGTCGTCCCGGCCATATCTCCGGCGAGCGACTCATTCCCCGCGCGGTTTCTGCATTGTTTCGCCAGCCGTCCATCTGCCAGCGGGCAAAGTTCTGCCCGTGGGCACCCTTGAAACGTCCGGGGTAGTCATACACTTCATACTGCGTGCGCTGGTAGTCCTGGTGCTGGCCTTCCTGTTCAAAACGTCCGGCCCAGCCGGGGCGTTTAAAGGTGTAGTCTTTGGTCACCACGGAAGAAGGGCGGATTTGTGCGCTGTAGCGGAACTGGCTGATGCAGAGGGTGCTCACCTCGGTACGGGTGTTCGGGTTCCATGGGATTTCAAAAGATTCGGGCAGATGGCGGACTGTGTCGCACAGCACCAGGCTCTGGTCGGTACTTTTGTAAGCATGCTCCTCATAAAAGAAGATGCCTTCCTCCGCCGCCATCCGGCACAGGAAATCGTAATCAGTCTCACCGTACTGGACACAAAACTCACGGGAAGGATGCGGCTCGCTGAACAGCGGACTCCATTCGGTCACCCCGTTTTCCTGCAACATCGTGCCGAGGATGCTTTTGATGTCCTCGTTCTGGAAGATACGGAAGTTCTGGCGCAGACCGGCACGCCACAGCGGCGGGTGCACCTTCATGCTGTACAGCATCTGGTTTTTGTCGTTCTCCCCGAGTTCAAACCAGGTCACCACGCCTTTCACCCGGCGCTGTACTTCATCGCCCTGCCATATCGTCAGGTAGGCCATTTTGTCCAGCACCTGCGCAAATTCAAGGGAGAGAAACTGCTGGCTGACCAGGGAGAGATCGAGGGAAAAGAGCGAAGAGAGTGACTGGTTCAGATGAAAGGAAACCACCGCAAAAGCATCCGGCGGCAGGCCGTCCACTTCCAGTGTGAAACGTAATCCGGTTGACATAGCAACCTCCGTGAAAATGAATAATAATCCGCACATATTGCATGTACAACATGTCGGGCGGATGAGATAAGCGAGTCGACATCTGGCGTTACCGGGGAATATCAGAAAAATGTCATGGTTATGTGATGATTTAGTCTGGGATTTTACTTCAGAGAAACGGGTGTCTGTTTAGTCAACAAAATAATCACAAACGCAACGGATGGGTTCTCGACGTTATTCACGACAGGCTCGTACATTACAGCGAGTAATAAAAAACCTGATATGCAAAGTCAAACCAATATTCATAATGTCTTTTTATTCACAACAATAAATAATTCAATAACAATCATTGAAATGAATGATGGTTTGTATAAGGAATATACGCTACCGCCCCACCCTGATAACATGATCTGCACATTGCCATCTTAACGTCGTTAAACACTAGCTTAATAGTGGATATTTCAAATTAGGAATTTATTAAATTCACCTGATGAATATAATAAGCAAATAGCATAGAAAATAATGACAACTCCCCCGAGGGGACCATTTCCAAAGCACTGCACCACCACCTGGTGCCGGATGATCTTGCTTCAGTGGTAAGAGTACCTGATGCATTGTTCCCAAAATGGTGTTTTCCCCTGCCCCTCCAATAATGTGTAGCTCTCACTTGATAATCTATTGATTAGGTTATATTAAGAATCAACATTTAAAATACATCCATTTTCTTGAATAAATCAACATGTTTATTAATCAATTGCTGTTTTAGCTCTGACTCATCAAGCTCTCCATATTTGTCCTACAGATAATTGCGAATAAATACAGAGAACGCCATTTATCCTTTTAGCATACCTGCCGGATATTTTTATTTGTATTAATATTAATTGCATCTCCAACTCCGAGCATATCCATCATTAAAAACATTTTGAGATTATAGAATGCCTGTGATAACAACTGAAACATCTGCACAATGTGAATAGTTAGTTTCTTTTCAGAGGAAATGAAATAGACACGCTGAATGAAAAGGAGAGGGATATAAATTAAAAAACATACCATGAATTTAATTAATTACGCCCATCATTGTGGATAAAGTTACTGAATAATAAATAACATAATCTTCTGGTATCCCACTCAAATAATTTCATTCCTTTTTAATACTTCTTGTAATTTCGGTAACTGACATACAGCATCAGCAATCGCACTGATATTCGTGGCATTATCCTGAAACCATTCATGCCCCGGCCCCCATGTGCGCATAACGCAGAGATAACAGTCCACCAGGGTTAGCTGCTCGCCAAACGCATAAGGTTCAGCAGTGAGCTGCGAATTCAACCAGATATAAAGCGATTTTCGATATTCAATAACATTCTTCTTTAACTGTTCAGGCGCGTCAGGAGCCCAACGCTCAGGGTAATCGGCGAAAGTGAACGTTGGATAGACATTAGCAACCAGCCAGACCAATAACCGTTGAAACTGCTGGCGTTCGGTGCGCCCAACCGGTGGCGCAAGGTCCGGGCGACGATCGAGAACCATCAATGCAATCGCCGCTGTCTCCGTCATAATCTCGTCATTTTCCCTGAACCTGACACAACGGGTTCAGGGTTTTCAATAACTCGCGTGAAGTTCCCTCGTGGTCAAAACCACTGACATCAACGAACTGATAAGGAATATCAGCCAGTGTTAGCATCAGCTCACTGATTGTAGAGCCCCATCCGGGTACGCCATACACCTTAATCATATGCCCCTCACAATCTTTTAAAGATTAAGTGTAGGACAGCACACAGGTAAACCTGCAAAAGGATTGTCATTTTTTCGTCAGTTGTATGAATCCTCTTCAGGATTGTAAGGGGATGTTTTGCATCGTTTATCGATAACGGGTAGGATGCTGTGCCGATAGTTTTATACCCATAAAGAATAATGGTGAATCTTGTCATCGCCAGGATGAATAAACATTGTTCATGGCAACTTATATGACTTTTTCATTAAAGCAATCAGGGAGAGCAATGAGTAAACACGACACCGACACTTCAGATCAACACGCCGCGAAACGCCGCTGGCTTAATGCCCACGAAGAGGGGTATCACAAAGCGATGGGCAATCGCCAGGTACAGATGATTGCCATTGGCGGCGCGATTGGCACCGGCTTGTTTTTAGGCGCGGGAGCCCGACTGCAAATGGCGGGGCCAGCACTGGCACTGGTCTATTTGATCTGCGGCCTGTTTTCATTTTTTATTCTGCGTGCATTGGGTGAGCTGGTGTTACATCGCCCTTCCAGTGGCAGCTTTGTTTCTTATGCCCGTGAGTTTTTGGGTGAGAAAGCCGCTTACGTTGCTGGCTGGATGTACTTCATCAACTGGGCGATGACGGGGATTGTTGATATTACCGCTGTAGCGCTGTATATGCATTACTGGGGGGCGTTTGGCGGCGTGCCGCAGTGGGTCTTTGCGCTCGCTGCGCTGACCATCGTTGGCACCATGAATATGATCGGTGTGAAATGGTTTGCGGAGATGGAGTTCTGGTTTGCGCTTATTAAAGTGCTCGCCATTGTGACCTTTTTGGTCGTGGGTACAGTGTTCCTCGGTAGCGGTCAGCCGCTGGATGGCAACACCACTGGCTTTCATTTAATTACCGATAACGGCGGCTTCTTCCCCCACGGTTTGCTGCCTGCGCTGGTGTTGATTCAGGGCGTAGTGTTTGCTTTTGCCTCCATTGAAATGGTGGGTACAGCTGCCGGAGAATGTAAAGATCCGCAGACCATGGTGCCTAAAGCGATTAACAGTGTGATTTGGCGTATTGGCCTGTTTTACGTCGGCTCCGTGGTGTTGCTGGTTATGTTATTGCCGTGGAGCGCGTATCAGGCGGGGCAAAGTCCGTTCGTGACGTTTTTCTCTAAACTGGGTGTGCCGTACATCGGCAGCATTATGAACATTGTGGTGCTGACCG
>ERZ773147.2727-NODE-2727-length-14679-cov-2.831715_pt1 | contig 14679 bp, 12 predicted proteins | sample MGYA00580851_ERZ773147 | MGnify/ENA primary metagenome ERZ773147 (study PRJEB29015, sample SAMEA2737818) | human gut metagenome | biome: human gut; feature: human-associated habitat; material: faeces | place: China | collected 2012 ... | reverse complement strand
TTTTTCTCATATGATTTTATATTTCCCTTTATAACCGGAATATTAATATAAAAATTAAGATAATCTGATATATCTCTTATTTTATATCTATTAAAACTTTCTTCCAGAAGTTTCCTTGCATCATTAAACCTTGTTTTTGTCGTTTCTGCCCCAAGCACAACCACAATATACCTTTCATTATCTTTTGTTGCAGAAGCTATCAAACAACGATTAGCACCATTGGTAAAACCAGTTTTCACTCCATCAGCAAATTCATAAGACCTAAGTAAAGCATTTGTATTATTTAAATTTTTAGAAAAAGATCCAAAATTTACAGCCTTACTTTTAGTAGCAACTGCTTCATTTATATATTTATTTAATGACTTATTATTTATACCTTTTACTAAGTGATAAATAGGCTCTATTAATGTTCTATCACCTAAATCAAATAACTTTATATCTGCGGCATTTATTGTATTACTTTTGGTATCATATTTACCTATTACAGTTATATATTTTCCAATTAATAAATTAGATTTTAAAAATGCTCTATTAAATATTACAACATTTACTAAATTATTACTTGTATTAAACTTAAATGATAATCTATTCATATTTTTAAAGTAACTAATAGTTGGAATAGTTTCTATAATTCCAGATACTACTACTTTTTCTTCATATAAGGAAGTTTGTTTTAATATTTCATATCTATATGGATAATCATTTATTAAATCATTAACATTATTTATTCCAAGTTTATTTAATGTACTTACTGTTTTAGGTCCAATACCTTTTATATTTGTTAACTCAGTCAAAACTATTCACATCCTTTAAAAATATTATAACATATTTTTTAAAAAGTACTTGACAAATTACCCATTTATAAGTAATATATATGCTACCAATTCCCAAATGGCGAATTGGTGCTAGTATCACACTAGCCAACCCCTTTTTATTCTTTTTTATAGAGCTGCCCTTCAGGGGGGACGGCTCTTTTTTTGACTCAAAATATGAAAAAAGTGTAGTTATTATTTTTTAACTACACTTTTTATTTCTTGTAATTCAAATCTATATTTTTGTTTTACATCTGGATATTTATCATGATCTACTTCACTTAAAAACATATCAAGTGGTCTAGCATATATTCCATTTTTATGATTAGTATTTTCACTATTTGTACATTTATATACAACATATTTTTCTTTTGTTTCAGAATGATTTGCTATATCTATAACTAAATAATAGTCTCCTTTAAAATGTTTATATATCCCATTTATTTTTATTTCTCTCATTTTTACCCCTTTTAATTGCTTAAATTTTTATAATATTCAAATCTTTTAATTGCTTCTTTTTTATTTTCTGTTAATAATTCTTTAGCAAGTTTTGGACTAACAGTTTTAATCATTGTATATCTATTTTCTCCATCTAAGAAGTTATCATATAAATCAAAGTCTGGTGATTTAAAATCTAATGTAAATTCTTCTTTTTCACCATCATATCTAAATATTGGAAAATAACCTGATTTTACTGCTAATCTTTCTTCTTCAATAGAATTACCCATTCCTTTTTTAATACCATGATTAATACAAGGTGAATATGCAATTACTAGTGATGGTCCTTTATGACTTCCAGCATCTCTTAATGCTTTTATTGCTTGATTCATATTTGCTCCTAAACTTATTTGAGCAACATATACATTAGGATATCCCATCATCATTCTTGCTAGATCTTTTTTAGACGTTTTTTTACCATCATTAGCAAATTTAGCAACTGCACCTTTTTCAGTTGATTTACTTGCTTGACCACCAGTATTCGAATATACTTCTGTATCAAGTACTAATATATTTACATCTTCTCCTGATGCCATAATATGGTCTATTCCACCAAATCCTATATCATAACTCCAACCATCTCCACCTACTATCCAAACATCTTTTGACATAATATATCCTTTTAATGGTTCAAGTTCTTTTACTTCATCATAGTTAATATTTTCCATTATTTCTTTAGTAATATTATAATTGTCTTTATTTACTAACCATTTATTAAACATTTCTATATTTTTTATTCCAAGTCTACCTTTTAATTTTTCTTTCATTATATTAGTAATCTTTTCTTTAACAAGATCCATAGTTATTCTCATACCTAATCCATATTCTGCATTATCTTCAAATAATGAATTTGACCAAGACACATTGTATGGATTTGTTGGAAGACTTCCACCATATATTGATGAACATCCAGTTGCATTTGCGATTATAAGTCCATCTTTATATATTTGTGTTAATAATTTTAAGTAAGGTGTTTCACCGCATCCTGCACATGCACCTGAATATTTAAATAATGGTTCATTAAATGCTACTCCTTTTATAGTAGATTCTAAATATAATTTTTTATTAGTTATATTTTTTATTTCATTATTTATTCTTTCTACTTCTTTATGGTCTGTCATAATTAATGCTTTTGCACCAAGTTTACCAGGACATGTATTTGCACATAAACCACATCCTGTACAATTTTCATAACTAATTTCAAGTGCATATTTATATTCATCATTACCCATACATGGTATAACTACTACATTTTTATTTTTCTTAATTTCATCTTCCGTCATTAATTTTGGTCTTATTACTCCATGTGGACAAACTATAGAACATTGATTACACTCTATACAATTTTCTTTTACCCATCTTGGTAAAACTTGCGCTATATTTCTTTTTTCTAAATTTGATGTATTAACAGGAAATACTCCACTTTCGTGTTTTTCAAAGTCTTTTACTGTTAAATCATTACCTTTTAAATGAATAATATTATCTATAATTCCAGTATATTTTTCTTCTGAATAACTTAGATTTTTCCAAAGTTCATCTACTTCTACTTTAACAATTTTATTTTCTATATCTTTTATAGCATTAATATTATTATTTACTATTTCATCACCTTTTTTAGAAAAATGGAGTTTAATACTTTCTTTTTGATCATTTGTAAATTCAGCATGTGGAAGTACTTTAGTTATATATACAATAGCATTTTCCATTATCATACTTATTTTATTTGGAATATTATTTTCTTTAGCAATCTTATATGCATCAATTATATAAAATTTAACATTCTTTTTTGCAAGTTCATATTTTATTTTATTTGATAAAGTATTTTTTATTTCTTGTTCAGTTTTATCTGTTACTAATATAAATATACCATTTTTTCTTATTTTAGATAACATATCATACTTTTCTAAGTATACATCTTTAGTACATACTACAATATGTGGATTTGTTATATAATATGGCATATTTATTTTTTCTTTTCCTATTCTTAAGTGTGATACAGTAATTCCACCACTCTTTTTAGAATCATATTCAAAATATCCTTGTACAAAAGCTTCAGTTTCTGTTCCAACTGTTTTAATAATATCTTTAGATGCTGAAATCATACCATCTGAACCATATCCATATATAAGCATTTCAATATTTTTCTTATCACTTTTTATTTTACATGGTTTTAAACTTTTACCTGTAACATCATCTACTATTCCTATTGTAAATGAGTTAATAGGTTCATTAATATCTAAGTTTTTAAATACTGCATATAGATCTTCTAAATTAGTATCTTTACTAGATATTCCATATCTTCCACCTATTATAAATGGTTTATTTTTTACATCATTAAATATATTTACTACATCTTCATATAGTGGTTCACCAACTGCTCCTGCTTCTTTTGCTCTATCTAACACCGCTATTTTACGTACCTTTTTAGGTAATGCTTCTAAGAAATATTTTTTAGAGAATGGTCTAAATAAATGAACTATTAATACACCTACTTTTTCTCCCTTAGCATTAAGTACATCTACAAGTTCTTTTAATGCATCACACACAGAACCCATCGCAACTATTACTTTTTCTGCATTTTCATCACCATAATAATTAAATGGTTTATAATCTGTTTTAAATTTTTTATTTATTTTTTCCATGCATTCATTTACTACATCAGGCATCTTATCATAATATTTATTTCTTACTTCTAAATTTTGAAAATATACATCATCATTTTGTGTTGTACCTTTTATTTGTTTTTTTGATATCATACTTTCTTTTCTAAAGTTATCTATAGTTTTAAATGGTACAAGACCTTTTATCTCAGACATATCTGGAACATATACTTTATTTAGTTCATGACTTGTTCTAAAACCATCAAAGAAATTAACAAAAGGTAGTTTTCCTTTTAATGTACTTAAGTAAGATGCAAGCGTCATATATATTGTATCTTCTACGGAAGAAGACGCTAAAAAGCAAAATCCTGTACTTCTTGATGCATATATATCAGAATGATCTCCAAATATACTTAAAGCATGTGTTGCGACAGTTCTCGATGCTACATTTATTACACAAGGAAGCATTTCGCCTGCTATTTTATACATTGAAGGTATCATTAAAAGAAGTCCTTGACTTGCTGTATATGTACTAGCAAGTGAACCTGTTTGAAGAGAACCATGTACAAGTGCTATTGCCCCTGCTTCGCTTTGCATTTCTATTAATTTAACTTTATTATTAAATAAATTAAGTCTTCCTTCAGTACTCCATTTATCTATGTATTCACTCATTGGTGATGCAGGTGTTATTGGATATATACCTGCTATTTCAGTAAACATATAAGATATATGAGCGCATGCTTCATTACCATCTATTACTTTATATTTTCCCATGTTATCACTATCCTTCTAAATAATTATATCATAAAAAAAATAGATTTAATACTAATCTACTTCTTTTATTAATTAAAACGCACCAAATCCCATTTTTACTTTTTCAATTTCTGCATTTTTATCTAATATACCATTTAATTCTTTTATTGAATGAAATATCTCCTACTGTTTTTTAACTATGATGTCCTAAATAGATAGGTTTCTCAAAAAAAGACATTAATATTCTTCTATTTTTACATAGACCTTATCTTCTAGTGCATATTTTTTTTCTACTTCTAATTTAGTTATCTGATTATCATCTCTAAATGCAAATTTATTCATGCTATCTAAAACTACTTTTACAATGTTATCTATATCTGGTTTTTTGGTTGGACTGATATTGTTATCTAACATTTCGTTTATTTCTGATTTTTTTGTTGTTTTTGGTATTGAAAAGTATGCTATTATATTTACTTTTATTCTTCCTTCTAAAATTTTGAATCTTGGATATTTTAGCAAAAAGTATTGTTCTACTAGTGATTCATAATCTTTTGTTCTTGTCGGTGTGTAGACCGCTCCTGTGTATGAGTTTAGTCGTGGCCTTCCTTTTCCTATTACTTTTCCTGGTACTTCAAATTCATATATCATTTGTTTTTCTCCCTATATTATATTAAGTTTTCTGGATTTAGCGCTTGTAATTCTGGTAATACAAATATTCCGTCCTTCCTTATAAGAATATCATCAAAATATATTTCTCCACCACCATACTCTTTTCTCTGAATATTCACTATATCCCAATGAATGCTTGATCTATTTCCGTTGTCACTTTCTTCTAATGCATCTCCAGGTGTGAAGTGAAAACTTCCTTTTATTTTTTCGTCAAATAATGTATCTCCAATTGGTCTTTCTACATATGGATTTAGTCCAAATGCAAATTCTCCGATGTAGCGTGCTCCTTCATCTGTATCTAATATTTTATTTATCATTTCTGTGTTATTTGATGTTGCTTTTATTATTTTTCCATTTTCAAATTCAAATCTTATATTATTAAATGTATATCCGTTATATGTTGTTTCGGTATTATATGTAATAACTCCATTTACACTTTCTTTTACTGGTGCTGATGCTACTTCTCCGTCTGGTATATTGAATGTTCCCATGTATTTTTCTGCTGGTATTCCTTTTATACTGAATGTTAAATCTGTTCCTGGTCCTATAATATGTACTTTATCTGTTTTGTTCATTAGTTCTTTTAAATTGTCCATTGCTTTTGACATTTTTGAGTAATCTAAGTTACATACATTAAAGTAAAAATCTTCAAATTCTTCTAGTGTCATTTTGCTCATTTGTGCCATTGAATTATTTGGATATCTTAATATGCACCATTTTGTTCTTTTTACTCTTTCTTCAAAGTGTACTGGTACTGTATAATATTTGTTGTACATGTTCATTATTTTACTGTCTATTTTTGATAGTTCAGATGTGTTTGATGTTGCTCTTATTCCTATGTATGCATCCATGTCTTTCATTCTTGCTTCATCGTGTTTTCCGCATAGTTTTATTTGTTCTTCTGTTGCATTTTCTAACATTATTCTTAATAATTCATAATTTACTATATTGAAGTATGGTTTTGCTTTCATTTGTTCTGCTTGTCTCATTAGTTCTTTTGCTAATGGCATTCCGTCTTCTCCTAGTACTTCTATTAATATATTGTCATTTTCTTTTAGGTCTATTGAGTATGTTAATAAGTTGTGTGCTAATTTTTCTATTCTTGTATCTTTCATTTTTTATTTTTCCTTTCTTTATTTGGATATTTTATCATATAAATTTTCAAATTAAAAGTAGTTTTTATAAAAAAGTGGTTAGAAAAATGTGCATGTTTCATTAAAAAGTCCTTAGGAAAATGTGTATGATTTGTTAAAAAGTCCTTAGGAAAATGTGATGTTTTTACAAAAAGTCCTTTGCTTTTTGTGTAAAATGTGATATAATATATAGAGATTGGAGTGTGATAATATGTATAGAGATAAAATGAATGAATTAAAAAAATGGAAAAACTCTCCAACTAGAAAACCTTTGATAATCAGAGGTGCAAGACAAGTTGGAAAAACATGGTTAATGAAAGAGTTTGGTAAACAATATTATAAAAAGTGTGCATATATAAATTTTGATGATAACTCAAGAATGGATAAACTTTTTGAAGATGATTTTGATTTGGATAAAATCATTCAAGGTTTAAAAATTGAATCTAATGTAAATATAGAACCTGAAAATACATTGATTATTTTAGATGAAATTCAGGAGACTCCAAAAGCCTTAAAAGCATTGAAATATTTTTATGAAAATGCTAATCAATATCATATAGTTTCTGCTGGTTCTCTTTTAGGGGTTGCAATCCATGAAGGTACTTCTTTTCCAGTCGGCAAAGTTGATTTTTTAGATTTAGCACCTTTAAGTTTTTTTGAATTTTTAGAGGCTTTAGGAGAAGAAAATTTATTGCAATTATTAAAGAAAAATGATTTTGATATGATTGGTGTATTTAATTCAAAATTAAAGGAATTTTTAAAACTTTATTATTATGTAGGTGGCATGCCAGAAGCGGTCAATTCTTATGCTCAAAATAAAGATTTAAAAGAAGTTAGAAAAATACAAAAAAGGTTATTAGAAGCATATGAACAAGATTTTTCTAAACACGCACCAAGTAATATTGTTCCTAGAATTAGACAATTATGGAATAATATTCCTACTCAACTTGCAAAAGAAAATAAGAAATTTATTTATGGACTTGTTAGAGAAGGTGCTCGTGCAAGAGAATATGAGATTGCTTTATCTTGGCTTATTGATTGTGGTTTGGTATATCAAATAAATAGAGTAACTACAAGTAAAGTTCCTTTATCAGCTTATCAAGACTTTAATGCTTTCAAATTGTATTTACTAGATGTTGGCTTATTGTCTGCTATGTCTGGTATAGATGCCAAGACTCTTTTAGAAGGAAATGATGTTTTTGAGGAATTTAAAGGAAGTTTAACAGAGCAGTATGTTCTATGTCAATTAAAGGAATGTACTGATTTGGATGTTTTCTACTGGTCTTCTGATACTGGTACATCAGAATTGGATTTTATAACTCAAATTGGGAAAGATAATGTTCCAATTGAAGTTAAGGCTAGTGAAAATCTACAAGCAAAGAGTTTAAAGTCTTTTGTTCAAAAATATGAAACTAAGTTTAATGTTCGTACTTCTATGTCTGATTATCGTAATGATGATTGGATTACTAACATTCCTTTATATTGTATTGCAAATATTGAAAAAATAAAAGAATGTTTATAATAATTTTTTTATAAGAGTATTATAAAATAGACACTATGCATTTTGACATAGTGTCTATTTTTCAACTAAATATTCTTTTAAAAATTCTACAACTCCATTTTGGTTATTAGTCTCTGAAGTTATACAATCTGCCTGTTCTTTAACTTCTGGCAAGGCATTTTTCATAGCAACACCGACACCGCATTTTTTAAGCATTTCAATATCATTTAAACCATCACCAAATGCAATAATATTTTCATTTGAAATGCCTTCTAATTTGGCAACTTCAGTTATTCCTTTATATTTTTCAACACCTTTTTGAAGTATATCTAACCATTTTTTATCTCCAAAACTATCTTGCATCATCTCTATTTCTAAATTAGGAAATTTTGATTTAAACAAATCCAAATATTCTTTTGCAAATTCATTATTTAAAAATTCTACTGTTAAATGAGTTATTTCTGATAATTTTTCTAAGATTTCCATTATATTTATTGTACCATCATAGTGATGAGCTAAATTTCTATCGCGTATTTCTATTGTTGTAAATTTGTTTTTATCATAATATGAAGCAATATTTTGAACTGTTTCTTTTGATAATTGATTTATATATACTTCTTTCCATTTTGTTTCTGTATCTTCACTTCTAAATACTGCTGCTCCAGTGTCACTTACAATATAATTTGCAAATTCTGCCCCTTCTGTTCCAATAAGTGCATCTTTTAATATTCTCCCTGTTGCAATTGTAATTATATGTCCTTGTTCTTTTATCTTTTTAAAGTATGATTTTGATATTTCACTTATTATTCCGTCACTATTCAATAGAGTTCCATCTAAATCTAATGCAATTAATTTTTTATCCATTGTTTATCTTCCTTTTCTAATTTTAATAATTGTATTTTTCCAATTTATTTTGTAATTATTCTATAATTCATATATATTAGCTTTTAAAATGATCTTTTGTATTTTTGTTTTATCATCTAGTGCAATATTCCAAGTACTACCTGCAATACTTCTTTTGATTTTATTTTCTTTTGTAGGAGCTCCTAATAGTTTATTGAGCTTTTTTTGTAAATTTACTTTGTTAGTGTATATTGATAGCATATTTTCACTATATAATACATTTATTGTTGTTTCTGTTTCTGAGTTGTTGCTAGTATAAATATTACATGGCTAGGTGGTTCTTCCAATAGTTCCTCCGGTTAAAATGACTAAAATTTTCTCCATAAATTGCTCCTATTTTAAAATTTTATTTGATTTTATCATAGCAAATAATATTACTATTTATCACTAAAATATGTACTTGTTTCTTGTAAATCTTCAAAATTATGTTGTCTTAAAATTTCATATGTAATAATCGCAACAGAATTTGATAAATTCAAAGATCTAAGAGTAGGAAGCATTGGTATTCTTATTGTTTTTTCATCCAAATATTTTTCCAATAAAGTCTCTGGCAATCCTTTTGTTTCTTTTCCATACAATACAAATACTTCATCCATTGTTGAATAGTCTATATCTGTATATTTTGTTGTTCCTTTTGTTGTAGCAAAAAACATATTATTTTCCTCTGGCCTGTATTTATTCAAAAAATCATCTAATGACTTGTGCTCTTCTATGTCTAGCTTGTCCCAATAGTCTAGTCCAGCTCTTTTTACTGATTTTTCATCTATTTTGAATCCTAGTGGGTGTACTAGATGGAGTTTTGCTCCTGTTATTGCACATGTCCTTGCTATATTTCCTGTGTTTTGTGGTATTTCTGGTTCTACCATTACTATATTTAATTTCATTTTTATTACCTTCTTTTTATAATTTTATATTTTTTCTATTAAATTTATATCACAAAAAATGAAAAAAATAAAGTATTATATAAAAAAAGCCCCCTTATGTGTATATATAATACTTATACACATAAGGGACTGAGACTTAATTAACAATTGAATATCTACTCAGTAGTTTGCTTATCTGGAATTTTAACATAATATGTTCGTTTTGTTCCAATTTCTCTACATCGAAATATTTTTCACAACAAAACTCACAATGTTCTGCCTTTTCTTTCATCTTTATAAGTGGTAATATAAGTTCTTCTTTTGGTCCAATCTTGATTTCTTTTTCAGTTATTACCTTATCACCTACAAGAGTTGTCTGTATTTTTTCATATAAAGATTTTGTGTCTACCCAAAACTCTGCCGTTACTACTTCTGTTTTTAGAAACTTTTCATCAGAAAGACTTCCTAGTTCTTTGTTTATCCGTTCTAAACAGTCTTCCCACAACTTTGTTCCTTTTTTTTGATTGATTTCGTTGAATCTCGCTGTGATTTGTAATTCCAGTTGCCTTTCAGTCATTTTTTACCTCCTTGAATGTGATGGAGGTACGAAACCTCCAAGTTTTTAGTTGCTTTTAGGTTTCCTAAAATTAAGTTGAACAAATTATATCATTTTTTTATGTAAATTACAAGTGTTTTATTTTTCTTATTTAGTTTTATATTACAATTATTAATTGGATTCAACTATTTTTCCATTTTTTAATAAAATGATTTTGTTACATTCTTTTATTGTTGATAATCTATGTGCAATAACAATAGTAATTTTATTTTTAGTAATTTCTTTTATTGCATTACTATTGTTTTCTTTTATTATTCCTGTCGTTATTCCATATAATTTTTGTTTGTTTAAATTTATTACTCTATATTCTAATATCTTAATCCATCTTCCATATTTATTTTTGTTGGTATAATAAATTTAGCATCTATTTTATGTGATACTAAATTTGTTATTACTTTCATAGCTCTTGAACCATCAAACCATTTTGGATTATCACTATTTGCTCTAATTTTATCTAACGAAGTTACTAAGGCATCTTTATCATAATTGTCACTCATTTCAGTTGTTAGCATATATTTTTGTTTTTCGTTTTTATACAAAGTATTTTCTATTAAGTTATATCTTGCATTATTGTACCAATATAAGTGATCTCCTCCTGCTAATATTAAGACATCCGCCTTAACATTTATATCACCAATTAATTCATTAACATAGTTATAAACATCATTAAAAGAACAGCTTGGAACATCGTTTTTTAAGGTATCGAATTTATTCGTAATATCTACAACTCCAAAATTGTAATATTTTTTATCAATAATTGTTTTATTATTTACAAATATAAGTTCTATTGAACCTCCTCCACCTATAAAAACACAAATATTACCATTATATTCTATACTATTGTAACATCCTTGTGCAGTATAGTTTGCTTCATCTTCTTGTGATACAACTTGAATTTTTAAATTATATTTATCATATAACTTTTTATTAATTTCATTTAATTCTTCTTTTGATATATTTCTAAATATGCTACATCCATAAATATTTACATTTTTTGTATAATTTAAAGCGTTTTCTATTGTATTATATAATTTGTTTAAATCTTCTTCATTAATTTTATTTTGTTCTTTATAGTTTTTCTTGAATTCAATTGTTATATTGTTTTCATATATCACATCTTCGTCTTTGTATATATGCGTTTTTGTATTATTACTTCCTATTTCAATAATTGCAAATATATTACTCATTTTATTTTCCTTCCTATTTTTCTGACATTTCATAATATCTTACTAAATATTCCCAGCATCCTTCTTTGTCAGTAATTCCATTATAATTATCTTTAATTTTTTCTATAATTTCATCTTTTTCTATCCATTTTACTTCTGATACTTCTTCTGTTTGTAGTTGTAGTTTAGTTGCATCTATTTCTTTATTTTCGATATAATATTCATTAAAGTAATTGTTAATAATCTCTCCTTTTTTATTTGATGATATTCCCCTTTCTAAAAATAATTTTCTCTATATTTTCTTTTATATCACAAATTTCTAAATTTTCATAGTCTATTTATAAGTCATTTTATGTTTGCTTCTTCAAGTTTATTATCTTCTCTTTTTGATTCTTTTATTATATTGTATATAGTAATAATAGCGATTAAAACTTCTGTTACCATTGATGGATATGCTTTTACACATATATCATGTAAAAACCATAATATTTGATTTAGAACTAATCCATATCTTAAAATTTGTGCATCGTTACTTTTTAAACAAAATATTGCATAACTAGATGATGCTAATATTGGAAAAATTCCTATCCATCCTTTTGTGTTAAAGGCTAGTCCAAATAGTATGTAAAAAAATATAATTGAGTTATTAAAAGTAATACCCCTCTTCTTAAATTGAAATAAAATACCAAATATAAATAATTTAAGATAGTAAACTACTAATTTTATATAAACAATAACAAGTAAGCGAAAACTAATTGTTTGATTATAAAATAAGTGTTAAAATAAATTACCAGAAAGCATCATCTTTAAAGAGTTGCCTAAAATTGGAGTTGATTGCTCAAAAGATAAAAAAATATGATTTTTAGTAATATTTGATTGCTAAATTAGAAAAATTAAACAAAAAACATGGGTTATTTGAAAAATATCAACATGAATTCAAATACCAATATATTATTAGTAAAAGGGTGTTTGTGAAAAGCAAAGTTATCAAATAATAATGTTATGGATAGGAGGTTATTATGTTTAAATTAGAGTCAAAATATAAGCCAAGTGGAGATCAACCTGAAGCTATAAAAGAGCTAGTAGAAGGACTTGAAGAAGGCAAAAAAGAACAGGTTTTATTGGGCGCAACAGGAACAGGTAAAACATTTACTATTGCAAATGTTATAGAAAAGGTTAACAAACCAACACTAGTTTTAGCTCACAATAAAACACTTGCGGGACAACTTTATTCAGAGCTTAAAGAATTTTTTCCTAACAATCACGTTGAATATTTTGTATCATACTACGACTATTATCAACCTGAAGCCTATGTTCCATCAACCGATACTTATATTGAAAAGGATTCATCAATAAATGATGAAATAGATGAACTACGTCATAGAGCAACATCTTCCTTATTATCATCACGTGATGTCATTGTTGTTGCTAGTGTTTCATGTATTTATGGTATTGGAGAAGTTGAGGAATATAAAAATAAAATGCTTACTCTAAGTGTAGGAAAAGAAATAGAAAGAAATGAAGTCCTAACAAAGCTAGTAGATATGCTTTATGAAAGAAATGACCTTGATTTTAAACGTGGTACATTCAGAGTAAGAGGAGATATAGTTGAAATAATACCAGCTTATGAAAATAAGAAGGGATATAGAATAGAGTTTTTTGGTGATGAAATAGATAAAATATCAGAAATTGATGCTTTAACAGGCGTTTCTTTAACCTCTAAAAAAACAATTAGTCTTTTCCCAGCAAGTCACTTCGTAGTAAGTGATGAAAAGCTAAAAGAAGCTATAAAACGTATTAAGAAAGAACTAGCGGAAAGATTAACCGAATTAAAAAATAATAATAAACTCTTAGCGGCCGAAAGACTTGAACAAAGAACTAACTATGATCTTGAAATGCTTGAAGAAACTGGATTTTGCTCCGGAATAGAAAATTATTCTGCACCAATGGCCGGAAGGAATCCTGGAGAAACTCCTACTACTTTAATGGATTTTTTTCCAGATGATTATTTATTAGTAGTTGATGAATCACATGTTACACTACCCCAAGTAAGAGGAATGTATAATGGTGATAGAGCTAGAAAAATGAACTTGGTAGATTATGGTTTTCGATTACCAAGTGCTCTAGATAATAGGCCACTAAAATATGATGAGTTTGAAAAAAAGATAAATCAAGTTATATATATATCAGCTACACCTGGAGATTTAGAGTTAGCGCATTGTCACAATAAATATGTAGAACAAATAATAAGACCTACTGGCCTACTAGATCCGACAATTGAAGTAAGAGGATCAGAAGGACAAATAGATGACTTGGTTGGTGAAATTAATGAACGAATCAAGAAAAATGAAAGAGTATTAATCACTACTTTAACCATCAGAATGAGTGAAGAGTTAACCAACTACTTAAAAGAGCTTGATATAAAAGTTGCCTATCTTCATTCTGAAATAAAATCATTACAACGACTTCAAATAATCCATGATTTAAGAGTAGGAAAGTATGATGTCTTAGTTGGAATAAATCTTCTAAGAGAAGGGCTAGATATTCCGGAAGTATCACTAATTGCGATATTAGATGCCGATAAAGAAGGATTCCTACGAAGCAGTAGAAGCTTAATCCAGATAATAGGTAGATGCGCAAGAAATGCTAACGGAAATGTTATCATGTATGCCGATAAAATTACTGATTCAATGAAAGAAGCTATCGAAGAGACAGAAAGAAGAAGAAAAATTCAATTTCCTATCGATAAATTCAACTTTCCCTTTATAAACAGACGCAAGTCCCTGCATGGTACCAATCCAGATCCTGCCACTAGAATCTTCATTTATAAATTTAATCCGGTCATCGGGCAGGTTTCCAAATTTCGTTCTAAACTTCACAGAGGTCATAGTCCGATCGTCCTCACAAACAATTTGACGCACACCATTCCTTCTATGCCAAAGCCACACATCTCCATTAGAGGACATAAATATTTCCGAATAGTTCTCTCCATCACTTCCGGTACCGGTAAAATCTACAAAACAAGCTTTCTGTAGGTCATAACAGCTGAATAATTCCGGTACAGTCTTTATCCACAAAAAACCGTTCTTATCCTCTGCCACATGTTTTATTCTGTTATCTGCTAAAGAAATCTGATCGTGTTTTCCACTTTCCAACTGATAAGTA
>ERZ773147.2724-NODE-2724-length-14687-cov-42.088095_pt1 | contig 14687 bp, 10 predicted proteins | sample MGYA00580851_ERZ773147 | MGnify/ENA primary metagenome ERZ773147 (study PRJEB29015, sample SAMEA2737818) | human gut metagenome | biome: human gut; feature: human-associated habitat; material: faeces | place: China | collected 2012 ... | reverse complement strand
GAAGGCCGGCCTGTGCACCGGTACCGAGAACTACTGGTCCGTCAACAAGAACGCCTCCGAGGAGGACATCAAGGCCACTCTGGACTTCCTGAACTGGGTCGTTACCTCCGAGGAAGGCACTGCCATGATGGCTGAGCAGTTCGGCGCCTGCCCGTTCCAGGCCTCCAAGGCTCCCTCCAATCCGTTCAGCGCTCTGGCCAACGAGTATGTTGCCAATGGCTGCTATCCTGTCACCTGGGCCTTCAACTACACCCCCGCCGTCAATGACTGGCGTGCCGCTGTGGTCGACGCTCTGGGCAAGTATACCGCCGACGGCGGCAGCTGGGACGATGTGAAGACCGCCTTCGTGGAAGGCTGGGCTACCCAGTACAACAACGAGATCGCCAACGGCTAAGCTACGGTTTCAACCACATACGCACAGGGGGCGGGCTTTTCGCCCGCCCCCTCTTTCTTACTCTGTGACGGCGGGCGCTGTCCTTCGAACGCGCTTCGGATGAGAGCTTTCGCTGTGACAAAACTACGGAGAACAGGAGTGGTCTAATGAAACGATTTCAAGCGAAACGGGACGCGGCTGCGCTGAACAGCCGACTGGTCCGACGGCCAATTCAGCGCATGGTGTGGCTGTTTCTGCTGCCCACCTTTGCCGCCTTCTGCATCGGGTTCATCTACCCGTTCCTGAAGGGCGCGTTCCTGTCCTTCTGCAAATTCAAGCTGACCAGCAAGTGGACATGGGTAGGCTTTGACAACTATCTGAAGGCCTTTGCCGACAGCAGCTTCCGCCATGCCTTCTTGTTCACGGCGCTGTTTGCCTTTGTGTCGGTGCTGTTCATCAACGCGCTGGCCTTCGCGGTGGCCTATGCGCTGACGCGGGGCATCAAGGGCTCCAATCTGTTCCGGACGGTGTTCTTCATGCCGAACCTGATCGGCGGCATCGTGCTGGGCTACATCTGGTCCATGATCTTCGACGGCTTTCTGGTGGCCTACGGCAAGTCCGTGGTGCTGAACAGCCACTTCGGCTTCTGGGGTCTCATCATCCTGATCTGCTGGCAGCAGGTAGGCTACATGATGATCATCTACATTGCCGGACTGCAATCCGTGCCGGAGGATATGCTGGAGGCGGCCCGCATCGACGGCGCCACCAACTGGCAGACCCTGTGGAAGGTCACTATCCCCAACATGATGAGCTCCTTCACCATCTGCATTTTCCTGACGCTGACCAACGGCTTCAAGCTGTTTGACCAGAACCTGGCCCTGACCGGCGGCCGCCCCTTCCTGCAGCAGGCGGACGGCAGCGTTATCAAGACCACGGAAATGCTGGCCCTGAACATCTACAACTCCTTCTACGCCGGCAGCGGCAACAACCGCGGCGTGGCCCAGGCCAAAGCCGTGCTGTTCTTCATACTGGTGGCGGCTATCGGACTGATCCAACTCCGGGCTACCCGTAAAAAGGAGGTGCAGCAGTAATGCAGACGAGCCTTGCCAAAAAGCATGACCGCAGCAAAATGGTGTTGACCATAGCGTTCACGGTGATCTGCATCGTGTATGTGCTGCCCATCGTCATCGTTCTGATCAACTCCTTCAAGACCAATGCCGCTGTCAATACCGATACGTTCGCCCTGCCCAATGAGGACACCTTCGTGGGCTGGCAGAACTATATCAAGGGCATGACCTTCGGCAACTATCCGTTTATCAAGGCGGTGTTCTACAGTCTGTTCATCACCCTGGTCTCCTCGGCGCTGATCCTGATCTGCACCTCTATGGCCGCGTGGTATGTGGCCCGTGTGGGCAGTCTGTTCAGCAAGATCGTGTACTACCTGTGCGTTTTCTCCATGGTGGTGCCGTTCCAGATGGTGATGTTCACCCTGTCCCGCACCGCCGAGCAGGTCAAGCTTCCCTACTTTAGCCTCACCTCTATGGCTTTTGCCAAGATCGGATTGAACACACCGTGGACAATACCTATCGTGTACCTGGGCTTCGGCGCGGGACTGGCGGTGTTCATGTTCTCCGGGTTTGTCAAGACGATTCCGCTGGAGATCGAGGAGGCTGCCGCCATTGACGGCTGTGGGCCTGTGCGTACCTTCTTCCTGGTGGTGCTGCCCATGCTGAAGCCCACGTTTATCTCCGTGGGCGTGCTGGAGATCATGTGGGTATGGAATGACTTTCTGCTGCCGTACCTGGTGCTGGATCTGAACAAATACCGCACCATCCCCATCGTCATCCAGTATCTGAAGGGCAGCTACGGACAGGTGGATATGGGCGCCACCATGGCGCTGATCCTGCTGAGCATCGTCCCGGTCATCATCTTCTATCTCTGCTGCCAGAAGCACATCATCAAGGGCGTGGCGGCAGGCGCCGTCAAGGGCTAAACTTACAACACGCCGGGGGCGGGCTGATCGCCCGCCCCCGTATATTTTGGCCGGGACCGTCCGGCTGAAAGTCAAATCCTATCCAAGAGAGAAGTTGAGTTATGAAACGAAGCAGCGGTATTTTAATGGCGGTATCCTCCCTGCCCTCCCCCTACGGGATCGGCACCCTGGGCAAGGCGGCCTATGATTTCGCCGATTTCCTGAAAGACGCCGGCCAGTCCTACTGGCAAATGCTCCCCCTGGGCCCCACCAGCTATGGCGACTCCCCCTACCAGAGCTTTTCCGCCTACGCCGGCAACCCCTACTACATCGACCCGGATATGCTGGCGGCTGACGGACTGCTGACGACCGCCGAGTGCGCCGCCCCCGACTGGGGCAGCGACCCGCGCCATGTGGACTACGGAAAGATCTACGAGAGCCGCTTTACCCTGCTGCACAAGGCCTACAAACGGGGCTGGGAGCGGGACGCGGAGGCCGTAGCGGCCTTTGCGCAGGACAATGCGCGGTGGCTGCCGGACTACGCCCTGTACATGGCCTGCAAGCGGCACTTCGGCATGAAGTCCTGGACGGAGTGGCCCGACGACGACCTTCGCCTGCGTAAGAACGAGGCCGTGCTGGACAAGTACCGCACACTTCTGCGGGAGGATATGCAGTTCTTCACCTATCTGCAATTTCTGTTTTTCAGGCAGTGGACCGCTCTGCGCGACTACGTCCACCAGCAGGGCATCCGCATCATCGGCGATCTGCCCATCTACGTGGCCATGGACTCCGCCGACGTCTGGGCTGAGCCGCAGTTCTTCCAGCTGGACGACGATCTGGTGCCCAAGGCTGTGGCCGGCGTCCCGCCGGATTACTTTACCGCCGACGGTCAGCTGTGGGGCAACCCCCTCTACGACTGGGACGCCATGCGTGACGACGGCTTCGGCTGGTGGATCCGCCGGATCGACGGCGCCGGCAAGCTGTATGATGTGATCCGCATCGACCACTTCCGCGGCTTTGCCAACTACTGGGCCGTGCCCTACGGTCAGCCCACCGCCAAAAACGGCCGCTGGATCGCCGGTCCTGGCATGGACCTGATCGAACGGCTCAACGGCTGGTTCCCGCAGCTGGAGTTCATCGCCGAGGATCTGGGCTACCCCACCCCGGAGGTGGCGCAGCTGCTCCGCGAGTCCGGTTGGCCCGGTATGAAGGTGCTGGAATTCGCCTTTGACTCCCGGGATTCCAGCGGGTATCTGCCCCACGCCTATACGCCGCACTGCATCTGCTATACCGGCACCCACGACAACAGCCCCCTGGCACTGTGGCGGCAGGAGGCCGCGCCGGAGGATGTGGCCCACGCGGTGGAATACCTGGCGCTGACTGAGCAGGAGGGCTTCCACTGGGGTATTATCCGCGGCGGTATGTCCAGCGTGGCGGAGCTGTTCGTGGCGCAGATGCAGGACTATCTGGGCCTGGGCGAGGGAAACCGCATGAACATCCCCGGCACCCAGGGCGGCAACTGGACCTGGCGGCTGCTGCCCGGTGAGCTGAGCGATGCGCTCTCTGTCAGGATCGACCGCATGACCGCGCTCTACGGCCGCAAGGCATAAGCGAACACCCCCGGCAGTGCCGGGGGTGTTTTTTTGCCGTGAGCACCGCTTCCGCAATGCCGAAACCCCCATCTGCCGTGTGACAGATGGGGGTTTCGATGCCGCCGAGGTAGGGGTTAGACCTCCGCGACCCGTACTGCAATATGGACCCTGCCGGGCAGGGCAAATAAAAAACCGGCTGCAATGTATGCACTTTTGAAGTGCATCCCACTTGCAGCCGGTCGATCATGCGGTCAAATGCCGTTTAGACACCATAGCTTTGCGTCTCGGCCTTTCAGCCGATTTGCCAACAGAACGTTATTGTATCCGCAGTATATCACTTTCGTTCCGTTTCGTCAAGTCCTTTTCGCAAAAATCCGTGTTTTCTATGCGTCCGTGTCTAAATCTCCGATCGCCGCACACGCCTCACGGTATGCCGCGGCCGTCTCCGGATACAGCGCCGACGCGCGCTGCATATCGCTGCCGCGCAGGGCCTCCGTCAGGGCTGAGGCTGCCTGCCATAGCTGCACCAGCCCCAGGTTGGCTGCCAGGCCCTTCAGCGTGTGCGCCGCGCGGAAGGCCCGTTGGCCGTCTCCGGCACTTATGGCCGCCTGCAGCATGGCGAAGGTGTCGTCTCCGGCGAACATCCGCAGAAAGCGCTCCACCGCGGACGCGCTGCCCAACCGGCGCACGGCGCCCGCCATGTCGCCGCCCGTCTCTTGATAAAGCTTCTCTAAATTCATTGTTTCTTCCTCTCCAGCCACTCGGCAATCGTTTTTATCATCCGCCCAGCCTCCAACGGCTTGGGGATATGCGCGTCCATACCCGCTGCCAGGCAGGCCTCCACGTCCTCGTCAAACAGGTTGGCGGTCATGGCGATGATCGGCAGCTGCGCGTCCGACCTGTCCATGCCGCGGATGGCACGGGCGGCGGCATGGCCGTCCAGCTCCGGCATCATCACGTCCATCAGCACCGCGTCGTAGGTACCGGGCGCCGACGCGGCGAACATCTCCACCGCCTCCTTGCCGTCGGCGGCCTGGTCCACCACGGCGCCGGCCTCCTGCAGCAGGTAGACCGCGATCTCCCGGTTCAGTTCGTTGTCCTCCGCCACCAGCAAGCGCCGTCCGGCAATGGAGGCCGCCGCACCGGGGAGCGCGGCTTCCGGCTCGGCCTCACTGGGCATCATGGGCAGCACCACGCGGAAGCGCGTTCCCTGTCCGCGTGCACTGTCCACCTGAATGGTACCGCCTCTTTCGTCCACCAGCTTCTTCACCACGGCCAGACCCAGGCCCACGCCGCCGGAAAGGCTGCCCCTATCGCTGTTTTCCTGGGCAAACGCCTCGAACATATGGCGCTGGAACGTCTCGCTCATACCCGCGCCGTTGTCCTCGCATATAAACTCCAGCCGGCACACGCCGTCCGCATAACGGGACTCGCGGAAGCTGCAGCGCACCCATCCGCCGGGGTGATTGTATTTGATGGCGTTACCGATAATGTTCTGGCAGATCTGCCGCATATACAGCGGGTCGCCTGTGAATCGTTCATGCTCCAGCGTCAGGTCCATCACCGTCAGCGCAACGCCTGCGCTCTCCGCCTGGGCGCGCGAAATATCCAGCAGCTCGTGCAGCTCGCTTGTCAAACAATAGGGAGTCTTTCCCAGCGCCTCCTGCTTCGGGCGATTCAGTGTCAGTACGTCGTTTACCAATGCCAGCAGATACCGCGCCGCGGTCTGCGCCTTCTCCCGGCAGGACTGCACCAGCGTCACATCCTCCGGGTTCCGCCCGATGATCTCCAGCATACCCATGATGATGTTGATGGGTGTGCGTATGTCGTGGCTCATGCTGCGAAGGAAGTGCGTCTTGGCCTGGTCCGCCGCTGTGGCACGCTCTACTTCCTTTTCCAACTGCTTCTGGTACGCCAGTTCCCGCCGTTTGCGGTCCTGGCCGAGCCTGACCAACAGCAGTACCACCACCGCCGCCGCTGCCGCGTACACGCCGAAGGCGGAGATCAGCATATTCTTTGTCTGCGCGAACACAAAGTCTGCCGGCAGGAACACATACAGGCTGTACTGCTGGTATCGCTCCCGTGCACCGAAGAACGTGCCGTCCGTGCGGAGCTGGGTCAGCTTGCTGCCCGGGGAGGGGGAGGACTCCAGCGCACGGATGAGGGGCACCTCGTCCACCGGCAGGTTCCACTGGCCGTTGTCACTGCTGCCGATGACCTTTTCCCCATCCGTGATATAGGTATAGATCTTCTCGTTGAGCAGCGTCTCATATCCCGCCAGCAGGCTCTCGATGGATGCGTGGTAGGACGCGATAACCGCGCTGCTCTGCCGCCGCACACAGAACACCATGCCCGGCTCCACCGTCCGCGCAGCGGCAGCTACATCGTACACCACGCCGTCCCGCGTCAAACGCCGGGCAAATATCTTCTCCGGATACTGCATGACGTTGCTGACCGACTCATTGGTATACAGGTCGCTCCAGTCCATGTCCACACCGCAGGAATATACCGGCTCCAGCGCATCGTTCAGCACCAGCACGCAGCTTATGCGCTGCCGCTGTGCATATTCAGCCAGCTCCTCATTGCTGCGCGCCCGCCCCTTCAGTCTGTCGCGCTCCGTCAGCTCCTGCGCCTGCTCTGTCAGGCGCACCAGGCTCTTCACCCGGTCCGCGGCGATGATATCCTGATAGCTGATGCACTGGTCCCGCAGGTATTGCAGCGTGCGCTCCGCGGTGCGCTCCGCGGTATGTATGGCGCTGTTCGCTCCGATCAGCGCCACACCCAGCAGCGACAGCAGCCCGGCGATGGCGATGGCTATGCCGATGTAGATGGTCTTGTTGGTTCGCCTCTTTTTCCTCATTGCCGTCACTCCGTCAGCGCCGCCTGCGCGTCCACGCCGTACCGTTCCAGTATCCCGGCAGCGGTGCCGTCCTCCTTCAGTTCCCGCAGCACATCGCTCAATGCCTCAGCGCGGCCGGTATCGTCCTCCTTATAGAACGCCACGCCCAGGCCCACTCGCAGCAGCTCCTGGTCCAGCACACGATACTGCCCGGCACGCCCGCCCATAAAGCTGCGGTATGCCGTCTCGTGGCCGGCGCAGGCGTCCACATAGCCCTTATCCAGCGCGGAGAACACGTCATTCACATTGGCAAGGCTGTATACATTTTTCACCTGCTCTACGCCGGGTACCTGGTGTGTCAGCAGCAGCTCCTCCGGCTTAGTGGATATCTGCACGGCAATACGCTTATCATTCAGGTCGGCCAGTGTACGGATATCGCTGTCGGCCTGCACGATGACCACCTGCCGGCTGTACATATACGGCCCCGCCCAGTTGTAGCGATCCTCCCGCCCGGTCATGGAGAAGCTGCCCCACAGGCAGTCCACCTCTCCGTCCGCAAGCAGCTGGTCCTTCTCCTGCCAGAAGATCTGCCGGAAATCCGGCGTCCACCCCAAGCGCTCGCAGGCCGCCCTGGCAAGCTCCACGTCGATACCCGCATAGGCGCCATCTTCATCCAAATAGAAATACGGCTCATAGTTGTCGCTGCCAATGACCAGCACCGGCAGTTCTTCCGTTTCTGTCTCCTGCCGTCCGCAGCCGCACAGCACCGCGCCGCACAGCGCCAGCAGCACCGCCAGCAATCTTTTTGTCCTGCTCATTCCTTACCTCTCAGGCCGTATACCTCACGGCACAGCGCACCCTGTATGTCCTCCAGGCAGTCCAGCAGCAGCGGATCGAACGCGCCGCACTCGCCGCGCCGTATCATAGCCAACGCCTCCGCATGGGTATACGCCGGCTTGTACACCCGCTGGCTCACCAGCGAGTCATAGGCGTCCACCAGACCCACCGCCTGCACGGTCATCGGTATCTCGTCGCCCTTCAGCCCGTCGGGATAGCCGCTGCCATCCACCCGTTCGTGGTGCCAGCGGCAGATCTCCGCCGCAGCCTCCACCAATGGCTCGCTTTCCATCTCCTTCATGCCCCGCATCAGTTCCTCGCCGATCAGGGTATGCTTCTTGATCTCGTCAAACTCCTCCGGCGTCAGGGGGCCGGGCTTTCGCAGCAGGGCATCCGGCACGCCTATCTTTCCAATGTCGTGGAACATAGCCGCCGCGGCGGCCCGCCGGCAGTCCTGCAGGGTCAGGCCGTATTTATCCGTGCGTTCCAGCATTCTCTGCAGCAGCCGCTGCGTGATCTTCTCCACGTGCCGCCCATGGTCCGCGCCCTCGCCGTTGTGGTAGCCCATCACCCGCGACAGGATATCCGCCGCGATACCCATCGTGTGCTCCTGCCGCCGCAGCTGCTGCGTCATCACCGCCGCCAGCCGCCGCTGCCGCGCGTACAGCTTCACGGTGTTTATCACCCGCTGCCGCACGATACGGATATCAAAGGGCCGTTCTATGTAGTCCGCCACGCCCATGTCGTAGGCCTGCCGCACCTTTTCTTCTGAGCCGTCCGCCGTGATGATAATGACCGGGATATCCTCGATAAACCCCCGCTTATTCATCTCCTCCAGCACCTGCAGGCCGTCCAGCTCCGGCATGACCATGTCCAGCAGCACCAGTGAGATATCCGCGCCGTAGGTCTCCAGCTGCGCCATACACTCCCGGCCGTCCTCCGCCTCCAGCACGTCGAAATCCTCCGCCAGCATCTCCCGCAGTATCGCGCGGTTCATAGCCGCATCGTCCACCACAAGAATATGCGGCTTGATCTCCTCTCCCTCCTCCACGGGGGTATCCTCGGTGACCACGGCGTCCTTTCTTCGCTTGGCCCGGTACATCAGCCGGTCCGCCCGCTGCACCGCCTGGGCGATCGTCTCCTGCTGCGCCATGACGCAGCCCACGCTGATGGTGATATGCTGGCAGCCCTCGCAGCCCGGTATGCTCACTGTCCGCAGCCGCCGCTGAATGTCTCCCAGCACGGTGGCAAAGGCCGCCTGCTCCACGCCCGGCAGCAGCAGCAAAAACTCATCGCCGCCGTAGCGCACCAGCGAGCCGCTGCGGCCCACTACCTCATAGATGGTATCCGCCAGCACCCGCAGCGCGTTGTCGCCCACCTGATGGCCATTTATGTCGTTATACAGCTTCAGATCGTCCATATCGATGAGCGCTACACCGCCGCGGTATATCTCATTGCTCATATCCCGCTGGTAATGGTTGCGGCTCAGCGCGCCGGTCAGCGCGTCTATCTCCTGCTCCTGGGTGTCCCGCCCGGAGATGACCAGCACATAGTCGCTGATCCGGTCGATGCGGACGTCATACTGCCGGCAGCCCACACTGCCCTGCCGGAACCGCAGGCGAAAGCTCTCGTTTCGCTCCTTTTCGTAGAAAAAGCTCCGCAGGTTTTCGCTGCTGAGATAGCGCATCCACACGCTTTTTTCCGCCGACACACCGCCGTTATCCCGAAAGATGTCACGCAGCTCCTCTACGGTGTACCATTTGTCCTCCAGCCCACTGGCCAGGTCGGTTTTCCGGACCCGCAGCTTTCCCCGGGTCCTGTCATATTCACATACGGTGTCGCAGATCGGCAGCAGTGCCGCGATAAAGGCTTCCTTCTCGATCATGGCTGAGACCTCCGTTCCTATCATACCAGCCTTATTATAGCATCTTAATGCCGTATTGCAACGGCTTCCCCCTGAAACGCCGAATTTTTCGCCTGTTTTGCAGGCGGCGCGCCGGGGCGCGCTGTCGGTGAACGGCCCTGACCCGCGCAGGGCAAAACAAAACCGCCCGGACGGGCGGTTTTGTTTTGCCTTTTTGCGATCTAACTGCGGCGGCGTCGGCGGAGGGCTAAAACGGTCAGTGCCGAAATGGAAGCACCAACAATAAGCCATGCCCACGGACCGGCGGAGGGCGCGGAGGCCGGCAGAGACTGCCAGGCGGCATACAGCGTCATATCCGCCGTGACCGGCGCATTGAAATCCCAGGGGCGAGTCAGGTCGTAGTCACTGTACCAGCCGGTGAAGCGATAGCCCGAGCGGGTGGGCGCCTGCGGCGGCGTCAGGGGCGTTCCACGGAGCACCTCCGCCGGCGCTACGCCGCTGCCGCCGTTACTTTGGAAGGTCACACGGCACTGCTCTGACACCACCACCGTGACGTCCCGGGCAGCGGCGGCATAGCGGCCCATGCCGTCCTCGGCGGACACCAGGTAATGGCTGCCGGTTATGGCGGACGCACCGCCGTCGGCCAGGACCTTCAGCTGAAAGGAGCCGACGACCGTCTCGTCCGCCCAGTCCGCGCCGTCGCCAAAGTCTACGCAATTCATGTAGACCGCCTGACGGCCATCACGCAGCGTGACCAGCGTCGTCTTGACGCCCTCGCGGAGCAGGGTGCCATCAGGCTGATAGGCGAAGAAGGCAGGATCGAAGCATATCTCGTCCTGCATGGCGAACATCGGCCCTGTGCCGGTGGTCCGGCACAGGGTAAGCGATACCGTTACGGTATCGCCGGCGGCGGCATGGTACGTCGCCTCTCCGTTGGCGGCAAGGCGGAATTCATAGTGCCGGCTGTCGTCGCCCCAGGCCAGGGACGGCGCCAGCAGCAGCACCGCCAGCAGCGCCAGAACTACCCGCTTCATGGTCCGCCTCAGTTCAGGAAGTCCTTGAGCTTCTTGCTGCGGGAGGGGTGCCGCAGCTTACGCAGGGCCTTGGCCTCGATCTGGCGGATACGCTCACGGGTGACGTTGAACTCCTTGCCTACCTCTTCCAGCGTGCGGGTACGGCCGTCCTCGATACCGAAGCGCAGCTTCAGCACCTTCTCCTCCCGGGGCGTCAGGGTACCCAGCACGTCCACCAGCTGCTCCTTCAGCAGGGTAAAGCTGGCGGCCTCGCTGGGCTCGGACGCGGCCTCGTCGGGGATGAAGTCGCCCAGATGGCTGTCCTCCTCCTCGCCGATGGGCGTCTCCAACGACACGGGCTCCTGGGCGATCTTCAATATCTCGCGGACCTTGTCCACGGGCATATTCATCTCGGCGCTGATCTCCTCGGGACTGGGGTCGTGGCCCAGCTCCTGCAGCAGCTGGCGGGACACACGGATGACCTTGTTGATGGTCTCCACCATGTGGACAGGGATGCGGATGGTACGCGCCTGATCGGCGATGGCGCGGGTGATGGCCTGACGGATCCACCAGGTGGCGTAGGTGGAGAACTTATAGCCCTTGGTGTAGTCGAACTTCTCCACGGCCTTGATCAGGCCCAGATTGCCCTCCTGGATCAGGTCCAGGAACAGCATACCGCGGCCCACATAGCGCTTGGCGATGGACACCACCAGACGCAGATTGGCCTCGGCCAGCTGCTGCTTGGCCTTCTCGCCGGCCTTGATCTGCTTTTTCAGCTCGGCCATCTCCGCCTCAGGGATGGTCTTGCCGTCCGCCTCGGCCTGCGCCACACGCGCCTCGGCCTCGCGGCCGGCGGACATAACGGTGGCCAGCTCCACCTCCTGATCGGCGGTCAGCAGGGGCACCTTGCCGATCTCCTTCAGGTACATACGCACGGGATCGTCAATGTTGAAGCTGTCCACCAGCGTGTTGGGGTCGACCAGCTCCTCCTCCTCGATCTCGGCGATCTCATCCATAGCGGGCTCGCCATCCTCATCGGGCAGGTCGGCCAGGAAATCCTCGCTGCCTACCTCGATGCCCAACTGCTCCAGAGAGTCGTAGATGGAGTCCATCTGCTCGCTCTCCAGGTCCAGCTCGTCCAGCACGTCGGACAGCTCACCGGCATCCAGCTTGCCCTTCTTCTTACCCTTGGTAAACAGGTCGCGCAGCTTCTCGTTGCCGTTCAGCAGCGCGGCCGCCGGCAGGGACGCGATGGTCTTTTCGTCCAGGCCGCCCTTGGCGGGTTTGTCCTGCGCCGGCGCGGCCTCCTGCAAAAGCTGGTCCGCCATCTGCTCCAACTGCTCCGCGGTGTACTTTTCTTCGGTCATGTTCGCTTTCCTCCGTAACCTTTTTTATCTTTATACGTCTCCATCGCCGCCGCCAGCGGATCCGTGCCGCCGGTGCGCTTGGTGTGTTCTTCCCGAATGATGCGTATGTAATCCGCCAGCGCCTGCGGCGCGTTGGCTGCGGATTCCGGTTTTTGCAGCAGCGCCGTCAGGTGGTTCATCTCCTCCGGCGTCAGCACCGCGGCCAGCGCCGCCATGCTCGCGTGTCCCCGCCGCTGCCACAGCTCGCCGTAGATGCGGCCCAGCAGCGGTGAGGAGAATTCCTCCGGCTGCACCGGCATTTCCGGCGGGAACAGGCTCTCGTCCTGCATCAGCAGACGGATAACGCCCTCCTCCGCCAGCGCGCTGCGTACATTCTGATAGCGGATTCTGCGGTCCGCAGGCTGCAGGGCCGATACCGGGTTCATCTCCTGACGCTCCTGCGCCTTCCGTGCCTTGGCCTGCACCCGCTTGGCGGCCCGCTGGACCTCCATCCGCATGGCCTCTGCCGGCAGGGACGCCGCCTCGGCGGCCCGGGTGGTATATACCTCCCGTTCCACGGGGTCATTTAATTTACATAATGTTTCGGCGATCTCCCCCGCATACGCGATGCGGCCCTTGTCGTCCTTCAGGTCATACTTGGACGCGATCTCAGACATCGTGAATTCAATGCCGTTTGCGCTGCCGGAAAGCAGCTGCTCAAAGGCGTCCTTGCCCTGATACTTGATAAAGTCGTCGGCATCCTGCTTTACATAATGTCCATCCACCAATCGCTGCGGCAGACGCAGGACCTTCACGGTGAACTCGCTGTTCTGCAGCAGCTCCAGCGCCCGGTCCGTGGCCATCCGGCCCGCGCCATCGTTGTCGTAGCACAGCACCAGCTCCCTGGTGAAGCGGCTCAGCAGGCGTATCTGCTCCTGGGTCAGCGCCGTGCCCATGCAGGCTACCGCGTTGTCAAAGCCCGCCTGGTGCAGCGTCACCACGTCCAGGTTGCCCTCGCACAGGATCATGTTGGGCCGCTTGGTCTTTTTGGCCAGGTTCAGGCCGTAGAGCGCCCGGCGTTTGCTGTACGCCACCGTTTCGGTGGTGTTCATGTATTTCGGCTCCGACTTGTCGATCACACGGCTGCCGAAGCCCACCACGTCACCCCGCACGTCGATGACCGGCAGCATCAGCCGGTTGCGGAATTTGTCGTACAGTCCGCCGTTTTTCCCGTTGACCACCAGCCCGGAGGCCAGCAGCTCCTGCTTGGTGAAGCCCTTGTCTGTCATGGCGCGGAGCAGCGCGTCCCACTGGTCCAACGAAGCGCCCATGCCGAAGCGCACCGCGATGCCGCGCCGTATCTGCCGCTTGTCCAGATACGCCTGCACCGCCGCCCCCTGGGGAAGCTGCAGCTGCTCATAGTACCACCGTGCCGCTGTCCGGTTCAGCTCCAGCACACGCCGCCGCAGCCGGTCGGCGTTGCTGCGGGCCTCGTCCTCCGCCGGCAGCGGGATGTTGGCCCGCTTGGCCAGGAACTCCACCGCCTCCGGGAACGACAGGCCCTCGATCTCCATAATAAAATTGATGACGCCGCCGCCCTTTTTGCAGCCGAAGCAGTGGTAGATCTGCTTGTCCGGCGCCACGGAGAACGAGGGCGTTTTTTCGTTGTGAAAGGGGCACAGGCCGAACAGGTTGCCGCCCTTGCGTGTCAGCGTCACGTAGCCGGAGACCACGTCCGCAATGTCGTTCCGCGCCACCACTTCGTCCAGAAACTGGTCGCTGAAATGCACGAAAAGCCCTCCTTTCCCCCGCCGAACCGCGGTGCAAAATAAATCTGACAATATACTATACCAAAAAACTTCCTCAAATCCTCTTTTTTCGCAAAAGTTTTTAACAGGGCGAACGAAGGGTAAAAAAAGACCGCCTTACGGCGGTCTTTTTTATTCAAGCTCGGAAGGGGCTAAATTAGAACTCCTTTTTCTTGCCGATGACGACGGCGGAGCCGGCGACGGAGGTCAGAGCCATACCGACGTACATAGCGATACCAGCGTCAAAGGTCTTGGGGGAGGGCTTGGTGGTGTCGGGGGTGACAGTGCCGTTATTAGTATACAGATAGCCGCTGGTAATGTTGTTAGGCAGGCCGGTCTCCGCGTTAACAGCAATGCAGTCCTTGGCAGCAGCAGCAACAGCATACTTGGTGGTATAGGAATACACCGCACCGCAGATAGCGCACTTAGCGGTAGCCAAAGTGCCATCGGTATTGAAGGTGAAGATAGCGCCGTCGGCCTTCTTGAAGTTGTGAGCAACAACAGTATAATCGGTGCCCTTCTCAGCCTTCTTAACCTTCACGACCTCGTTGTTTACCAGCAGATACTTGTCACCGGTAGTAGACTCGACATAGTAGTTGGTAGTCTTGGAACCGTCCTTAGCAGTGAAGAAAGTGCTATCCTTAGTAGAGTCGGTCTTCTTCATGTCGCCGCACTTGGTGCCGAAAGTATTGTAGACTTCACCAACATAGTTGTACTTGCCATCATTGCTGGTAGCAACCAGATACTTATAGATAGCACCATCCTTATACAGAATATAGGTGGCGTTATCGGCGGAAGACTCAATGAACTTAGTCTCAGTGATAGTCACGCCAGTGCCGTAAGTCATGGTATACATAGTTACAGAGCCAGAAACGACGCCATCGGTGGTGGTGGTGGACGCATTCGTCACGGCCACGGTGGTAACCTCGTTTTTGGTGTTGGGAGTACTGACATCCACCAATTCGTACTTTTCCGCAGCAAAGGCCACGGTGCACAGTGCCAGAGCCATGACCATGGCCAGCACAGTTGCAATGATCTTCTTC
>ERZ773147.2720-NODE-2720-length-14701-cov-4.049228_pt1 | contig 14701 bp, 12 predicted proteins | sample MGYA00580851_ERZ773147 | MGnify/ENA primary metagenome ERZ773147 (study PRJEB29015, sample SAMEA2737818) | human gut metagenome | biome: human gut; feature: human-associated habitat; material: faeces | place: China | collected 2012 ... | reverse complement strand
ACATCGCCCTGAACGACATGTTCCAGGAGCGGAAGAAGGACGACATCACCGACCCCGCCGCCTTCCGGAAGCACTTTGCCGCTCACACGGCGGATGGCCGGGAGGTGGACGATCAGGTCACGCCGCAGCTGCGTGACCTGGTAAAGAAGCTGGAGACCACCTCCCGCACCTCCAAGCTGTGCAGCCTTATCCTCCGTGACGGTGATCTGGCGCTGGCCCTGAACACCCAGTATGTGTTCGCGGGCGTTCCGGAGTGGCTGGATCTGCGGGACATCGACAGTATCCGCAAGTGGTTCACCGCCTCGCTGACCGGCATGGGCAATCTGCTGGATCTGCTGATGGAAAGTCCCGTTTTGAACCGTGCGGACGCAAAGGAGTAAGCGATGGAAGAACAGAAAAATAAACTGACGGACCGGCAGCTTGCCGGTGAGATGCGGAAGGGCAGGCGGGGCGGCGCGGGCGGCAAGCTCCTGATCGCCCTGGGCGCCATCGTGGTGCTGATCGGTATCATCATGAACGGCTCTATCCCCGTGGTCATCGTGGGCGTGCTGATCGCCGGTCTTGGCGAATGGCTGAAAAGCAAAAGCAAAGGCGCCGCCGACCAGCAGGTGTACGATAATATCGTGCCGGACGTGGTAAACGCCGTCTTTGATAACGTGCAGATGGATCCCACCCCTCACCTGCTGGACGTCAAGGACACCAACATTCCCCTGCCCGACCACACCTATTGCAGCGGCAGCGGCTATGTCCGGGGAACGTACCAGGGCCTGACCGCGGAGCTGTGTACCGTCACGCTGACGGACGCCAAAGAGTTTCAACGGGAGGAGACCGGCCTGTGGGAGAAGAATGAGCAGGTGGTCTATACCGGCCAGTGGATGCTGTGCGAGCTGGGCCGGGAATTCCCGATGTGGCTGACCATCTGGCCCCGGGGCAGGCTGGATAAGCTGTTCAATTCCCGCACCATCAAGACGGAGAACAAGGAATTCAACAAGAAGTTCAATCTCAGCAGCGACGATGAGCAGGCGGCCCTGCGTATCCTGAATCACAGCCGGATGGAGCGGCTCATGAAGCTGGCGGAGACCTCCGGCAAATTTGCCGTCAACCTCAACACCGACGGCAGACTGTATATCGCCGCCCACTGTGACCGGGGCTTCTTCGACCCCGGAAAGGGCCGGGAAAAGCCGGATGCCCTGCGCCAGCGCTATACCCGCGAGCTGAAGTGGTTCACCGAGGTGATCGACACCTTCCGCCCGCTGTAAAGGAGGAATTGCCATGACTTTGGGGCTTGCTGTATTGCTGCTTCTGGCCGCTGTGACCGGTATCGTGCTGGCCTGTAAGCTGCTGCGGAAAAGCCGTGCGGCCCGGATCCTGTGCATCGTGGGCCGTGCGCTGATCGCGGCGGCCTGCGCCGTATATATCGGGCTGACGTTCGTTTTTCTGGAGGCGATCCAGAACCAGCCTGCGGCGTAACGCCGCAGGGATGGTGCGCACCGGGTGCGCCGCTGTTTTATCACAAAAAGCTGCCATGCGGTTTTCACCGCATGGCAGCTTTTGATCCGTACATGTGCAGTTTCCCGGTCACGCGCTTACCGGGCGGAGGGCTTTCTGCATTCCGCCGTGATCTCCTTTTTCAGCAGCTGCATTTCCAGGCTGTCCATATCCCGTGGATAAGACGCCCGCGAAAGGTCGAATTCCCGGATGGAGCTGTCCGGATGCATCACGACGATCTTCTGTCCCAGCACAAGCGCCTCCTCCAGCTGGTGTGTTACCAGAATGATGGTGCGGGGCAGCTGTTCCTGTATCCGCAGCAGCTGCGTCTGTAACTCGCCCCGCGTCAGAAAATCCAGCGAGGCAAACGGCTCGTCCATCAGAAGAAGCTCCGCCTGTCCCGCCAGTACCCGTGCAAGGCCAAGGCGCTGCTTCATTCCGGTGGACAGCTCCACCGGCGTCAGGTCGGCATAGTCCTCCAGCCCCACCAGCCGGACATACTCCGTCGCCTTTTCATAGCGCTCCTCCGGCGTCTTTCCCACGCCGCAGGCCATGGCCACATTCCGCTGCACATTGGTCCATGTGATCACATAGGGGTCCGGACGCAGCATGGCGCTGTGCCAGCCCTCCGGAATTTCGATCTCTCCGGCGTCCGGCTTTTCCTGACCCGCCAGCAGCTTCAGCAGCGTGCTCTTTCCGCAGCCGCTGCGGCCCACGATCACCGTCAGCTGTCCCGCCGGGAAGGTAACGGTCAGATCCTTCAGCACCTGACGGGTACGGCTCTCGCGGGTCTGTCCGGTCAGGACCACCTCGGTACTGTACGTTGTATAGGCCTTATCCACATGTCTTAGGTTTACTGCCTCCATGCCGCCGCCTCTTCTTCGTCAGATTTTCCCATATTGTATCAGATCCACCGTGAAAACGCAAGCGGATATCCCCGGCACTCCCTTCCATACTGCCCCGCTGAAAAAAGACCGCTTTTGGCATTTTGCCAAAAGCGATCCTTTTTGTTGTCAGATGACCTGCTGCTCCTTCAGGGCGGTCAGGTCTGCTTCGGTCAGGCCCAGCAGCTCGCCATAGACAGCGGCGTTGTCCTGACCCAGAGCCGGAGCGGGACGGGAGATGTCGGCCTTGGTGTCCAGCAGCTTCACAGGGTTGCCGTTGACCTTCATGTCACCGATAACAGGATGGTGCATGGGGACGAACATCTCGCGGGCACCGGCGATATGGGGATCGGTGGTGACGCGCTTCAGGTCGTTGATGGGAGAGGCAGGAACGCCTGCGGCAAGGATCAGATCCACGCACTCGTCGATGGTGTGCTGGGTGGTCCACTTCTCGATCTCAGGCTTCAGGGCCTCGTGATTCTCGCAGCGCTTCACGTTGGTATCGAACCGGGGATCGGTCAGCAGATCCTCCCGCATCAGCACCTTGGTGCACAGCAGGTTATACAGCTTGTCGTTGCCGCAGCCGATGACGAACAGGCCGTCGCTGGCCTGGAAGGAGTCGTAGGGATAGGCGGAGGCATAGCGGTTGCCCATCAGCTCAGGCTGCTTGCCGGAGGCGAAGTAGCGCTGGGTGCCGGTCTCCAGGCTGGACACCACGGAGTCCACCAGAGACACGTCCACACGCTGGCCCTTGCCGGTCAGCTCGCGGGCGTGGAGGGCCGTCAGAATACCGATGGTCAGGTTCATACCGCCCAGCACGTCGCCCATGGCGTTACCGACGCGGAGGGGATGGCCGCCGGCCTCACCGGTGATGCTCATCAGACCGCCGCTGGACTGGGCGATGATGTCGTAGCCGGGGCGCTGGGAATAGGGCCCGTAGCAGCCAAAGCCGGAGACGGCGCCGTAGATGATCTGGTCGTTGACCTCCTTCAGTACATCATAGCCCACGCCCAGCTTGTCCATAACGCCGGGACGGTAGTTTTCCACCACCACGTCGGCCTTCTTGACCATCTCCAGGAACAGCGTCTTGCCCTCCGGGGACTTCAGGTTCAGGGTAACGCCCTTCTTGTTGCGGTTGACGTTGGCGTAGTACATGCTGGCGCCATTCTTCAGGGGGCCGAAGGCGCGGGTGTCGTCGCCCTTGCCGGGAACCTCGATCTTGATGACGTTGGCGCCGAAGTCCGCCAGCATCATGGTGCAGTAGGGGCCTGCCAGAACACGGGTCAGATCCAGAACCGTGATATCACTCAGTGCTTTTTTCATATGCGTATACTCCTTCATTCAAAAACTGCTTTCCGACACAGCCTTTGATGGCCTTTATGATAGCAGGCTTTTCTCCGCAGGGCCAAACGAAACCTCCCCGCCGCGAAATAGCTTGCTTTTTGTTTCAAATCGTGGTATTTTCTTTTTCATGAAACAAAGCTGCCGTGCTGATAGGCAGAAAACCTCATCAAAGGAGGCGCACACCATGGATGAATTGCAAAAAAAGGCGGAAAAGCCCTATAAGGTCTGCTTTCTGGGCTACTCCAAGCTCAGCGAGGTGGCGCGGGAGGTCATCGACAGCCTGCCCGACAATGACGTGGAATACGTTCTGATGGAAAGCAATCTGGAGAATCAGGACGCCTGCGTGGCGGAGGCCCGGCAGCTGGGATGCAGCGTGTTCGTAGCAGGCCCCGGCAACGCCGCCCGGTTTTCCACCCACTACGACGATCCGCTGGTGGAGATCACCATCCGGTACATCGATTACGCCATCGCCATCCGCAAGGCACTGCGGAAGGGCTGTCAAAAAATATGCATCGCCCGGCACCGATTTTCCGCGCCGCCGGATCTTCCCATGCTGGAAAAGCTGATGGAGGTTCCCCTGCAGGAGGTGACCTTCGAGAGTATCGCGGAGCTGCGGGAGCAGATCCGGCGCTCCGACTGTGACGCCTTCATCGGTGCTACGGCGGCCAGTGAGACCGCCAACGATCTGGGACGGACGGGCATTCTGGTCTATTACGGCAAGGAGTCCATCCGCGACGCCTGCCTGCGGGCCGGTGAGCGGGCCAGAAAGCTCCATGAGACCCGGCAGTCCCGGGAGATCACCAAGGCTATCCTGAACAACAGCCAGTTCGGCATGATCGTCACCGACGCCGAGGGCCGGGTGAAGCTGTTCAACCAGACGGCCCAGCGGTTCACCGGCATCGCCGCCTCCCAGATCCGGGGCAAGCTGCTGACGGACTACTTCCCCAATCTGTCCATTGCGGCGCTGCTGAAAAGCGGCCAGAACCGCTCCGACTCCTACCGGCTGGTGGTGGGCGCCATGATGCGCTGCGTGCAGGAGCGCATCACCCAGGATCGCCGCACCATCGGCATCCTCATCACCCTGTACCCGGAATCCCACAACCGGAAGAAGGCGGAGCAGGACACCCCAAGCCTTGCCCAGATCGTGTGCCGCTGGGAGGACGTGATCGCCGTCTCACCTATTATGAAAAAGACGGTGGAGCAGGGACAGAATCTGGCGAAGCTCCACTACCCCACCATGATACTGGGTCAGCCCGGCTCCGGCCGGGAGATCTTCGCCCGCTGCATGCACAGCACCTCCCCTCAGGCCCAGAAGCCCTGCATCACCATCGATCTGGCCACCATCGCCCCGGAGGACGCGCCCCACATCCTGCTGGGCTATGAAGGGCAGGACGGCACCGTGTCCGGTCTGCTGACCGCCGCCAACGGCGGCAGCGTGATCCTGAAAAACGTGGCGCTGGCCAAGCCGGTGGTACACGCCTGCCTGATGCAGGCCCTGACCTCCCGGCATATCTTCCGCCCCGGCATGACCGCGCCCCTGCTGCTGGATCTGATGGTATACACTATCATGACGCCGGAGGAGGCCCGCGCCATCCCCGCCGATCTGCAAAGCTGTCTGGCCATCTGCCAGCTGGAGCTGCCGTCTCTGACGGAGCGGCAGGAGGACATCGGCCCGCTGTTCCTGCGGAGCCTGTCCCGCAACACCGGATATCACCACCGGGTAGCCCTGTCGGAGCAGATGGAAACGCTTCTGACCTTCCACCGCTGGCCAGGGCAATTGCAGGAGCTGCAGGCCGTCTGCACCCGCTATGTCATCGCCATGTCCCGGCTGGAAAAGGCCACGCCCAAGGCCCAGTATCTCCTGCTGCTGCAGGCCATCGGCGAGGAGACCATTTTCCGGGAGATCCTGGAGCAGCACCCCGCCCTGACCCAGCGGCCCGTGGTGGATAAGGAGGCATTCTTACAGGGCATCCTGCAAATAAAGACGCTGATGAAATACTCCAACGACACACTGGCGGAGAAGCTGTCCGTCAGCCGCACCACCATCTGGCGCATTTTACAGGATGCCGCGCCAAACGGCGAAGAAGCCTGATACGCCCCCGGCAAAAACAGCCGCGCGACCCCCCTCGTGCGGCTGTTTCTTCATCCTGTGCCAATTTTTTCCAATGCTCGGTCTGAACATTGTCCTTCTCCGCGGCTATTTTTCCTGCAAAACGTTTCACTCATTCTAATAACCCATATTTTGAAACATATCTCGCGGTCATTTCCTGTGGTAAGCCCTTTGATTCGTTATTCCGGCCCCTTACTGCTATAATAGCCTCACTTCCGACACAGCAGATCACATACTGAACAGTAAGGAGTAGAGTGACATGGCAAAAGTTGAATTGTATGAAGTCGGCCCTCGTGACGGCTTTCAGAATCTGAAGGATATCGTTCCCACGGAAACCAAGCTGGATCTCATCGACCGTATGGTGGGCACCGGCATCCGCCACCTCCAGTGCACTTCCTTTGTCAGCCCCAAGGCCATCCCCCAGATGGCCGACGCCAAGGAGCTGGCCGCCGCCTGCGTGGAGAAGTACCCCGATCTGGATCTGTTTGCGCTGATCCCCAACCTGTACGGCGCGAAAGCCGCCCTGGCTGCCGGTATCAAGAGCGTGGACATGGTCATCTCCCTCAGCGAGTCCCACAACAAGGCCAACATCAACCGCACCCACGAGCAGTCCTTTGCCGAGCTGCGCAATGTGCTGGATAACTGCCCGGAGCTGAAGCTTACCGTGGATATCGCCACCGCCTTCGGCTGCCCCTTTGAGGGTATCCCCACCGTCAGCAGTCTGGTGGATCTGATCGGCAAGGTGCGTGACTACGGCATCCGCAACTTCACGCTGGGCGACACCATCGGCGTGGCCAACCCCAAGCAGGTGCGTGAGACCGTCAAGGCCCTGACCGCCGCCTATCCCGACTGCACCTTCCGTCCCCACTTCCACGACACCCGCAACAACGGCATCGTCAACACCATCACCGCCATCGAGTGCGGCATCACCGAGGTGGAGACCACCTTGGGCGGTCTGGGCGGCTGCCCCTTCGCCCCCGGTGCCTCCGGCAACACCGCCACCGAGGATCTGGTGTGGCTGCTGGACCGCATGGGCTACGAGACCGGCGTGGACTTTGAAAAGGCGCTGGCCGCCGCTCAGTATGAGCACTCCCTGCTGGTGGGCAATTACAGCGGCCACCAGATCAACATCACCAAGCGCAGCGTCTGCTGCGGCTAAGGCGGAAAAGGAGGTAAACGCTATGACTATCGCTGCTATGGACGTGGTCGCCCTCGTGATCTTTCTGGGCGTCATCATTCTGGCCTTTGTCCGCAAGATCAACGTAGGTATTCTGGCCGTTGCCGCCGGTGTCATCGCCGTCCGGCTGTTCGGCATGACCGATAAGGATCTGATTGGCGGCTTCAGCTCCTCCATGTTCGTGACATTGGTCGGCATCACGCTGCTGTTCGCCACCATCAATGCCACCGGCGCTCTGGACCTGCTGGCCCGCAAGATCATCGCCCTGGCCGGCAACAAGGTCTGGGTCATTCCCATCGTCATTTACATCGCCGGCTTCGTCATCGCCGGCGTCGGCCCCGGCGCCGTTCCCGCGCTGGCCATCATCCCCGCACTGGGCGTGACCATCGCCCTGGAGGTAGGCTATAACCCGGTCATGCTGGCGCTGATCGGTGAGTGCGGCCTGATGGCGGGCCGTATGACCCCCATTACCCCGGAAGCCGCCATCATCACAGCCGCCGCTGCCGAAAGCGGTCTGGGCAACGTAATGCCCGCCATTCTGGCCTGCCAGACCCTGGTGACCATCGTGTTCTCCGTGGTGCTGTTCTTCATCTTCAAGGGTTACCGCGTCAAGGCCCCCGAAAAGGCCATGAACCTGCGTGATCTGGAGAAGTTCAACGGCAAGCAGATCGCCTCTCTGTGCGGCATCCTTGCCATGCTGGTGCTGATCATCTTCTGCAACGTAAACATCGGCCTGTCCGCCTTCTTCGTGGCCGCCGTGCTGCTGCTGTTCCATGTGGCCGAGGACGGCGCCTGCCTGAAATCCCTGCCCTGGAGCACCATCGTGATGGTGCTGAGCGTGGGCGCGCTGATGAACATCGTGGACGCTGCCGGCGGCATCGACCTGATGAGCAACGCCCTGTCCTCCATCATGACCCCCTTCACCGCTACCCCCTTCATGGGTATCTCCGCCGGTCTGCTGAGCATGGTCAGCTCCGCGCTGGGCGTGGTGTACCCCACCATGATGCCCATGAGCGTGGACATCGCCGCCGAGGTGGGCGGCAACGTGAACCCGGTGGCTCTGATGGCCGCTGTGGGCGCAGGCGGCTCCCTGTCCGGTGTGTCTCCCCTGTCCACCGGCGGTGCGCTGATCCTGGCCGCTCTGGGTACTGCCAAGAAGGACTTCAACGGCCCCGAGGAGCGCAAGACCTTCCTGCAGCTGTTCGTCATGGCCGGTGTGGGCCTGCTGGTGATCGTGGTGGTCTCCATCCTGCTGTACAATCCCATCGCCAACCTTCTCTATCAGGCGTGACCCTATCTCATACCTTCCTCAATACCGCTCTCCTTTCGTAAAAGGAACCGGCACGCCTGCGAGGCGTGCCGGTTCCTTTTTTGCTCAAATTTGTACACTCAGCCCGTTTTGCCTATGGCACTCGCCCGCGGAGTCTGCTAAAATGCAGACATGACACAGAAACAGTTCCCCGGTATTTTGTATACCCCGCGCCGTAAAAGGTGACATTAGCAATTTAAATTGAAACGCCCCGCAAAAGTTATTGCAAATCCATAAAATTTGTACTATAGTAAATATAATATACCTACAGGATTATCTATGAATTTTTGTGAAGAAGGTGAATTTGTATGGAACTTCATATTCAGGATCTCGTTTCTTCCATCAAAAAGGACGGCATCGACAGCGCCAACAAGGAAGCCGCCGCCATTGTGGCCGACGCCAGGAAGCAGGCGGATACCATTGTGGCCAACGCGAAGGCGGAGGTGGACAAGCTGCGGGAGGATGCCAAAGCGGAGATTGAGGTATTCAAAAGCAGTGCCCGGCTGAACGCCGAGCAGGCCAAGCGGGACGCGGTGCTGGCCTTCCGGCAGGAGGTGCAGAAGGAGTTTGAAAAGCTGCTGGCCGCCGATGTGGGCAAGGCGCTGGATCAGCAGGCGCTGGCAAAGCTCATTCAGGCCGCGGTGCAGGGCGAGGACGTCTCCGCCTATGCCGTGGAGGTGGCTCAGGTGACGGACGGCATCCGTCAGGAGCTGGCCCAGGAGCTGAAAGCCGGGCTTGAGATCCGTCCCTCCCGAAAGGTGGGCGCAGGCTTCCGTCTGGCCGCCAAGGACGGCTCCGGCTATTTCGACTGCTCGGAGCAGGAGATCGCGGACATGCTGATGCCCTTCTTCCGGGACACGCGCCTGTAAGGGGGTGCCGCTGTGGCTTCCTATTACTATCTGATCTCCAGCCTGCCCATGCTGAAGACCCAGGGCACGCCGCCCATGGATTACGCCGCGTTTCTCGCCATGTGCAAGACGGCGGTGAGCGGTGGGGTGTATCAGACGCTGGAGACGCTGACGGTGGAATCGGACAAGGGGCCGCTGCTTTCGGAATGGGCTGTCTTTTACAAGGCCCTGTCCCGTGAGCTGACCTATCAGCGCAGCGTGAAGCTGGGCCGCCCTTGCCCCATCCCCGCCGACCGGGACGCCGCCGTCGTGCAGACGGTGACGGCGGCGGTGAACGCCGAGAACCCGCTGGAAGGCGAGCGTCTGCTGCTGGAGCTGGAATTCCGCCGCCTGGACGATATGGTCGGGCTGCATAATTTCGACGACCACGCCCTGTACGGCTACGCCATGAAGCTGCGGCTGCTGGAGCGGCAGCAGGGCTTCCGGTACGAGACCGGCAAGCGGGCCTTTGACGGCCTGATGGCCAACATCCGCCAGCAGGTCGCCAGCCTATCATAAAACAGGAGAATCAAAATGGACAAAGTGACAGGATATGTGACCGGAGTGAACGGGAATCTGGTGTCCGCCAGCTTTTCCGGCTCCGTGCGTAAAAATGAAGTGGGCTATGTGCTGGTGGGGGACGACCGCCTGAAGGGCGAGGTCATCCGCGTCAACGGCGACACGGCCAGTATGCAGATCTATGAAATGACCAACGGCATCCAGGTAGGCGACAAGGTGGAGCTCTCCGGCGAGCTGATGAGCGTGGAGCTGGGCCCCGGTCTGCTGACCCAGGTGTTCGACGGCCTGCAGAACCCCCTGCCGGAGCTGGCCGAAAAGTGCGGCTACTTTCTGGAGCGGGGCGTATATCTGGACCCCATCCCCAATAAGGACTGGGAGTTCACGCCCCAGGTAAAGCCCGGCGACACCGTCACCGCGGGCGACGCGGTGGGCAGCGTGCCGGAGGGCCTGTTCACCCACCTCATCATGGTACCCTTCGACCTGAAGGGCGAGTGGAAGGTGAAGTCCATCCGGGAGAAGGGCGTGTATAACGTCCGGGACACCGTGGCTGTGGTGGAGAATGAGCAGGGCGAGGAGCAGGCGCTGACCATGGTGTTCCCCTGGCCCGTGAAGCAGCCCATCCGCTGCTATGAGGAGCGTCTGCGCCCCGACGAGACGCTGGTGACCCAGCTGCGCTGCGTGGATACCTTCCTGCCGGTGGCCAAGGGCGGCACCTTCTGCGTGCCCGGCCCCTTCGGCGCAGGCAAGACGGTCTTGCAGCACATGGAGGCCAAGAACGCCGACGTGGACATCGTGATCGTGGCCGCCTGCGGCGAGCGCGCCGGCGAGGTGGTGGAGGTGCTGACGGAGTTCCCCGAGCTGACCGACCCCCGCACCGGACGCTCTCTGATGGAGCGCACCATTATCATCTGCAATACCTCCTCCATGCCTGTGGCCGCCCGTGAGGCATCGGTGTACACCGCCGTCACCATGGCGGAGTACTATCGCCAGATGGGGCTGGACGTGCTGCTGCTGGCGGACTCCACCAGCCGCTGGGCACAGGCCATGCGTGAGATGAGCGGCCGTCTGGAGGAGATCCCCGGCGAGGAAGCCTTCCCTGCCTATCTGGAATCCGTCATCGCCGCCTTCTATGAGCGCGCCGGTAAGGTGCGGCTGAAGGACGGCAAGATCGCCTCTGTCACCATCGGCGGCACCGTGTCCCCCGCAGGCGGCAACTTTGAGGAGCCTGTGACACAGGCCACGCTGAAGGTGGTGGGCGCGTTCCACGGCCTGTCCCGTGAGCGTTCCGATGCCCGCAAATACCCCGCCATCCACCCCATCGACTCCTGGTCCAAGTATCAGGGCGTGGTGGATATGGAGCGGGTGGAGCAGGCCCGCGCCATCCTCAAGCGCAGCAATGAGATCAACCAGATGATGAAGGTCATCGGTGAGGAGGGCACCTCCGCCGAGGATTATATCGTTTATCAGAAGGGCGAGCTGCTGGATGCGGTGTATCTCCAGCAGAACTCCTTCGATCCCATCGACGCGGCCTGCGGCCCCGACCGCCAGCGCCACGAGTTCGACGTGCTGTACGACGTGCTGAAACGCGATTTCAAGCTCAGCGACAAGAAAGAGATCCGCGCCTTCTTCAACCAGCTCCGTCAGGAGTTTCTGGACTGGCACAACACCGAGTTCCGGACGCCGGAGTTCGAGGCGCAGGAAAAACGGCTCAAGGACTTTTACCTGAGCAAGGCGGCGCTTTGAGAGGTGAGTCAATATGCAGAAAGTTTATACGAAAATCGAATCCATCGTTGGCAACGTGGTGACTGTCCGGGCCTCCGGCGTCCGCAGCGGCGATCTGGCGCTGGTGGGCGACAGCTACGCCAACGTGATCAAGCTGGACAAGAATCTGGTGACGCTGCAGGTGTTCAGCGGCACCCAGGGCGTCAGCACCACGGATCCCGTCCGTTTTCTGGGCCGCCCCATGATGGTGTCCTTCTCCGATCACCTGCTGGGCCGCGTCTTTGACGGCGCGGGCGTCCCCCGTGACAACGGTCCGGCCCTGACGGAGAATATGATCCCCATCGGCGGCCCCTCCGTGAACCCCTCCAAGCGTATCGTCCCCAACAAGATGATCCGCACCGGCATCCCCATGATCGACGTGTTCAACACGCTGGTGGAGAGCCAGAAGCTGCCCATCTTCTCCGTGTCCGGCGAGCCGTATAACCAGCTGCTGTCCCGCATCGCCATGCAGGCCCAGGTGGATATCATCGTGCTGGGCGGCATGGGTCTGAAATACGACGACTATCTCTATTTCCGGGACACGCTGGAAAAGAGCGGCGCCATGGGCCGCACGGTGATGTTCATCCACACCGCCTCCGACCCCACCGTGGAGTGTACGCTGGTGCCGGATATGGCGCTGGCCGTGGCGGAGCAGTTCGCACTGGCCGGAAAGCGGGTGCTGGTGCTGCTGACGGATATGACCAACTACGCCGACGCCCAGAAGGAAATGGCCATCACCATGGAGCAGGTGCCCTCCAACCGCGGCTATCCCGGCGACCTGTACAGCTGCCTGGCGGCCCGCTATGAAAAGGCTGTAGACTTCGGAGACGCGGGCTCCATCACCATTCTGGGCGTAACCACCATGCCCGGTGACGATGTGACCCACCCCGTGCCCGACAACACCGGCTATATCACTGAGGGGCAGTACTACCTGAAAAACGGCCACATCGAGCCCTTCGGCTCCCTGTCCCGCCTGAAGCAGAACGTCAACGGCAAGACCAGAAGCGACCACCGGGCCTTGATGGACGGCATGATCCGCCTGTACAGCGCCTATAAGGAGAGTCTGGAAAAGAAGTCCATGGGCTTCATGATGTCCGAGTGGGACGAAAAGCTGCTGAAATACGGCCATCTCTTTGAGACGAAGCTGATGGATCTGAGCGTCAACATCCCGCTGGAGGAGGCGCTGGATCTGGGCTGGGAGATCCTGGCCGAATGCTTCGAGCCCAACGAGACGGGCCTGAAATCCAGCCTCATTCAGGAGAGATGGCCCAAGAGCGCCGCTGCGGAGTAAGGAGGCGCCTATGGCTGTCAAGCTGACAAAAAACGAATTAAAGGTGCAAAAGGACCGCCTGAAGCAGTTCCAGCGGTATCTCCCCACGCTGCAATTGAAGAAGCAGCAGCTCCAATCCGTGGTGATGCAGGTCACCGCGCAGCTGGAGCAGGTGGCGCGGGAGCGTCAGGCCGCCGTGGCGGGGCTGGACGACTGGGTGGCCGTGTTTGCGGAAAACGACAGCTTCCCGGCGGAAAAACGTCTGGAGACCCTCGTCCGCCCCAGACATGTGGTCTGCGGAGAGCAGAACATCGCAGGCGTTGTGGTGCCGGTGTTTCAGGAGCTGAGCTTTGAGGACATCCAATACGACGTGGCGGACTATCCCCTGTGGGTGGATACCGCGGCAGTGCGCCTGCGGGAGATCGCCCGGCTGGACGCGCTGGAAAAGACGCTGCGCCGCCAGGTGGAGCTGCTGGAGCAGGAGCTTCGTGCCACGGCCCAGCGGGTGAACCTGTTTGAAAAGGTGAAGATCCCCGAGGCCAAGGAGAACATCCGGGTCATCGGCATCTATCTGGGCGACCAGCAGACCTCCGCCGTGGTGCGGGGCAAGATCGCCAAGAAGAAGCTGCAGGAGGTGGGCCGATGATCGAAAAAATGAAGGTCGTCCACATCGTGTCGGCCGCCTCGGAAAAGACCGCCCTGCTGGATAAGCTCCGCGAGCTGGGCATCGTCCACTTCGCGGAGAAGGCCGGTGCCGACCAACGGCATCTGGAGCGCTTTGCCCAGTTGTCCCGGATGGCGATGACGTTACAGGAGTATCCCAAGACCCCGCAGGAAACAACGGTGCTGTCCGACAACGAATTTGAAGCCTTCTATCAGCAGCTGTCCGACTGCATGAGCCGCAAAAAGGCGCTGCTGGAGCAGCAGACCGCCGCCCATGCCGCCGCGGAAAAGCTGGCTGAATGGGGCCGTTTCGCTCCGGCGGAGCTGCGGGAATTGAAAGAACAGGGCTGGGATATCCACATTTACCGCACCGATAAAAAGACCCTGGCCGTGCTGGACGCCGACCCGGACGTCCGCTTCGTGCGGCTGGCTCCGGTAGGCAAGATGCCCACGCTGGCGGCCTTCGCGCCATTGCCCGCCGGATACGCTGCCACGGAGTTCCCCATTCCCGAAAAGGGACTGGACGAGCTGGAGCAGGAGCAGCGGGACTGCGCACAGGAACTTGCGGACTGCGAGACCTTCCTGACCCAGGCGGCGGCCCATCTGCCCAGCATCCATGACCAGATGCTCAAAACCCAGAACGCCGCCGAATACTCCGCCGTCAGCAACACTTCCCAGAGTCAGGACGGGCTGGTGTGGCTATCCGGTTATCTTCCGGCGGCGGAGGCGGACGGCTTCAAGAAGGCCGCTGCCGAGGACCATTGGGCGTGGGCCATGGAGGATCCCGCCAACGACGATGACAAGGTGCCCACCAAGGTGAAGTACAACAAGGTCACCCGTCTGATGATCCCGGTGTTCGACATTCTGGGCACCGTCCCCGGCTATCGGGAGTACGACATTTCCTTCTGGTTCCTGGGGTTCTTTACCCTGTTCTTCGCCATGATCATCGGCGACGCCGGATACGGCTGCCTGTTCCTGCTGGCGGCGCTGGCGCTGACGGTGAAGAACAAGAAAGCCTCCACCGCCGTGCAGCTTCTGTGGGTGCTGTCCATCGCCACCATCCTATGGGGCGCGCTGACCGGCACATGGTTCGGTCTGGAGCAGGCCATGAACGTACCCTTCCTGAAACGGCTGGTGATCCCCACCTTTGCCAATTACCCGGCGTACTTCAACGTCTCCACCACCACCCAGCAGAACACCATCATGAAGTTCTGCTTCATTCTGGGTACGGTGCAGCTGTCCCTTGCCTGCGTCATGAATATCCGCCGCAAGCTGAAGGAGCGTGATCT
>ERZ773147.2718-NODE-2718-length-14723-cov-4.154963_pt1 | contig 14723 bp, 10 predicted proteins | sample MGYA00580851_ERZ773147 | MGnify/ENA primary metagenome ERZ773147 (study PRJEB29015, sample SAMEA2737818) | human gut metagenome | biome: human gut; feature: human-associated habitat; material: faeces | place: China | collected 2012 ... | reverse complement strand
CTTTAGTCGTAATCATCGATTTGCTTTTTCAACTGTGCTTTTGTTCAGTGTTTCCTAAACCTCCCTTTGAAATTATTCATTATCATCAAGCATCATTTTTTCAATGAACTTAATCGGATTTGATACATCAGATTTTTCCAGATTGATAATCGAACTCTGCAAGAACAGTAACGAGGAAACATCATAGAGCGAAGATGTTTCCTTTCCGTTGTATTCGAACGATTCATAGCTCATGCATTTCGGAAAGATTCCATCTCCATGCTGATAAGCATAAGTCAGTGCCATATTCATCACAATCGGAATCGGTTTGGAACCAAAAGAAAGATCTACATAAATGTCTTCGTCCAAAGAATTCTCTAAAGTTTGAATGATCTGAAACAGCAGTCGTACCTGTGTGTCAGGTTTTTCATCGCACGGAATTTCAATAGACTCGATGTCGCAATGGAATAGCGGATTTTTTTCCTGATGAATACGATCAATCTCCGCCTGTCGCCAAGTCATAAAATCATTGTCGATTTCTTTGTTGTCACGTTCATTCTGCAATTTTGTCTGCAGCTGTTTCTGCGTAAGACCTTTATAGTACGTACGATAAAGACCATATAAGTCGTAGTCATACATGATGGCATCCAATTCACTCAGAAAAGTGGTATAGTTTTTCTCGGTGCAGTCGTGTCCGACTTTTTTGATGACAGTCACCTTAACAGTTTCGCCTTCTGATACTGTGTTTTTCAGTGAAATCAAAATCGGAAAGCTTACTGGAATATTGATTTGATCCAGACAGGAGAGTTGGCTGCAGTTTTCCGTGAAATTCGATGTCAATTTTCGAGGTGCCATTGTAGGATTGGCAAAAATATATCTTTTCATAAAATAAGATTCCTTTCTTTTTTCTAAAAAGCACTCAAATAACACTAATCCATTATCGAAATAAATGAAATATTATTTATTATATCATATTACATTCTACTTTTCCACCTTTTTTTGATTTTTTTATGTTTCTTCTAAAGATGAAGTACTACCAGCAATTACTGTCACTTTTTCTGCAATGAAGCATTTTGTTCCAGAAGTTTATGAGTATTTGCATTTCAAATTCCATTATCATTTCACTTCCTTGATAAATGATGTACGGACTTACAGTCCCAAGATAATGTCCAGAATCTCACCAATTTCTCCAAACAGGTTTTTCTTTGTCATAATATATCACCTTCTCTCAATTACATAATAATTTAAAGCCACCGAAAGGGGCAAAATGGATTACATATGATGCACTGACGGTATTTGCACATAATATCACCTCCTTTCTTTTTTTGTTTTCACAGTCCCAAAAGGATATCAAGAATTGTACCAATCTCTCCGAACAAATTTGTTTTTGCCATAATGTATCACCTTCCTTCAATAACGGATATGCTTATTTGCATAAAATCGACGATGATTTGTATCTGCTTCTGTAAAACATAATACATTTTCATTTTCCAAATACATTGTCATATTTATACCTCCTACAAATGTTTTCCAGTATCATATAACTTTTGAGAGTTTTATTGACAGCAAACATTGCATTGTGATTTTTATATAAAATCATAGCAGTCGCCTTTGCTACGCATTCTTGGTTTGTGCATTCTTATTTTTTTCTGCATTAAAAAATATCCTTTCTATTTTCTGGTGAATTCAACGGTTCCTAATATAGATACCGAACGCATTTCCTCATTTTCAAGTTTTTAAAAAAATTTTTTTGAATCCAGCAGAAAAACTTTGCCTGAAATCTTAGCTGTTTCTAATATAGATACCGGTTGATTTGACTTGATTTCAAGTTTTTTTATCCTGGCACTGAAATTTTTTTTAAAATGGCTTCTTGGGGAAACAAGTGCATCTGGATTTTGATACAATTAGGTATTGCAATGTATCCCCCTCTGTGAATTGTATTCTATTTCAGCCAAATTTTCTGCCATTTTACATATTCAAACGAAAAATATCTAAAATAGAATCTTTACTTTTTATTTTTGTTGTGATATAATAAAATCATGCACATAAATTATGTGCATGCGTATAAAACATATGCATGATTTATGTGCATAAAAGGAGGTAACAAATGAAGATTATCACAGTAGGCAACCAAAAAGGGGGAGCTGGAAAAACAACTACAGCTCTCAATCTCATTTTGGGATTACAGAAAAAACATCGTAGAGTGCTTGCTATTGACATGGATGGACAGTGTAATCTTTCTTATTTGCTAGGTGTAGAAGAACAAATCCTATCAGAATCAGATGATAATATCTACAGCATTTTGCGAGGAAAAAAAGATGCTGCTAGTTGTATTCTCCATACAGAAATGCATGTAGACTTGATCCCAGCAAGCCCTGCCCTTTATGAGGCAGATATGACGATCAATAAAGTTGGAAAAGAATATCGGTTAAAGAAAGCTTTGGAATCCATTTCTGAATATGAATATGTCGTAGTCGATACACCTCCAAATCTTGGGATCGTGACAGTTAATGCTTTTACTGCTTCGAATAGTGTTATTATTCCGGTGCAGGCAGATATTCTGTCTTTAGTTGGACTGAACCAGTTAGAAGAAACACTTAAAGCAGTGCAGGAGTACACAAATTCTGATCTGCACATAGATGGAATTCTCATTACACGTTACAATTCCAGAACTAGACTGTCTCAAGACTTTCGAAGTGCAATAGAACAGCAGGCCACTCAAATTGGAACTCAGGTTTTTCAAAGTAAAATTCGAGAGAGCGTAACAATCAAAGAGGCTCAGGTATCCAAGCAGAGTCTGTATGATTACGCTGGAAAATCGAAAGTAGCTATGGACTATATGAAATTCGTTGATGAAGTAGAGGAGATACAGAATTATGGGAAAATATAAAAATAGTGCAATCAGTAGCTTTGTAAACAAAAACGGAACTCCCAAAGAGCAACTGGAAAGAGTTCAGATTGCATCTATGGATATAGAACCAGAGGAACGACATAATAGAAGGGTGCATTTACTTATGAAGCAGTCTGTTTATCAAAAAGTAAAAAACGCTGCTGAACAAAGTGGTGTTTCTGTAAATCGTGTTATAGAAAGTTTGATAGAGAAGCACTTATAATTTTTACATGTTTGAAAGTCGAAATTCGGCATTATTAATCGATTTTTTATGATTCCTATTGCATTTTTAGTTATATTATGATATACTTTAAGAGAAATAATATAGCAGAAAGGAGCCCTATAAATGGAAATAGAACTCACCGCAAAAGCAAAAAAAATAAAAAAGTTATATGATAGAGACTTTTTTTCAAAAACGGATCTAAAGAATATGATGACAGATCTAGTTGCAGCAGAAAATGCCGAGAAACCAAAAATAAAAAAGGCTATCAAAGAGAGACTGAACACATTAGGATTCTCAGTAGACTCTAAAGATAATAATGAAAATGATGATATAGAGTTAGAGCAAATTCGAAAAAAGGTGACTCTAGCAATATCTAGTTATGCATGGGCAGGTTCCATTCGTTCTGAAATAATCCATACATTATATCATACTTTTCAGCAATATGCTGCCCCAGCTGATTTCCTGTTGCGTTTAGTGGAAGCACATGAACCTCGAAAAGAAGACACTCAGAAGTCTATTTTTCATGGTCAAAGATTGCGTCTGCGTTTACTGAAAATGGCAGCAATTATGCTGTTGGATATGCCTGCCGACAGTATGTTCTTAGACAATTATACTGGATATAATGGTCTTGGTTATATTAAGAAATACTGTATTGATAAATATTGTGACAAAAAAACATGCACCAAGCAAAAATTGAAAGTATTGATTGTTGAAAAATTAGATGATTCCATTTTCAACATTTTAGAAAACCCAAAAACAACAATCGAGCAGACTAGACGAAATGGCACATACGGTTTGCTGCGTATTTGTGATAATTTGGAAGACGGCTATTTTGATAATAAAACTAGAATGGATTTGTTTTTCTTTGCTGTTGCTTACCAATTTTCTGCTGAAGAATGTATTGAAAAATTATTTGAAGAATACTACATTAACAATCTCTTAGCTTGTATTTCCGATGAAAGAAATAATAGCGTATTGCCAGACGGTCATGGAATTCATTGGAAAGATTACAGAGATATTGTCTGGCTATACTATATTGACTGGCAATACAAAGATACTGATAACCGTTCTCCTATAGAAACACTTGCGAAGATTGAAATGGCACTTACAAAACTCAAAGGAGATACAACGTATCATTCTAAACACAAGACTTCTGCAAATACATCTTACTATGCTGATCTTCGTTATGATGTTCTTTTTAACATAAAAGAAGAGCAATTCCTTGATTTTATGAGGAAAACGTATGATTGCAATAGTACTGTACAGCAAACTGCCTCTGCAATACAAAACGAAGAATTTATGCAAACTCAATTGACGATGGATTCTGGTTTTACATTTTTTTCTTCTGATACAATAAAAGATGCGTGCAGTATACCTCGAGATGATTTTCAGAAGGGAACAAAAAGCGAAGCGTTTAATTCGTTTTTTAATGAAGTAGCAAAAATACTTAAAGAATCTGAATGCTGTAATCCTGAAGAAGAACATATAAAGCGATTTTGCAGAATGTTTTATCATGCAATTCGATATATGACAACTTCAGAAAATACTACAAAAAGAAAAAATGCGGTTATTACGAGAACAGAAGTTCTTGCACATTATCATGCATACTATAATCAAAAAAATAAAGGAAAACATAAGAATTTTTCTGAAGTATGGGCAGATTATACGCACCGAATTACAGGATTAGATCAGTATCTGAATGATGCAAATTTTATTCCAATGAGTGAAAAAAATATAATTGATATGATGTGCGTTCTTTCCAGCTATTATAGTATGCAATCTGACACAGATGGAGCTGAATGATGAAAAGAATTGTATTGAATCAAAATACAAAAATTAAGCTCGATACTTCTAATGGTAAAAATACTAGAGTTTTTACCATACTTGGAGAAAAGCCAATCGGAGATGGAGCATCCGCGATTTGCTACCATGCCAAAGATGAAAACGAAATTAAGGGAACACTCAAGGAATTTTATCCTGCAGATACAGCAGTATTTCAAAGAGATGCAAATGGGTATCTTCGAAAAGGAACAGGCTATCTAGTAGAAACTCCAGAAACATATTTAAAGCCTTATCGATTTCTGCAGGGAAAAGTAAGTGCATTTGAATTTATTCCAAATTTTGAGATATACACTGGTGTAGACAGCGTGTATGTCTGGACACCGCAACCTCCTTGTATTCCATTTGATGGATTTTTGAAAAAAGTTTATCATAGTCCACAAAGAAAGCCTGTTGAAAATCTCATTCAAATATTACTGACTATTCAGCAGCTTGCTGTCTGTGTAGAACAACTCCACTGTGCTGGACTACTTCATCGCGACATCAAACCCTCAAATTTTGGTGCATATATTCGAGGTGAAGAATTTTTATCTCAAACTCTTTGTTTGTTTGACATTAATTCTATTTGCGGTGTAGATGATGCAGACCAGATAATTGGAACAGAAGGCTTTATGGCACCTGATTCTGTTTTTACATGTAGAAGTGATGTGTATTCGGTTGGTGCAACGTTATTTTACGCGTTGACAAATCGTACTTTCTGTGCAAAAAATTATCCGCATATCCCGAGATTACTGAAATCTAGTGAAATGTTTCGCTGTAGTTCCCTGCAAGAAGATACTGAGATCCTGAAAATTTTAACGAAAGTCCTTCAAAAATCATTGTGTGAAGATCATGACAATCGTTATCCGTCCTGCGAAGCTTTTTTAAGTGATTTTGAAAAAGTATTCGCACCACTTCGGATTACAGAAATACTTAGAGGAAATGGAAATCATAATCGTTTTCTAACAAAAATCAGAAAGCAGATTGACACAGATGCGGAAAAAAACATTCGTTTGGTTTTACAACATCATTTGTATGACAATCCAATACTTCCGGATGAGTCAAAAAAGATTTCTGTATGCATTTGTGGATTTGACAATATAGGACAACTTTATTTGGACATGCTGCTTAAGGTATTGCATTTTCCAGATGTTAAAGTCAATTTCTTCGTGATTGATCCAGAATGCAAAAAAGAATTATATTTGGAACAGCGTCCAGCATTACAAGATTTTTATTGTGTTGATATGCACAAACCTTCACAAGATTGCTATGGAAATATCCATTTTTATACTGCTGTTAATCAACTTTCAGAACAACCACAATTGATTTTTATAGCAGAAAGTTCTGATAGTCTTACACTTCGAAATAGCAGAATCATACATTATCAATTTTCTGATTCATCATTGCAATGTGCTCTGGAAACAGAAAAAAAGTCACTTCCAGAATGGATTACTCCTATTTATATCAAAAAAACTATTCAAGCAAAACAACAAAAATTAATAGAACAAATGGCATGGAATGTGCACCTTGTTTGGAAAAAAAGTTTAAATATCACATGGCGACGTATTAAGGAAGAATTTCGACATCCATATAATTTCAATTCTTGTATATATTTTGTATTAACCATGAGACACAATTTAATGTACATGAATATTGATTTAAGAACAATGTCTGCTGAAGATGCTGCAGAAGCATATCTAGAAAAATTGTCAAAAAAGCGTGATATATTGATCTGTAATGAACATGGCAGATGGGTAACAGATAAAATTACAGACGGCTATATTTCAAAACTTTCTGACATAGAAAGTATGTCAAACTTGAAAGCCAAAGATGAAACCGAACGGCAACATGTTTGCATTGTTCCATCAAGCACAGAACATTTACTGAAATCATGGTCGCATCAAAAATGGGACAATTCTACACCAGAGGAACTAAAAAAACTAGATGCACTTGAACAGATGTCTGTACAATTACATCGTACTTATCAAATATTAGCAAAAAATATTCGAAAAAAAGAAAATATCCTTGGAGAACTCATGCAAAGCATGAGAACTTGCTTGCCTGAACATTCAAAAGATTCTTGGAATGCATTTTATCACTGGTTCAATACAGTAAAAGATGTTTTTCATGGAAGAACTGAAAAAACAAGGCTTTGTCAGTATATGAAGCAGAAATTTCTTAGCTTAATTCGAACAGAATCAAAAAGAAAAAAAATAGAAACAATCGTCAGAAATTTTTCTAATGATATTCTACCAATTTTTCGTGCAGCAGAGTATCGCGATTATAAAATAGATGACGAAGCATTGATAGATCAAATTCCGTTTATTTTAACTTATCGAGATAATATCACACTTGCAATTCCATTTCAAGCGAAACAAATCATGAAAAACTTCTATGCACCTATGATCGTAAATCCACAGAAGATAGAGTATTTATGTATGATAGACGACCGAGATGCTATTCGAGAAATTTGTGATATTTTGCCAAGAATAAAGCTACTAAAAGAAAAAAATGTTCGTTCCTCTATAGAATTTGTATTTGTAGATCATGACTCTATGATAAAAGAGATAAATCTCAAAGCCATAAAAGACGAAGGATATAATGTTCGTATCTTTCCAGATGAATCATCATTGCTTGTATGGTTACAAAAGCAAAACCGTACAAATCAACTTTGTGCAGTAGAAAATAATCTTGGCTATTTAAGTGGATACCTTAAAGACAAAGATATTCCAAAGTATAGGTATAAAGATGGTGCCATAGTTACATTTTCAGATAAAAACGCACTCTCCTATATTAAAAAGGAACCAGTTTTGTTGGTAGATGATGTGTTCCGTATTTCTAATGCTGTCGGCAGTAGTTCTGATCAGCCAGAATTCCATGAAGATTACGAAAAACTTTTTGAAATCTATAGAAAGAATCCTTCTACATGGAAGAAACTCTGCAATTTTTTATACCAAAAACAGAATACAGTATATATTGCAAAAGGCGACGAAGAAACTGCATCTACAACAAAATTTCGAGTTTTACTGCCATCAGAGTGCGGAAATGGTGTAAAAAAAGTATTAGAGGCAGCAGTAGACAAAAATATTATTTCGGATTATGATTGTGAATGGATCAATACAGAAACATTTTCTGTTCAAATGTCTTGTACATACTCTCAGCAAAGCGGATTTTATCGATTGTTTGGAGAAACAAATGCATTAACACATCCTGAAAGAATCGAATTTAAGAATAACTCCTATTCTCCAGACAGTCTAATTATTCAAACTGGATCTTTACATGAGAATATCTCTTTGCGTTATAATGATTATAAAACACCATCAATAGAACAATTAGACCAATATGATCAACTACTAAGAGATTTACGAAATTCCGGATATTTGCTCAATTATGTTTATAGAAAGCCAAACCTAGATCAACAGAAAAATGGTTTCTTTTCTTTCACTTATGCGACTAATTCCATTCGAACACTTTTGACAAATGCAGGACGTATTTTTGAAGTTTATATCTACCATAAAGTAATAGAATCAGGTAAATTTGATGATGTTGTAAACAGCTATACTTGCAAATGGTCTGATAAAGTGAAAAATGAATTTGATTTCGTTTTAACAAAAGGCATGAAAACGATTTTGATTGAAGCCAAAGCAAGAAATGAAATTAATAATGATATTATTTACAAGCTGGATAGTTTGCAAAATCACTTTTCTTCTGATATAAAAGCTATTTTATTGGTTGATATTAATTCTGATATTCCAGATTATATTCGCGACCGTGCGAAAGAAGATAATATTACTATTATCAATGAAAATAAATCAATTGAAGATATTGGAAATGTACTAAACGAATTTTAGGTTATACAGCAGAGGAGAAAGGTGTATGAACATTAGTACGAACATCTCATATATACTCAAGCCAGATATAAAATGGCTATTGTTCACCAATAGAAGCTATACCGCAAAAATACAAAAAGCAGATAAAAATCGATTATATAATACCGACCAACCCGGTATTGTATACAATATTTTAGAAGACAGTTATGCACCTGTTGGAACTGGATATGTGGTAACTGGTGTTGCCGATTGGCGAAAGTGCACTTTCAAAATATGATATTTCCAAAGAAAACATTACAAGTGAACCTCAAGATGTACAAACCAAAGAAACTGGAACCATTATGGCAGGTGTGCAGATTCCAGTGAATATCACATTTCAGTTGCAAACAGACTATGGCGAAAAAGTGTGGCTGAATGGCAATCGAAATGGCATTGATCATGGAACTGGTGACTGGGTACTCGTTTCTACCAAAAAAACAGAATCTGGATTATTGGTTCCGGACTTTACAGATAGCGGTAGAGTTATTAACGGAGCAATTATGGAAAAGCTGTACCGAAAGGTCTAACCACATCTTCTACAAAGTTCTTGTGTAAGTCTAATATTTTGCTCAATTATTTCGTAAACATACTTAAATACCCCCAGAGATTATATCTCTAGGGGTATTTGTTTTAATGAGTTGTGATATGTAATTCTCTTTTTTTATTCTAATACAGTTTCTCTAACCTTTCAAACGAATCAAAATCCTCTTACGCGACATATTTTTCAGCTGCTTTTCGACTTCCAGTGCTTCTTGATAGTACTTGTTCGCGTTGTCAGGTTGATTCATAGTCTCATAAAGTTTAGCTATATTGTCCAGAGTTATGAGATAATTATGTAGGTAGTTCGGATTCTGTGGATAAGTATCTTTTAGTTGTTTGGAAATTTCAAGATCAGCTTGATAATATCCAAGTGCATCATCAAGCTGATTCATTGCTTCATAGATTCCGGCAAGTCTTTCAAGAGATATGGAATAAGCACGCAGATAGTTTGGATTTTTCGGATAGGAAACTTTTAGCTGTTTTCTGATTTCAAGATCCTCTTGATAATATTTAAGTGCATCATCAAGCTGATTTATTGTTTCATAGATTCCAGCTACTTTATTCAAAGACATGGAATAATCACGTAGATAGTCTAGACTTTCTGGATAGGCATTTTTTAATTGTTTGAAAATTTCAAGATTCTCTTGATAATATCCAAGTGCGTCATCAAGCTGATTCATTGCTTTATAGATTCCGGCAAGTCTTTCAAGAGATATGGAATAAGCACGCAGATAGTTTAGATTTTTCGGATAAGAAACTTTTAGTTGTTTTCTGATTTCAAGAGCATTTTGATAGTATTTAAGTGCATCACCAAGTTGATTCGTTGTTTTATAGATTCCAGCTACTTTATTTAAAGACACAGAATAATTATACAGATAGACTGAATTTTCCGGATAGGTATTTTTTAATTGTTTGGAAATTTCAAGAGCCTTTTGATAGTATCTAAGTGCATTATCAAGCTGATTCATTGTTTTATAGATTCCGGCTACTTTATTCAAAGGTGCGAAATAAGAACGCAGATAGACTGAATCTTCTGGATAGGAATTTTTTAATTGTTTGGAAATTTCAAGAGCCTCTTGATAATATCCAAGTGCATCATCAAGCTGCTTCATTGCTTCATAGATTCCAGCTACTTTATATAAAGACACGGAATAATCATGGAGATAGACTGAATTTTCCGGATAGGCAGTTTTTAGCTGCTTAAAAACTTCAAGATTTTTGTGATAGTATTGCATCGCCATATGGAAATTGTTTGTAGCTTCATAGCACGCTCCTATTCCACGATTTATAATTCCATACATATTTGCTTGCTTTCCATCAAATGTCAAAATATTTACTTTCTCATACACATGTAATAACTCATCATAGAATTTTATAGCATATGAATATACATGCTCTGTCTTTTGTAAGTGATCAGCATAGTCAATTACTTGTGTTATGTAGTTTTCATCATTCTTTAGAACTGCATACTGTTTCTTCCTTTTCGCCTCACGGCAAAATTTGGTAATATAAAGCAGCATATATGCATCGAGTTCTTCAGCATCTTCTTCATAAACCGCATAACATTTATCTGCAAGATTTCTGATGCCATCTTCAACTGATGATGCATATCCACACTCTGTAGTATTAAGCCATTCTGCAAAGGATTTATGAAAAAGCTGCAGATTTTGATCTGTTTTTACAAGCAACGTTGACAAAGGCCGACAGAATCGCTTCAGGTCGTTTTTTCCCCAGTCCATTAGCTTCATAAGTGTACTTGTTGGCATTGGTTCTGGTGATGCAGCGATCATTCCCAGTGCATCTCGCCATTCTTCTTCATAATCTCGAATCGTATATTGAGAATGACTCGAATTAAAATAGCGGTCCAGCGTTGCCGTATATAGCTTGTCCAATCCTTTAGGTATCGGGTATTCGTGAATGTGGAACAGATTATCTGCAATGTCTGCTAAGATATTATCACAAACACATTTGGCATAAGCAAACATTAAATCGCTAGCATCGATGAGTTTTTGAATGAAGGCATCTTTTTCTGGATATTTCGATAACGCCTCACCGAGTCTTTTCTCATAGTAATCTTTTAGATCGGCTTTCCCAGCTTCAATATAAGTGTCAATGTCAATGTTCGAACAGCTGCTAAACCGTTCTGTGATCTCAGGAATTTTTCTAGATGTAATCAGGAAACGCATGTAGTGTTTCATCATTGGTGCGTATTGATCAATAAACTTCGCAAGATGATCATTTTTCATTTCATCCAATGCATCTATAATGATGATCTGAATTCCTCTGTCGCCATCAATATTATATTTTGCAAGTGGTGTGGCAATTAACAAATTGAACAACATGTTTTCGTCGCTATAATTCGGTCTTTTTTTGAGTATATTCAGCAATACACTCCGATAATCCGGCATACGCAGTGCAAGACGGTAAGATATATTTCGAATGATGCTGTCCGTATTGCTGAACTCACTGCTCCTACAATCACATGGGAATGCTGCAGTAATGTGCGGTTCATACATTTGCAAATGTGCAGCGAACATGCTTTTACCTGCACCGGGTTTCCCATACAGCATCATAATTTGACTGCCATGTGGATCTTCTACCCATGCTTTTATCTTCTCAAGAAGCCATGTACGACCAATCAATTCATTGCCGAGCAACTCATCAAATCTAGTAAGTACATCTGTTTCGGGCAATCCCAGCAGTTCTCGAAGTTTCCTGATTTCGCGGTCATACTCCTGTATCTCGTCACTATTTATAAGTTGAATGATTTTTTGTGCTTCTTCCTCTAGATATTTATCAAAGACATCTTCACCTTGATCTATATAATCGGGATAGTTACTCATATCACCCCATTGATATTCTGTTAAAAGGGAAGGTGGGGTAAAAGAGCCTGCAGGTTCCAATAAAATTGTTTTTATCATTCCATATTTGGAAGAAATAGCGATAGAGAGTTCATCTCTGCAAACAGACTCCTCTCTTGCAGAATAAGCAGACAAGAATGCGATAACACTACGACTTTCAATAATTCCTTTTGTAATTTCGTTTCTCCAATGCGAATCCCGTGGAATTTTATCCGTATCAATCCATATGTCCATGTTATCGTCAAGTTCCTTAATTTTTTCAGCAAGTCTATGCACTACTTCACTGTGATTATCATGACCATAGCTAAAAAATAATTTCATAATTATACCTCCTTTGATTTTTATTATGAGAACCACTAGAAGTTATCGCATTCCATTTCTTTCACATACTTATAAAACGTCTTCCTGCAAATTTTAGCCGCTGCCGCACACTGTGTATCATTCAGAGTTCCACCGAATCGCACAGAATTTTCTCTGATGAATTTTATTGCTGGAGTTTTCTTTTTGACATTAAGTGTTGTTCCCTCCGGTGTCCCAATACGCTTGTTGTTTCTCCGTGCTGTTTCGATGCCCTCTTTGATTCTTTGGTGCGTGTCTGCCACTTCTTTTTCGGCTTGCTGAAACGCAATCTCTACTTGTTTCGTGGCAAGAAGTTGCAATACTTCGTTGGTAGCTTTGATGTAAATATCTGCAATATCATTGCCGACAAACGCAACGCCATTGCTTAATGCTTGTCTGTAATTTGCGGTATTGATTGTCGACTCTTTGAGAAACACAAGTTCTACACCTTTCTGGTAGAGTTCCATATACAAAGCTACTCCTTCAGCGGCATTTCTACTCATACGAGATACGCTGTCGAATACAATTGTGTCCCCAGACTGTACTTTGCTTAGAATCCTGTCAAGCCCTCTCCTACACATCTTAGTTCCGGTGTAGGTTTCCTTGACAATTTTTGCTGTTGGATATACAGCAAGGATATTGCGGACTTGTCGCTCAATGTTCTGCTTTTTTGTGCTGATACGGCAGTACCCATATATCAATCGCATAACGTCATTCTCTTTTCTAATAAATGTGTAAAAGAAACATTTGCTAATTTTACACATTTATTATAGCATAGAATCTTGCAGTTGTCGATGACTTTTACACATTTTTTCTCAAAGGTCATTTTTACACATTTACAAAAACAATTGCTCTTTCAGAAGACTTTTCAAACAAGAATTATGATTAGATTTCGAATCAATGCTCTGTAAAATTAAAGTTTTTATAGTGTACTAAAAAAGTGATTGATTATTCTGGATTTTTTGTGGTATACTTAAAATAAGAGGTGATTCTATGGTTGAGCGTAAGATCTACATGAATAAAATCAAAAAACTGCGGGATCAACAGATTATTAAAGTTGTAACAGGCGTCCGCAGATGCGGAAAATCCACTCTACTGAAACAATTTCAATCTTATCTTTTGAATTCTGGCGTGGATCAGGAACAGATCATTGCAATCAATTTTGAAGATGTCGAAAATGAAAAACTGCTGGACTATCATGAACTGCATTCCTATGTGACAGAACGACTAGTTTCAGGGAAGATGACTTATATTTTTCTGGACGAAATTCAAGCTGTTCCTAATTTTCAAAAGGCGGTAGATTCCCTGTTTCTTCGTGAGAACACAGATATTTATATCACTGGTTCCAACGCACACTTGCTTTCTGGAGAACTGGCAACTCTTCTCTCTGGAAGATACATTGAGATTCCTATGCTGCCTTTATCTTTTGCCGAATATCTGGAATTATCAGGTCTTGAAAAGCATTCAGCATGGCAGAAATACTTTCAGTATGGAGGATTCCCTTATGCAGTGCAGATTGCAGATGACGCAATCCGACACGACTACTTGGACGGTATTTACCACACAGTTCTGATTAAAGATATTGCTTCTCGCAAGCGAATTAATGACATCAATTTATTAGAAAGTGTGATAAAGTTCATGTTTGACAATATTGGCAATATTGTATCCTCCAAGAAAATTGCAGACAGTCTGACTTCTTTTGGACGAAAGACTACCTCTCTCACAGCTGAAAACTATGTAACTGCTTTGACAGAGGCATTTATCCTCTATAAAGCTGACCGCTATGATATACAAGGAAAGCAGCATTTGAAATCTCTGGAGAAGTATTATGCAGTTGATATGGGACTTCGTCAGTTGTTGCTTGGAAATCGCAGACGTGACATTGGGCACATTCTTGAGAACATTGTTTATCTGGAACTGATTCGCAGAGGCTATCATGTCAGCATTGGCAAGGTTGGAGAACTAGAGGTAGATTTTGTTGCGGAACACAGCGGAGAAATCGCATACTATCAAATTTCTGCTACTATCATGCATGAGGACACTTTTGAAAGAGAAATTGTTCCATTAAAACGAATTCGGGATAATTATCCGAAGTATATCATCACAATGGATGAAATGCCAATGGATGAAGATGGGATCAAGATCATAAATGTGATCGATTTCCTTTTGAAAAGTTAGATTGTCAAGGCAAGTACAGCACAATC
>ERZ773147.2715-NODE-2715-length-14744-cov-2.413847_pt1 | contig 14744 bp, 9 predicted proteins | sample MGYA00580851_ERZ773147 | MGnify/ENA primary metagenome ERZ773147 (study PRJEB29015, sample SAMEA2737818) | human gut metagenome | biome: human gut; feature: human-associated habitat; material: faeces | place: China | collected 2012 ... | reverse complement strand
CAGTCAGGTTATTTTGTCTAACACTTATCATTTGTTTTTACGGCCTGGCCACGAATTGGTCAAGAAAGCCGGAGGTTTGCATAATTTTATGCGTTATGACCGGGGGATGCTGACAGACAGCGGTGGATTTCAGGTTTTCAGTTTGGGAGCCATGAGAAAAATCAAAGAAGAAGGTGTGACATTCAGGTCGCATATTGACGGTTCAAAAAAATTTCTGTCGCCAGAGATAGCCACAGAAGTACAGGAAGCATTAGGCGCCGATATAGCAATGGCTTTTGATGAATGCATTCCTTATCCGGCTGATTTTGATTATGCAAAAGAATCAACTCTGAGAACTACGCGTTGGGCCAAACGATGTTTAGATATACACACCCGTGAAGACCAATCTATGTTTGGCATTGTTCAGGGTGGAATGTATCCGGAACTTCGAAAAATGAGTGCTGATCAGCTGACGGAAATGGATTTTGCTGGTTATGGAATCGGTGGACTGAGTGTTGGTGAACCTAAGCCGCTGATGTATGACATTTTAAACCAAACAACTGAGCATATGCCAAAGAATAAAGCCCGTTATCTAATGCGAGTTGGAACCCCAGACTGTATAGTAGAGGCAGTAAACCTGGGTGTCGATATGTTTGACTGTGTATTTCCAACAAGGGTAGCGCGTAACGGTACAGCAATGATTCCAGAAGGACGGCTGGTTGTACGGAATGCAGCATATGCTGAGGATTTTCGTCCTATTGATGAACGCTGCGGCTGTTATACTTGCCGTAATTTTTCACGGGCCTATATCAGGCATCTGTTTAAGGCAGAAGAGTTGTTTGCTCTGAGGCTGCTTACGATTCACAATCTACATTTTCTGCTTGATTTTACAAAGCAGATTCGTTCTGCTATTGCCAGTGATACTTTCCCTGAGCTGCGCGAAAGATTTTTAGAAAATTATCGAGGCTAAAACAGGATTTTTCGTTTTTATGGCGAATATAATCCCAGATAGGGGAGAATTATGAAGGAGGTGTTCCCATGCAAGGTGGAGATACTATGGCGATGATCAATGCGATCTGGCCGTTTATCTTAATGGGCGGTATCTTTTATTTTATGCTGTATCGTCCTCAGAAACAAGAACAACAAAAACGTCAGAGAATGCTTGATTCTTTGAAAAAAGGCGATAAAGTAGTGACTATTGGCGGTATGTTTGGTGTGATTACCGCTATCAGTGAAAAAAAGGTTACCTTGAAGCTGGCTGAAGACGTGGAAGTTGATTTTGCACGTTCCGCTATCAGTGCTTTTCAAGATCCCGTTAAGCAGGAAATGGCAGAAAAATAATGAAGAAACAACAATTGCGCAAGGAGTTAAAATCTTTGCGCAATCAGCTTTCTAGGGATCAGGTTGACCGCTGGAGCAAAGAAATCTGTGCAAATATTATGCTTTCGCCACAATATCGTCAGGCTGACGTCATTTTTGGTTATCTGGCATTCGGAAACGAACCGAATATAGACATTGTTTTAGAGCAGGCGAGACTCGCTGGTAAAACGGTTTGTATTCCGCAGATAATTTCAGAAACAGAGATTTGTGCGGTGCGGTTTGAAGGTTTTGGCCAGTTATCACTTGACCGTTACGGAATCCGCAGTGTTAGTGGTACAGATGTTGTGATAAATCCACATGAAATAGCTTTGGTATTGGTGCCTGGAGTTGGGTTTGCTAAAAATGGGAACCGAATAGGCATGGGTGCAGGTTATTATGACCGCTTCTTGGCACAGGTTGATAAAGCTGTGCTGATGGGTGTGACTTATAATGCCCTGTTATGCAGTAAAATACCAGTAGATTATTATGATAAACCGGTGCAGTATCTGGTTACTGAAACAAACGTTACTCTTTGTGAGTAGCTTGTTTATAAAAGTTTTGATGAACTTACTAAAGGGGGCAGCTAATTTTGAGATGGAATGAATTAGGCAAATTCTTGATTATCTCGTTGGCGATAATCGGGGGTTTCTGTGTTTATATTTCGCCTTTGTCAAATTCCATTAAACAGGGACTTGATCTGCAGGGTGGTACACATGTTGTGCTTCAGGCTGTTGATACACCTGAGTTAAAGGTTGATGATGATGCAGTTAATCGTTCAGTGAAAATTATTGAACGCCGTGTCAATGAACTTGGATTGACTGAACCGGTTATACAGCGTCAGGGTAAGGATCGTATTATTGTTGAGCTTCCTGGAGTTAAAGATCCTGATAAAGCGATTGCGATGCTCGGACGTACCGCACTTTTGGAATTTAAAGATGTCAGCGGGAAAACTGTTCTGACAGGTAAAGACTTAAAGGATGCTAAAGCGCAAATTTCTCAGGGCAACCAGTCTGTTGTCGGTTTGGAGTTCAGTGATGAAGGCGGCAAAAAGTTTGCTGATCTTACCGCACGTAACATAGGTAAACCGATCGCTATTGTGTTAGATGGTGAAGTGCTTACCAATCCTGTAGTACAGGAAGCTATAACTGGCGGCAGAGCTCAAATCTCAGGATCACGTACTATGGAAGAGGCTGAGCATTTGGCTATTTTACTGCGTAGCGGTTCTTTGCCTGTGAAAATTGAGGTTATGGAAAATCGGACTGTTGGACCTACATTAGGTCAGGATTCTAAAGAAAAAAGTATTAAAGCTTTTGGAATCGGTGTTATCGGTGTTTTTGTATTTATGATTCTGTTTTACCGTTTATCAGGTATTGTAGCTTGTATTGCATTACTGCTTTATGTAATGATGCTGCTTTTAGTGATGCGGTATCTGAATGCGACGCTGACTCTGCCTGGTATAGCTGGTATCATCCTGTCTATTGGCATGGCAGTAGATGCTAATGTCTTGATTTTTGAACGATTTAAAGAAGAAATTCGCAATGGTAAAACTTTACGTTCAGCAATGGATGCAGGATTTAATCGTGCGTTTGTAACTATTTTTGACTCTAACGTAACGACTTTAATGGCTGCCGTTATTCTTTTCTATCTTGGTACTGGACCGATTAAAGGCTTTGCAGTAACATTGGCTATTGGTGTTATTTTGAGTATGTTCTCGGCTATTACTGTGACTAAATTTTTGCTGCGCTTTTTGATTTCAAGCAATTTCACTAAAAATCCCGCTTTCTTTGGCGTTTCTGCTCCGAAGGAGGTGAATAAATAATGTTTTCGATCGTAAAGAATTATAAAATTTTCTTTTCCATCACCATTATTTTTCTGTTGATCGGCTTTGGTTCTATTGTTACCCGTGGTTTTAATCTTGGAATTGATTTTACAGGCGGCAGTATTGTTGATTTGACTTTTGAAAATCCAGTCAATGTGGCACAGGTTCGGGATGTCCTGAAAGAACATGATATGGGCAATAGTATCATCCAACTGGAAAACAGTGATGGCAAAACTGAAGCCAACAGTGTATTGATTCGTACTGGTGTTGTGGAGGATACTGAATTAAGAGCTACGATGAATGATCTGCAAAGCAAGCTTGGAAATTATCAGATACAGCGTGTTGAGCAGGTTGGCGCTACAATCGGTTCAGAACTGGTACAGCAGGCGGCTATGGCAATAGTTCTTTCCTGGGTATTGATGATTGCTTATATTACCTTTAGGTTTGAGTTTAAATTTGCAATAGCGGCAATTATAGCACTTATTATTGATGTTTTGGTAGTATTGAGTTATTTCTCATTGTTCCAAATGGAAATGGATTCTTCGTTTGTTGCAGCACTGCTGACGGTAGTCGGTTATTCTGTTAACGGTACGATCGTTATTTTTGACCGTATTCGTGAAAATCTGAAAATACATCGACGCAGTGAAAGCCTGGGCGAGATGGTCGATAACAGCATTTGGCAGTGTATGACAAGGACAATTTATACTGTGGCAACATCATTGTTTGCTATAGTGTCAATCTTCCTTTTTGGCGGAGAGACTATACATAATTTTTCTTTCGCTATGCTGGTAGGTTTTGCCAGTGGTGCCTATACTTCGATTTTTCTGGCTGGTCCGATGTGGATGTTCTTGAAAAATAAGAAAATTGGCATTTGATGAGTAAATAAAATCCCCTGTGCAAAGCACAGGGGATTTTTCATTTATCTGTGAATAGTATTGTACTGATACAAAAATGAGATCTTTTTTCATAAAAATGCTTGATAGTACCCAGAAATAGATTTCGTTTTTTTGAAGCGTCTATTTAAATAGAGCGAAATAACCGTTGATAAAAATTCCAAGAACGATCAGAGGCAAAATATAAGTGACATAAAACCGCATCCATTTAGGAAATTTAAGACCGTTGCCGGTATCAGCTTCTTTGATAAAATTGTTCCAGCCCCAGCCATAACGCTGTGTGCAAAATAGCAGATAAACGAGGCTGCCTAATGGCAGTAGATTGTTGCTGATAAAGAAATCTTCTAAATCAAGGATACAGCTTCCAGGACCTAACGGCTGGATATGGCTCCAGACATTGAAACCAAGTATACAGGGCATAGAAAGCATTGTTATCAGCACTATATTGATATAAATAGTTTTACTGCGGCTCCAGCCAGTAAGATCGCGGATGCAGGCAGTTATATTTTCAAAGACTGCAATAACAGTAGAATAAGAGGCAAATATCATGAAGAGGAAGAATAATGCTCCCCAAAATTGACCCCATGGCATTGCGTTAAAAACGTTAGGTAAAGTTACAAAAAGGAGGTTAGGTCCGCTGTCCGGATTAACACCAAAACTAAAGCAGGCTGGAAAAATGATCAAGCCTGAAATAAGTGCTACGGCTGTATCCAAAATAGTGATAAATACTGCCTCGCCTGTTAGAGAACGTTCTTTGGCAATATAGCTTCCGAAGATAGCCAGAGCACCTATACCAAGGCTGAGTGTAAAGAAAGCCTGTCCCATAGCGGCGAAAATAACTTCGGAAACACCTTTTTCAAAGACTTTATTGAAATCAGGATAGAGGTAATATTTAAGACCAGCTTCCGCTCCTGGTAAGAACATGGAGTTTGCAGCTAAGGCTAACATGAGGATGAGCAGGCATAACATCATTGTTTTTGTGATTTTTTCTACACCGGCCTGTAAACCTAAAAGACAAACACCAAAACAAACCAGGACTGTCAGGACCATATTGAAAGTCATAGTCAGCGGATCACCAAGCAGGCTACCAAAAAGAGCGCCTACACCCTTAGCATCAAGCCCTGCGAAGTCACCAACAGCCATTTTATAAAAATAATACAGCATCCAACCAGCAACTGTTGTGTAGAACATCATCAGGATATAGTTGCCGGCAATAGCTCCGTATTTATAAAGGTGCCATTTAGTTCCTTTGGGTTCTAAAACATCAAATGAAAGTGCAGCGCTACGGCAGCTGGCACGGCCTACTGAAAATTCTGCTACCATGATAGGCAATCCTAGAATGAGCAGGAAAAATAGATAGATAAGTACGAAAGAGGCGCCTCCGTACATGCCTGTAATAAATGGAAAACGCCATACGTTACCAAGGCCGATAGCACAGCCAGCAGAAATAAGGATAAAGCCAAGTCGGGATGAGAAATTTTCACGTTCCATAGTAATAAAAGTCCTTTCACTCTGCATACACAGCATATGATAAAATAATAATTATAGTAAAAACAATTATACAAAAGAATCTGATTTTTGTAAATTGTTTGTGAACTTAGAATGAAATGAAAGTAAAAAGCATCTTGAATTTTCAAGATGCTTTTTTTGTAGAGGTAGTTCTTTTTCCTGTTAATAATAAACCTAACCAAGGAAGTTTACCTCCTAATTTAGTTATGATAATACTTGAGAGTACAGATAAAGTGACAAGAAGACAGTAGATCAAAAGAATTTTTTTGCTGGTCATAACAATTCCGCCAACGTGACAAAGCCTGCTGATGATATCCATCCAAAAGGGATGGATAAGATAAACAATAAGCGAGTTTACTGATAAGAGATGAATAAACTTTCTGATAGGATTCGAAAGACTTGTTTTGGCAAAGACTGCACAGAAAAAAATCAGAGAACCTATTGTGTAAAGGAACCCCTGCAGACTTAATTGCTGAAGAGTGTTTACCAGAATGATCAGACTGGAATTATGATAAAAATAATAATAGTAATAACTGCCCCCGATAAACAAGAGCGTAAAGATGTAGAAGACACTTACTTTTGTGAAATGTCTGATAATAAATTTTATAAAAGTATTATAATAAACTGCTGCCAGGCCGCCTGACATAAAAATAAATAAATAATGCAGAGGCAGGTAATTTAGACGATAGTTAAAAAGGTTTTGTAAAAATACTGGTAAGTCAGTACTTTTAAGATTGGGATGACAGGTCCAGTAGTTGAAGACGATCTGCAGTAAGAACAGCAGTATAAAACCAAGTTTAAGACTGCTGTTTTGGAAAAAAGAAAATAATTTATGCCATAATGGGAAAGTAAAATAAAACCATAGCAGTATGACCATAAAATATAAGTGGTAGCAGGCTAAACCATAAAAGAGCAGGAAAAGGATATTTGCTGGCTGCCAGTTTATACATCCTGGCATAACAGCAGAAAAGTAAAGCAGATAAAACAGTGACCAGATAACATAGGGAAGTCCGACACTTTGCAGCCGTTTTTTTAAAAAAGGCAGATAAGCTATAGTAGTTTCTGGTCGGTATTGGCAGAATAAACCATAACCGGAGATAAAAAAGAATGCGGGAACACTATAGCGTGAAAGTATTTCCAGCAGCATATATAAGAAACTATTGGGATAAGGTGCTTCTAGGACAAAAGAACCAACGTGGATACCGATGACTCCAAGCATACAGATACCGCGCAGGTCGTCAATTATTTGATTGCGTTCCGGCATAAGATACTCCTTTTGAAAGTAGATTTATTGATTTATATATTATACTCTAAGCCTGCAGGGATGGCAAAGGAAAGTATGAACAAATAAAAAAACAGACTCGTAAGAGTCTGTTTTTAGGAGGTTATAAAACAATGTTTAAGGATTAACTGTTGCGCGGTAAACCTGTTTGCCATCTTTAAATCCAACTATAACAGCACTTTTTACTGCATCGTGGGAAGCGTCTAAAGAGGTTTTGCCTGTTACTGCCTGAAAATCTTTGGTAGCAGCTAATGCTTCTGCTACTTTTGCTGATTCATAGACACCTGCGCGTTTGATGCTGTCGGCTAAAAGCATGGCTCCATCATAGCCAAGCACTGCGGGCGCGTCAGGTTTTTGCTTATAAGTTTTAGCATAAGTATTTACGAAAGCTTTGGAAGCTTCATTGGTAGAATCCGGGCTGTAATGGTTTGTGAAATAGGTATTGTTAAGAGATGATGCACCTGCTATTTCGACTAATTTAGGACTATCCCAACCGTCACCGCCGATAATAGGAACTGTAATACCTAGTTCACGGGCTTGCTTGCATATTTTACCTACTTCTTCATAATAACCAGGTACATAAATTACTTCAGGCTTTGCCGCAGCTATTTTTGTCAAAACAGCTTTAAAGTCCGAATCTTTTTGCAGATATGATTCTTCAATGACAACTGTACCGCCTTTTTCTGTATAAGCTTTTTTGAAAAATTCAGCCAGACCTTTGGCATAGTCACTGCTGTTATCAATGTAAACAGCAGCTTTTTGAAGCTTCAGTTCATTTAAAATAAAATTAGCACCGACAGTACCCTGAAACGGATCGATGAAGCAAACTCTGAAGGTATTTGGTTTTACCTTACCTGTTTTTTCATCTAAGGTTACTTTTGGATTAGTGGCTCCAACTGCAAGAAAAGGAACCTTAGCGGCTTCACTTACGTTAGAGGCAGCTATGGCACTGGAACTGGCAAATAATCCCATAACAACGGGAGCTTTATCCTGATTGACCAGTTTACTCATTGCATTAGCAGCTTCTGCAGGTTCAGATTTATTATCGGCAACGACCAGTTCAATTTTTTTGCCAAGCAGACCACCGGTATCATTTAGCTGCTGTACGGCAAGTTTGATTCCATTTGTAATGGATGTTCCGTAAGTAGCGTTATTACCTGTCAGCTCAGCAACAACGCCTATTTTAATAGTGTCTGCTTTCTTGTCGCTGCCTGTACTGCAGCCGCTGACTAAAACTGACATGGTTATAAGGGCACCGCCTATGGCCAGAGCCAGTTTTTTCTTAGTAAATTTCATGATAAATCCCCCTCATAAATAAATTAATAATTACGAAGAACAACAAGGTATTGTACTGGAGAGAAAAAGTCGAATTAAAAGCTTTGACTTCTCGAAGCTGCAGTACTGGAAAACAGTACGATAAAAGTACCTTGATACTATTCGATGAGATAATTGTACTTTGCAAAAAAGCAAAAAGCAAGAAAAACTTGATAAAGCATAAAAAATGAAGAAAAGTGTAAACAAAGGTATAGTTTCCATATCAGAATAGTATAATGAATTACCAGATTTACGGCAGGATTTAAATATTTAACAGCGAATTAAGATTTATAAAACAATATATATTCAAAGATGAAAGCAATATTTTAACAAGGGTGTGGAAGGTATGCAGTTAACAACAGTACAACTTGTGAGTATAGTTATAACACTGGTTTTAACGATTTTGCCAGGTATATATGCCGGTCGTAAAATAAAATCTGCTGATGACTATGCCTTAGGTGGACGCAGTGCCGGGATTGGTATGGTCGCAGGCAGTATTATAGGAACTATTGTTGGCGGTGCTGCTACCATAGGCACAGCACAGTTAGGCTTTCAGCTGGGACTAACCGCTTGGTGGTTTACTTTAGGATCTGGCATTGGGTTTATCATCATGGGACTGTTTTATGCCCGTCCGCTGCGTAATAGCGGTCTGATGACGATTTCTGAGTTTTTAGTTGTAAACTTCGGGAAGAAAGCTGGTCCGATAGCGAGTTTATCGGCTACGGCAGGTATATTTTTCAGTATTGTTGCAAGAATGCTTACGTCAATACATTTTATAGTGGGCCTTTTTCATGTAAGCCTGGTGGCTGCTGCGTCAATAATAATTGTTATTGTTGCGGCACTGGTTTTTTTTGGCGGTATCAACAGTTCTGGAATGGCTGGTATTTTTAAAATATTACTGGTTTTTGCAACTGTTTTTGTAGGAGGCATTCTTTCTTATAATGATTTGGGAGGATTGACGGGAATTCGTGAAAGTTTTCCTGCGTTTCCATGGCTCAGTCTTTTTGGTAAGGGCATTGAAGACAGTCTTTTTAGTTTATTTTCTATGGTGATTGGGGTTATTTCTACACAGACCTATGTACAGGCTCTGTTTTCGGCCAAGGATAGTGCAACGGCAGCAGCAGGCTGTGTCACAGCTGCATTGATTGTTATTCCTGTCGGGTTACCGTCAGTGATGATAGGTATGTATATGCACGCGATGCATCCGGAGATTAACGCTATTGATGCACTGCCGTTTTATCTATGTATATATTTGCCTGAATGGCTGGGGGGCATTGGTATTGCAGCATTGCTGCTGTCTTCGCTTGGTTCTATTTCTGGTCTTGCATTAGGAATTGGGACGATGATTTCACGAGATATTTTTAATGATTTATTCGGTCTTCGCGATGTAAAAAGATTATTGTGGATTAGTAGATTTTCAGTGCTGGCAGTTACATTTGGCGCAGTAATATTCGTTTTTCATTATCTTGATTCACTGGTTTTGCATTGGAATTATTTGTCAATGGCATTGCGGGGGTCAGGAATATTTTTACCATTGACATTTATTGTGTTTTTTAAAGGCTTAGTGCAAAAAGAGGCTGGCTTTGCCGCAATGATTGCTGGTATAATGGTAGCCTGCCTTTGGCCGTTTATTTTCCCGGATTCGGCAAATGCCTTATTCCCAAGCTTGGCTTTTAATTTGTTGTTTTTAGTACCGGGAGTATTATGGAGTTTATATAAAAATAAAGATAGGAGAGTTTGATGTTCAGCATCACTTTGCCGCTATTGGCAGGTGATGCTTTTGCTTGAGTAGCAGTGCATCCATAAAGCAACTGGTGTTTGCCTATATCTGTTGTGGTATAATATATGGTATAAAATTAATAAAAAAATCGATGCTTTTTCGGAAGGAGGACTGTTGTGAGCGTAAATTTTACACATCTGCATGTCCATACTCAATACAGCCTGCTTGACGGTGCCGCAAAAATAAGTGATCTGGTTGCTTATGCTAAAGAAATCGGAATGAAGAGCCTGGCGATAACAGATCATGGTGTAATGTATGGTGTCGTTGATTTTTATCAGGAGGCAATGAAGCAGGGAATCAAGCCTGTTATAGGCTGTGAAGTATATTTGACAAATGGATCACGATTTGAAAAAACTAACCGTGATGGGATGTACCATTTGATTTTACTGGCAGAGAATGACGAAGGTTATCACAATCTGATGAAGCTGGTTTCACTTGGACATTTAGAAGGGTTTTACTATAAACCTAGAATTGATAAAGATATTCTAAGACAATACAGTAAAGGTATTATCTGCATGAGCGCATGCATTGCCGGTGAGATTCCTGTGCAAATACTGCGAGGCAATTTAGAAGGAGCTGAAAACAGTTTAAAGGATTATCTGGACATTTTCGGGAAAGACAATTTTTTTCTGGAAATTCAGGATCATGACCTTGAAGAAGAACATACTGTTAATACTGAACTGAAACGCCTGGCAAAAAAATATGATCTTGGTTTAGTGGCTACTAATGATTCTCATTATGTGAAGCGCGAAGATGCAGATGCACAGGATGTATTGCTGTGTATTCAGACAACAAGTACTGTAGATGATCCTAAAAGAATGAAATTTCCTAATGATCAATTTTATTTAAAAAGTGAAGCTGAGATGCGCGAAAAGTTCGGTGATTGTCCTGAAGCTTTAGAAAATACAGCGAAGATAGCAGAGCGCTGCAACGTGGAATTGAGTTTTGGTCATTTATTGCTGCCGGAATTCCCTATTCCAAATGGATTATCGGCAGAGGAATATTTGCGTAAGCTGTGTTTAGATGGGATGCCGGGGAGGTATCCTGAGCCGACGCAGCAGGTTTTAGATAGGCTGGAATATGAATTAGGTATTATCAATAAAATGGGCTATGACTGTTACTTTCTGATTGTTTGGGATTTTATAAGTTACAGCCGCAGAAATGACATACCTGTAGGACCTGGCCGCGGAAGTGCGGCAGGCAGTATTGTCGCTTATCTTTTAGGGATTACTAATATTGATCCGCTGAAATATGATTTGCTGTTTGAACGTTTCTTAAATCCTGAACGTGTAAGTATGCCTGATATAGATACAGATTTCTGTTATGAAAAAAGGCAGCAGGTTCTGGATTACATTATTAATCGTTATGGACAGGAGAAGGTTGCCCAGATCATAACTTTTGGTACCTTACAGGCTCGCGCGGCGGTTCGTGATGTTGGCAGAGCGTTGGAAATGCCTTACAGCATGGTGGATAATGTAGCAAAACTTATTCCGCGTGATTTGGGTATTACATTAGAGAGAGCGCTGGAGGCCAGTAATGAGCTGAGAAGTTTATATGAAAACGATGCGAACATCAAACGCCTGATTGATCTTGCTCAAAGCGTGGAAGGCATGCCGCGTAATTCAGGTACTCATGCGGCGGGAGTTGTTATTGCCCCGGATGATTTGAAAAAGTATGTGCCGCTGCAGTTGTCGAATGAAAATTTTATTACAACTGAATATGATAAAGATAAGATTGAAAGTCTCGGACTTTTAAAGATGGATCTTTTAGGGCTGCGTACTTTGACAGTAATTGGTGATGCAATCAAGTTTATTTATGAAACTACTGGTGATAAACTTGATATTGATAAAATTCCTCTTGATGATGAAGCAACGTGCAGCATGCTGAGAAAGGGCGATACTCAAGGGGTATTTCAGCTTGAATCAGGCGGAATGACGAAACTGGTTATGGATTTGGGACCGGAAAGTTTTGAAGATCTTATTCCTTTAGTTGCATTGTATCGTCCTGGACCATTAGGAACGGGAATGGTAGAAGATTTTATTGCAGGACGTCATGGTGAAAAAACTGCAGAGATGCTGCATCCTTTATTGGAACCGGTTTTAAAAGATACTTTTGGCGTTATTCTTTATCAGGAACAGGTTATGCAGATCACTTCCGTTCTGGCAGGCTTCAGCCTCGGGCAGGCAGATATTCTGCGGCGGGCTATGGGCAAGAAAAAGGCTAAGGAACTGGATTCTATGCGTGAAGCCTTTATTGATGGAGCTCAACAAAAACATGGTATCAGCCCGCAGCTGAGCAGTGAAATTTTTGCTCTCCTACAGCATTTTGCCGGTTATGGGTTCAATAAATCGCACTCTGCCGCGTACGCATTAGTTGCTTATCAGACTGCTTATCTTAAAGCACACTGGCCTGCAGAATTTATGGCAGCTTTTTTGACCAGTGTCATCAGTGACAGCGAAAAGCTGAGCTGGTATATAAGTGTGTGCCGCAGTATGGGGCTGAAGATTTTACCGCCGGATGTTAATGAAAGTGGCCGAAGCTTTTCTGTAAATAAAGACAGGGTTATCCGTTTTGGTTTAGCAGGTGTGAAAAATGTAGGTGAAAATGCGATCGGCAGCATTTTACAGGCACGTAAAGAGGGACCTTTTAAATCTTTGATGGATTTCTGTAAACGGGTGGATAATAGAGCTGTTAATAAACGAATGTTGGAAAATTTAATAAAATGTGGCGCGATGGATTCCTTTGGTTATAAACGTTCCGAGTTGTTAGCCGTTGCAGAACAGGCTATGGACATGGGCAGTAATTATCAAAAAGATTATCAGAGCGGACAGATGGGGCTATTTGGTGATGACAGTTTTGCTGATGTTAATGAGCTAAGAATACCTGAATTGGAAGAAATCCCCAAACGCACGATTTTGCAATATGAGAAGGAACTGATCGGTTTTTATGTAACCGGTAATCCTTTAGACGCTTATGTCGGTTCCTTGTATTATTACACTCCATTGCGTAAAATATCAGATGCCAGTGAAGTGCTTGACGGTAAATATTTCAGTGTTGCCGGCATAATTTCGGATTGCCGGATAAGAAATACGCGTCAGGGTGACAGTATGGCGATTTTAACATTAGAAGATTTTAACGGAAAGATGGAGATTGTGGTTTTTCCAAAAGTTTACCGTGACGCTGCCAGGCTGCTTTATCAGGAGAATGCAATCAGCGTGGAAGGAAAACTCAGTATCGATGAACGTGAACGAAAAATTCAGGCGTTAAAGATTAAACCTCTGCAGGAAGTGCCTCCTGATTTACATATAAAGATCATGAAAAAGGATGAAAATGGTATTGTCCAAAAAGGCTTAAAACAGATTTTTGAAAGTTTTTCGGGCGATACACCTGTCTATCTGCATCTGATAGATTCAGGAAAGATGATCAAAGTGGAGCGCTGCTTTTGGGTGGATGGGAAGAATGCCGGTGTTTACCAGGCTTTAGATGATTTATTGGGAGAAAATTGGTATTTAAAGGGGTGAAACCTTGTTGAAAAACAGGGTTTTGCTTGCCACAGTCAAGTAAAGAATGTTACAATAATAAATATGTAGTTAAAACCTTTGGCATAAATATAGAGGAGGGCTCACATGAATATCGTAGTATGTATCAAACAAGTTCCTGATACGGCAGAGGTAAAAATTAATCCTGAAACCAACACACTTATTCGCGATGGTGTTGAAAATATTATGAATCCTTTTGACCGTCAGGCATTGGAAACTGCCTTGATCCTTAAGGACACCAGCGGAGCGAAGGTTACCGTCGTTTCGATGGGACCGCCGCAGGCGACGGATATTTTGAAAGAGGCCATTGCGATGGGCGCTGACGACGCTGTTTTAATCAGTGACAGGGCTTTGGCTGGTTCTGATACTCTGGCTACAAGTGTTGCTTTAGCAGCTGCTGTACGTAAGGTAGGAGAGTGCGATTTGGTTTTATGCGGTAAACAGGCAATTGATGGTGATACAGCACAGGTTGGTCCACAGATCGCTGAGCATCTCGGACTTCCTGTTATCTCATATGCACAGGAGATCAAGGTTGACGGAGACAGCGTTATCGTTAAGCGTCAGTATGATGACGGTTATCATATGCTTAAGGCTAAGATGCCATGTCTTATTACAGCACTTTCAGAGTTAAATGAGCCAAGATACATGACTCCAGGTGGAATTTTTGATGCAGTTAATGCAGAGATCACAACATTTGGAAGAGCTGATCTTGTAGATGTAGATGATTCAAATATCGGTCTTAAGGGCTCACCTACAAAGATTGCTAAGGCATCAGATAAGGTAAGAAAGGGTGCAGGCGAGAAGGTTGTACCTGATTCTCCAGAAGATGCAGTAAGCTACATTGTTGGTAAATTATGCGAGAAGCATGTAATCTAATAAAAAGGAAAAGTGGTGAATAAAATGGGCGCAATGAACGCAGAAGATATGGCACAGTACAAGGGCGTATTCGTCTTTGCACAGCAGGTAGATAATGTATTAAGCGGAATCTCTTTCGAGCTTGTTGGCGAAGGAAAGAGACTTGCAGAGAAGTTAGGCACAGAAGTAACAGCAGTATTGGTTGGTTCTGATGTTTCAGGACTTGTAGATGAGCTTGCTGCTTACGGTGCAGATAAGGTAATCGTAGTAGACGATCCAGAGTTGAAGAATTACAGAACTGAGCCATATGCACACGCACTTGCTTCAGTTATCAATGAGTTCAAGCCAGAAATCATGTTGGTTGGTGCAACAGCAATCGGTCGTGATCTTGGTCCTACTGTATCTGCAAGAGTTG
>ERZ773147.2712-NODE-2712-length-14756-cov-4.431535_pt1 | contig 14756 bp, 6 predicted proteins | sample MGYA00580851_ERZ773147 | MGnify/ENA primary metagenome ERZ773147 (study PRJEB29015, sample SAMEA2737818) | human gut metagenome | biome: human gut; feature: human-associated habitat; material: faeces | place: China | collected 2012 ... | reverse complement strand
GGGCGAGAGACTGGAAATACAATAACGACTATGTGGATGGCAACGATACCTATCGGCATAGCAAGTGGCTTTCCATGATGGAGAAGCGACTGAAACTTGCCAAACGTCTCCTGAATCCTACCGACTCGGTTATGATAGTCACCATCGATGAAAAAGAGTACCTGCATCTTGGGTGCTTGTTGGAAGAAATGTTTCCTGAAGCAAGTATCCAAATGGTTAGCTCAACAATCAACGGAAAAGGCGTGGCTCGCGGGGGCGAGTTTTTCCGTGTAAATGAGTACATTTTTATTCTACGCTTAGGAAACTGCCAAGTCTCAGAATTGGCTTTGCCTGATGAATGGCTTGGAAATGTTAAAACTTCTACGACAAAGCAGGTTCGGTGGGGCAGCTTAATGAGAAGTGGAACAGGTGCTTTGAGAACTGATTCCCCTGGCTGTTTTTATCCTATTTTTATCAGCAAAGATAAAAAACACTTTTGTGGTGCAGGAGATGTTGTTCCAGTTGGTGTAGATAGAAATACTGTAAAAGTGCCTGATGATGTCATTGCTCTTTTTCCGGTGCATGACGATGGAGTGGAAGGACGATGGCAATATTCACGCGATAAATACCTTGAAATTCAGGAAAAAGGATATGTTCGAATAAGTGAACAGACAAAAGGCGGCAAAGAAGCAACGCTACGTTATATTTCTGAGGGTTGGCAAAAGCGTGTTGAAAGCGGTGAAATCAAGGTGCTTGGGAAGGCCGAAGATGGGTCTTTGATTTTTGATGATGGTGAATACCAACAAAAATACATTCCCAGCAACCAATGGTGGATTCCTTCTCATGACGCTACGGAGTTTGGGAGTAAACTTATCCAAAAGATAATCGGAAAGCGTTTTTCATTTCCAAAATCTTTGTACGCAGAACATGATACGATAAGGTTTTTTGTTGCTAATAAGCCAAGTGCCCTTATTGTAGATTTCTTTGCCGGTTCCGGCACCACACTCCATGCTGTCAATCTGCTGAACGCGGAAGACGGTGGACATCGGCGCTGTATCATGGTCACAAATAATGAGGTTTCCGTGGACGAAGCAAAGTCTCTGACTGCCAAAGGTTATCAACCGGGAGACGAAGAATGGAGCAAACTGGGCATTGCCCGCTATGTGACATGGCCGCGTACCGTCTGCTCCATTGAAGGGCATGATGTGAACGGGAAACCGCTTAAGGGCGACTACATCACCAGCGGAGAGGAGCCGATGCATATGGCAGACGGCTTCAAGGCGAATGCTGCTTTCTTCAAGCTGGGCTTCCTCGATAAGAATGCCGTGGCGCTGGGCCGCCAGTTTAAGGAATTGCTTCCAGTGCTCTGGCTGAAGGCCGGTGCTCATGGGCCTTGTCCTTCGCTTGAGGAGGCAGCAGAAATGCCTGCTATGCTGGTGCTGCCGGAGAACCACTTTGCTGTGCTGACCAACGAATCTCAGTATGAGACGTTTGCTACACAAGTGAACATCGAGGATGCCATTACGACGGTGTACATCGTGACCGATTCCGAACCGGGCTATCGGGAAATGATTTCCGGCCTGCATGCCGAGGACACCTATCAGCTTTACAGAGACTATCTGGATAACTTCCGGATTAACCACGGAGGACGCTAAGATGAAAGTAGAATTGTTCCCGTTTCAAAAGATGGCACTGTTCCAACTGCGGAGAAAAACCGCAGAGGCACTTGGTTCCTACCAGCGCACCCATACGCCGCAGGTGCTTTCTTTCACCGCCCCCACCGGTGCGGGTAAAACCATCATTTTGGCGTCTCTGATTGAATCCATCTATTTCGGCGATGAAGAGTATCCCGACCAGCCGGATGCCATCTTTGTCTGGCTCTCGGATTCTCCGGAGCTCAACGAGCAGTCGCGCAGCAAGATTGACCTGAAGGCGGATAAGATTCGGCTCAACCAGTGCGTGACCATCACCGATGAATCCTTCGACCAGGAGATGCTGGACGATGGGCATATCTATTTCCTGAATACCCAGAAGCTGGGTAAGAGCAGTAATCTGACAAAGAAGGGCGACGGACGCACCTTCACCATCTGGGAAACGCTGCAGAACACGATGGACGAAAAGTACGACCGCTTGTACTTCATCATTGATGAGGCCCACCGTGGTATGCAGGGCCGCGCTGCTGCGCAGGCCACTACCATCATGCAGAAGTTCCTCAAGGGTAGCCGGGAAGACCGTCTGGCTCCCGTTCCGGTCGTGCTTGGCGTGACCGCTACGCCGGAGCGCTTCAACAATCTGGTGTCTGGGACAGAATCGACCATCCAGAAGGTCATCGTGTCCGCCGACGATGTGCGGGCCTCCGGTCTGCTGAAGGACAGAATCATCATCGCCTATCCGGAGGATGCCTCTGGAAGCAAGGATATGGCCGTGCTGCAGGCTGCTGCCGATGACTGGAAGCAGAAATGGGAGCACTGGTCTCAGTATTGTCAGGAGCAGCACTACGCCTATGTGAATCCGGTTTTCGTGATTCAGGTGCAAAACCAGACCGGCAGTGGTATCTCCGACACCGACTTAGATGACTGCCTCAGGAAGATTGAGGAGCGGGCAGGCTTCCGCTTTCAGGACGGAGAGGTCGTACATACCTTTGGCCAGACAACCAGCACCATCCAAATCAATGGAGTCGCAGTAAGATATCTGGAGCCATCCCGCATTGCAGACGAGAAAAATGTCAAGATAGTTTTCTTCAAGGAAAATCTGTCTACCGGTTGGGACTGCCCCCGTGCTGAAACCATGATGTCTTTCCGTCGTGCTACAGACGCGACTTATATTGCACAGCTCCTAGGCAGAATGGTCAGAACGCCCATGCAGATGCATATTCAGGTGGACGATGTTTTGAACGACGTGCACCTCTACTTGCCGTACTTTGATGCCCAGACCGTTGAGGATGTGGTCAAGGCGCTTCAGAGCACCGAGGGCGGTGAGATTCCCACCGATGTTATCGGCGACTCCTTCGAGAACAGCACCATCGAAACGTGGACTGTCCGTCCGACCAGACCGGCTCCCGCCCAGCGTCCCGCGAGGCCGAAGCAGCAGGTTCACGGCCAGATGTCTTTGGGAGACAGCCCTTCCCCTGGGACCGGCAATGAACCTTCCGCGCAGGAGGCGACGCAGCAGACGCCCTCGCAAAGTGGTAGCACCTCATTCGGCGCACCAGCGGCACCTGCTTCCGGTACCACGGATACCATGCGCCCGGTTAGTGGCGTGAGCACCGAAACGCCTGCAAATGGAGCTGCTGCAGGGGCAGAGCCTTCCGGTGCAACGGAACCGCAGCCTGCTCCGGAAGACGTTCCCGAAGAGCCGGAGCTTGACCGAGAGGCCATCGTAAAGGCCATCAATGATGCTGGTCTTCTGACCTACGACGTGCGCAGGGTCAGAATCAACGACTATCTGAAATCCCTGTTCAGCCTCACCCGGCTCCTGACGCAGTCCGGCCTTCAGCCCTCTGCCTCCTATGATGTTGTGAATGAAATCGTGGAGATGATTCGCACTTTCATCAAAAAGACAAAGGACGAGGGCAAATACGACGAACTGGCCACACAGGTGCTGCAGTTCAAGCTGAAAACGCAGACGTTTGATGTATTCGGCGAGTCTGTGGATGACCATGCGGAGATGGATTTGTTCTCCACCACGGACACCGACCTCGACCGTCAGTTCCGTCTTGCGGAGCTCAAGCTGGGCAATGAGGGTGTCGGCATCCGCTATGGCACCCAATACGCAGATGACGATAATCCTGCCGGATATAAAATCGACGTCATCATCTTTGCCGCCGACGCAGACTGCATGGATATACTCCACAACTATGCCCGCAGCCGGTTCCACGACATCAACGACGCGAATCGCCGCCGTATCACCGGTCTGACCGAGCGGTACCGGAAAAAGTATGACAGCATTGTTTCCGATGGCGATATCATCAGTAAGCATAACTTCCGGCTGCCGGAGACCATCAGCATTGAGCGCAGCAATGTCGGCGAGGCTTATACCGACCATCTGTTTGTGGACAATGCGACCGGCAAAGCCGTCATCAACCTGAACAATTGGGAAAAGGCTGTCCTTCAGGCCGAACGTGGCCGGTCGGATTATATCTGCTGGCTCCGCAATCCGCCGAGGAAGTCATGGTCACTGTGCATCCCCTATGAGCAGTATGCGGAGAAGAAATCGATGTATCCCGATTTTTTGATTATCCGGAAGGACGAGATGGGCTTTGTCATTGATATTTTGGAGCCTCACGATGGCACCAGAACGGACAATCTGGGCAAGGCTAAGGGCTTTGCTGAGTATGCCCGTCAGAATCCCGGTGTCGGCAGGCTTCAGCTTATCCGACTGCTGAACGGGCGCATCAAGAGACTGGATATGTCCCGCAGCGCCGTCCGTGACCGCGTTTCTCACGCGATGTCCAATGACGAGCTTGACCATATTTTTGATGAGGATGGATTTTTTGGTTAAAGGCTGGTGAAGCAGAATGTACGACGAGAACATCATATCCCGGATGAACGATTATCTTCACAAGGCCGCGCAAGCACTGGCGTCGTGGCTTTCTGTGATGCTGCCCAAATCCGGCGAAGACTGGTGGGAGGAGTGTGTACTCTCCAATCTGAGTTATCCCCAGAGAGAGCTCATTGAGAAAAAGGGTCTTTCCAAGCTGGAGGAATTAGACCTTGCAGCGCTTCTTCGTGTTGCCAACAAGTCTTGGTACACGATGCGCGGCTACGCCTATCTTCCGACCAGTGAGCGGGAGTGCATCCGCGATATGATTGGCGTCCGGAACAACTGGGCGCATGTCAGCGCGGAGCTTCCCGGCAAGGATACCATCGTATCGGACATTGAATGCCTCATCCGGTTTTTCATCCAGATGAACCGGAGCGGACTGATTCCTGATTTGGAACAGTTCAAAGCAAGGGTGGAGCGGCCCGAAGCATTTAAGGATGAAACACCTCCGCAGCCAGTGCTTCGCCCAACCGTTACCGTGCCCAAGCAGGCAGATGTCATCGTGGAACCGGAGATTGTGCAAGAGAACGATATCACAGAAAGAAGCCTCGTTTACATCGTCGGCAGCCCGGACACCAAGGGTATGGTGTTTTCTGTTACGCAGCTTGGCGACACCAAGAAGTACGAGGTGTTCGTCGAAGGTGCGCTAAAGACCTATTATGAGGGTCAGATTGCGCTGGTGAGCAGCACACCTGAATATGAGTGGGTGGCTTCTGAGACCCTGCGAAGCTACCTTTCTGCCTACCAGATTAACAATCCGTCTGCCGGAAATCTGTATTCCCTTAATGCTGCCCGTATCGATTTCGTGCCCTATCAGTTCCGACCGGCATTGAAGCTGATAAAGGCAGACGAACCAAGAATTCTGATTGCAGACAGCGTCGGTGTCGGTAAAACCATCGAGGCCGGTCTGATTATCAAGGAGCTGCAGGCCCGCTCCGATTTGGAAAACATCATGATTATCTGCCCGAAGCCGCTTGTCGCAGACCGCAAGTGGGAAAATGAGATGAAGCGCTTTGACGAGGAATTCACGCCCTTGGATGGCGATACTCTTCGGCAGATTATCTCTGATACCGACCGTGACGGCGAATGGCCTACCCGCTATGGAAAGGTCATCGTCCCGTATTCCATTCTGGATGCGAGGACATACCAAGGGAACCAATCCAAGAGCCATAAGAGCTTCGGCCTCCAACAATTAGACCCGGCACCGCATTTTGATTTGGTCATCATTGATGAGGCCCACCATCTGCGCAATGGCAGCATGGAGAAGGACAAGGCATTTGCATATAAGTGCGTCCACTACTTCTGTCAGCACGCAGACGCTGTCGTAATGCTGACCGCGACTCCGCTGCAGACAAGTGACGACGACCTGTACACGCTGCTTAATCTGCTGCGCCCGGATGTCGTAATCGACAAGAAGAGCTTCACGATGATGTCGCGTCCGAATCTGTATATCTCTCAGTGCGCCCACATCGTTCGAGCTGCGAAGGAAAACTGGAAAGCAGAAGCACTGGAAACGCTGGATAGTGTTCTCACGACCCAATGGGGCGAAAATGTAATCGCAAACAATCCGGTATTTGAGCAAATCCGGAAGGTTCTCAGACAGGACACCATCACCCGTGAGGAGCGGGTAAAACTCATTACCGATATTGAGTCTCTCCATAGCTTCAATATGATGCTCAACCGGACGCGCAGAAAGGATATCCAAGATTTCTGCATTCGGAGAACGCATACGCTGGAGAGCGATTTTACTGACCAACAGCGGGAGCTCCATGATGCTCTCTTGACTTTTGAAGTCGCTGCGCTGTCCAAATTGCACGGTGGCCGTGGCGTCAAATTTATGATGTCAACGATTCGCCGTCAGGCTGCAAGCTGCATCTTTGGCCTTGCTCCGCACATTCGGGGTATCATTGACCGCAGATTCGAGCAGATGACGGACGACCCGGAATTTGATTTTGATGAAGGCGAGTTCAGTGAGATGGACTTGGAGACATTCCGCTCCATCGCAAAGAACATTCTGGAAATGGCGGATAACCTGCCGGAGGACGACCCGAAATTCGATGGGGTGCTCCAGATTATCCGAGAAAAGCAGAAATCTGAAAATAATAAAATCATCCTGTTCAGCACATTCCGCTACACGCTGTATTATATCAAAAGAAAGCTGCGAGAAGCGGGATTTCGTGTCGAGCAAATCGATGGTAGCGTTAAAAATGATGACCGGCTGGATTTCCGGGCTCGGTTTGAACTCCCGAAGGATGACCCGGAAGCCATTGACATCATGCTTTTCACAGAAGTCGGCTCTGAAGGCTTGGACTATCAGTTCTGTGACATGATGATAAACTATGACCTGCCTTGGAATCCCATGCGCATCGAGCAGCGCATTGGTCGTATCGACCGCCGAGGCCAAGGGAGCGAAGTTGTAAACATCTATAACGTTATCACCAGTGATACTGTGGATGCTGACATTTATGACCGCTGCCTCTCTCGCATCGGTGTCTTTGAAGGGAGCATCGGTGAATGCGAGGAGATTCTCGGCGAAATCGGCAGGCAAATTGAGCTGATAGCACTGGATACCAGCCTTACGGATGCAGAGCGAAAAGCAAAGCTGGAGCAGATGGCCGATAATGAGGTGCGCAAGGCCCAGGAGCTGAACAAGCTGGAAAGCGAGGAGAAGGAGCTATTCGGGTTCGATTTGTCGAACTATACGATGTCAAAGGAAATTCAGGAGGCAGAAAGTCCCTTCCTGTCGGCCAGAAGCATTCAGCACCTTGTCGAGATGTATCTCAATCACCGATTAGGTGGTAGCAATTATATCCTTGGTGATGGTGCTCTGAAAACACTGCGCCTCAGTGCAGTGGCGCGTTCTGAAATCCTGTCTGACCTCAGAAATCTGACTGGCCTGCGGAACAGCCTGCGTAGGAAATGGGAGGTTTATCTTAAGGGCAACAATCCGAACCACCCGATTACTTTTGATTCAGAAGCTGCCGAGAAAAACCGAACCGCCTTTTTCGTTACTCCGGTGCACCCGCTGGTCAAACAAGCCGCATTCTATTTTGCCACCAACAAGCTCGTTTATATTCACTTGGAATACTACTCTGACGAGATTCCAGCCGGTGATTACCCGATGTCTATTTATGCGTGGGATTATGTTGGGATTCGTTCAAATTTCAAATTGGTCGCAATTTGTGAAGAACCACGAATTGCAGCAGAACTCCCGGAATACATCCTGACAGCTGCCGCAGTTGACTATTCTTCAAAGCTAAAGCCGGAGGCATGGGATGCTTTGGAGGAACACCATGTCCGGATGTGGCAAGCTGAGAAAGCCCAGCATATAGAGTCTACAAGGCAAGTCGCTCGCTATAAATTAGAGAGCTTAAAGAACAATTACCGAAACCGGAAATTGCTCTTGGAAAGAAAAATTGCTGAGGCCGGGGATGAACGAATTGCAACTATGCATCGCTCTGAATTGGAAAACGCTACACAGCGTTATCAGCAGAAGGTTTCAGAGATTGAAGCGAAGATTGCGAAGGCAGATATACATACTACGTTGATTGCAAACGGGGTTATCACGGTAAAGTAAAGAGGTGAGCGCTTTGAATATAGCTGATAAAATTCTCCAGAATCAAGATAGGGACGGCATGCTCAGGCGGTCGCTCGAACGGATAATTCAGCTCTATACCGATAAATCACACTTTGTCTACGAACTGCTCCAGAACGCGGAAGACGCAGGAGCTACCGGAATTCGGTTTGTCCAATACTCTGACAGGCTTGAAGTGATGCACGATGGAAAATCCTTCACTACGGAGAACCTGCAGGGCCTGTGCGACATAGGGCAGTCGGACAAGGTTAATGATCTAAACCAGATTGGCGAATTCGGTGTCGGCTTCAAATCAGTCTTTGGCATATGTGAAACGGTCAGGCTGTATAGCTCGCCGCGCAAAAAGGAGCTGGCAGAAAATTGCCATCCCTTCGCTGTTGAGATAAAGGACTTCACGAAGCCCGTAGATATCCCTGCCGTTGATGTTCCGGCTGGCTATACGACCCTCTTCGTGTTCCCATATAGCGTTGGATTCCAGTTTTCGGGATTTAAAAATCTGGCTGCGCTGAATGAAGCTATTACAAAGCGACTCAAAAATCTCGGAGTGACTACGCTCCTTTTCATGCGGCACCTCGAACTCATTGAGTACGAAATCAAGATTCCGGGCAAAGAAGCATCAGGGGAATATTTACTGGATGCTGAGCCGGTAAATGACCACTGCACCCGCGTGTCGGCAATTGAATCCGAGGATGATAAGACGGACGAGTCTCTGTCATTCATCAAATTTTCGATGCCGATTGATTCGATGGTTTCTACCCGTACAATTGACGTTGCGTTCACTGTCGCAACAGACAAAGAAGGAAAAACCACTTTCCGAAAAGCAAAGAATCCGTATATCTCCGTTTACTTCCCGACAGAGACCGAAAGCAAACTTGACTTCATTGTCCAAGGCCCGTTCCGCACTACTCCAAACCGGAGCAGTGTTCCTGCCGATGAAGAGGAAAACGAGGCTCTTGCTGAACAAACGGCCAAGCTCCTCAGACAGAGTGTCCTTGAGCTGCGCGATATGGGGCTCCTCGACTTGAGCCTGATTCGGATTCTGCCTCTTGATGAGGACGACTTTGATGTCTATCCGCTTTTCTATCCTTTATACGAAGAAATGCGAGATTTGTTTTCGTCGGAGCGCGTTTTGCCGGTTAAGGATGGGAAGGGCTACACTAAGGCTGCCAATGCAGTTATTGCGAGAAGCAGAGAAATTGCAGAGCTATTGCCCAGCGAGTTAATCTCGGAGCTTATTAACGACAAAAGACATTATGAATGGCTTCCGGTTTCGTTGACGGAGACAGGCCCGTACAAAGATGTGCTCTCTTATTTCTCCAGCATTTTGGGAATAGAGGTTATCCGTCCGGAAGACCTTAGAAGCTACTTCAACGACAATCACAGTTTTTTGGAAAACCGAGATAATGACTGGCTCGTTAGGCTTTACAAGCTGTATGAGACTGTCCCGAATATTTTCTCCGAATCAAATTACAGAAATATTCTCGACGCTGTGATTGTCCGCACAGCATCCAACTGCATGGTTGCTCCATACCGAAAATCGCAGTCTTCTTATTTGCCCAATGTATTTCTTCCGTCGAAGAAGGCGATGCAGGCCGAGGTGGAATTTGTCCATCCATATCTATTTGAGAAGTGCCGCGCCTTCTTTGAAAATGTGCTGCACCTGAAGACGCCCAACGAGTACGAGCACTTTGTAAAATCTCTTGAAAAGCGGTATGCTGGTACAGATTTTAGCGGTTCATTTGAGGAGCACGTACAAGACATTCACGCCCTTGTCAAGTATCTCAGGAATTCTGACTACGAGGCTGACCTGAGACAGATTGTTCGGAAAGCGTTCTACATAAAGTGCAGGTCAGGAGGAAAGGCATACTGGGCACGGCCACATTCAAAGGTTATTCGGTTCCCTCAGTCCGAAACCGGTCTAATGCTGGAGCAATACTACAAAGGCATTGCGCCGGATATCTACTTTGTCGATTTTGACGCATACCAGTCAGCCGGAATCACCTTTGATGACCTACGGGCGCTTGGCGTTACAGACAAAATCATCACCGGGGACGAAAAAACCTGGGGTGAATACTATACCGGCAATCCTGGCCGACAGCCTGAGTGGAGAACGACCGGAGACTTTCGCTGGAAACTCGGCATTGATAAGTTGGAAGAGGCCCTTCTCTACATCTCCCAGCATGCGAAAGCTAAAGACGCCTTAATAAAATCACAGGTGATTTTTAAGACACTGCAGGAGAACATGTCCCGCCTTGTTGGTACGGTTTATATCGGCGGAGGAACGCCAAATAAATATGACGAGCCTGCAGATGTAATCCATACTCTGAATAGGGATGGTTTTAATTGGCGTTTTTCTGACTGGAACGGAAAATGGCTCTATACTGAGTCTGGGGAGCTGGTCTCGCACAAGGCTATATCAAAACACGATTTGAACAAGGCACTATACGGAAAAGTCAGCCTCGATTCAAATTTGTACGACATTCTGGGCTTTAAGAAAGGGAAAATTGACCAGCATGAGGCCATTGTGAAGGATTACGATGCTCTGCCGGATGAGAAGAAACAGTCCTACTTTGAAATTGAGCTGGAGCGCCGCTTCCACATTACACCTGAGCAGCTCAGTCGTGAATTTGGTGGTCTGTCTCTACAGGAAGGTTCTTCTGGTCAATCTGAGGAGGACGAATTTGAGTTCCCGACCGGTTCCGTTAAGAACTGGGAGGCGCTGAAGAAGCATGCCGCTCAAATACTGTCCTATGCCAGCCCAACCGTATATGCGACTGTCGTCAGGCGTATCCGCGTCAGTCGACCGCAAGACGATGTCCGCGCATACCTGATGAATATGTATCGCGTAAACTCGTCTTATCGGTATGCCTGCCAGCTGTGCCACAAGCCGTTCTCCAATGTGGAAATGTGCCAGCTGGAACAGAAGCCGGATGTAGAGCTCGACCCGTTGAATGTCTGCCTTTGTCCGAATTGCGCCGCAAAGTTTAGAACGCTGCGAAATGATAAGTATCTGGCAGACCGGCTCATAGATTCTATCCTTGATGTGTCGGAAAATGAGATTGAGGAGAACGACCACGTTTCAGTTGCTATCAACGACTATGATTTCTGGTTCACACCTACTCATATCGCGGAAATTATAGAGCTTCTTAAGCTGAAGAAAAAAGCTGCAGAGGAGCGCAAAGCCCAACCGCAGACTGCCAGTAAGCCCAATGCGAAGGCAGTGGCAAAAGCGCCGGAGTCGAATAGAGCTGCACCTGTGCAGCCTGTTAAGGAAGAAACTCCACCTTCTACTCCGGAGCCGGAAGAGGAAGGACTGCAGAGCGATACAAGCGCATATGGCGAGCTCATTGGTAGACGGGTGTTCCACAAATCGAAAAAAGCATACGCTCGTGTTGTTGGATGCGACGGAGAGTATGTGGTCTTGAATTTCGAGAGTGGGGATAAGGCCGGTCAGGATGTCAAGTATAACCTGACCATGTGCTTGAATAATGGTTGGATTGAAGTCGTCGACTAATACTTTTTAATTTTGCCCGAACCATTTAATTTTGGCATACATTTTAATTATTCCTTGAGCCAGCTGCGCTGGAGCCCAGATGTCAGCATCGGGCACACCATGGCTGTGCTCTGACGGGGCAAATTGAACACCGACAAATACAGCGAAAACCGCAAGAAACGCCTTGTTTCCTGCGGTTTTCGCTATTTTTATACACTTTTCCGGCGACCGGGCTTGTATCAAAGATTACGTCTTTATAGATCCGCCCTACAACACCGGCAACGAGGGCTGGGTCTATAACGATAATGTCAATGACCCGAAGATCAAAAAATGGCTGGGCGAGGTTGTCGGCAAGGAGGGCGAGGACTTCTACTACGACGAAAACGGTCTGCCCGCTTACAATCAGGAAATTCTCGATCAGGTTTCCGCCGAGAATCCTTACGACAAGGTCATCTCCGCCATTTCTCCCTACGCTTCAGGCACACTGCCGGTTCTCATCAAGGACGAGTTCTTCTGCGGAGCGGAATGCCGCGGCGTAAACCTGGAAACCGCGAAAAATTTGGAACCCTATGTGAATCAGATCACCTGGAAGTTCAACTTCACCACCGAAGAGAGCGAGGAACTCAGCCCCCTGACGGCGGATCTGATCACCAACTGCCACGATGTTTACCGCGCCAAGTTCATCAAGGGCGAGCTGGACGTGAACGACGATGCGGCCTGGCAGAGCTATGTGGACGAGATGCAGTCCCTCGGTCTGGAACGCTATATCGAGATCTATCAGGGCGCTCTCGACCGGATGCAGGCCCAGAACTAAACGTCCCATTCACCCAATGCGCGGGGCAGGAAGAAGGTTCCTGTCCCGCCTGTGCATCGGAAAAAGCCGGAAAGGGTTTTTGAAAACATGACTGCATATCACATCCAGCACCCGAAGAAGAAACTGCCGGAACGCATCGTGCGCGAGCTCTGCAACAACTGGCAGCTGTATCTGCTGGTGCTGCCGGGTGTCATTTACCTTCTGCTGTTTCGTTATTGGCCCATGGCGGGCGTTCAGATCGCTTTTAAGGATTTCAAGCCGATTCTGGGGAGCTGGCGCAGTCCGTGGGCCAGCGAACGCGGGCAGAGCAACGTGCTGAAGCACTTCGTGCGGTTCCTGAACAGCGCCTATTCGATGCGCATCATCGGAAATACGCTGGCTGTGAGCGTCTACAGTCTGCTGGCCGAATTTCCCTGCTGCATCCTGCTGGCGCTGATGATGAACGAACTGCGCAGCGGCCGCTTCAAAAAGGTCATGCAGTTTGTGACCTATGCGCCCCATTTCATTTCCACCATCGTGCTGGTGGGCGTCATGCAGCAGCTTTTCGCCGCTCCCTCCGCGCTGATGCGCACGGGCGGCGTGGTCAATACGCTGATTCAGGCGTTGGGCGGCAGCCCGGTGCCCTTTATGACCAGCGAGACGGCGTTCCGGCATATGTACGTCTGGTCGGGCGTCTGGCAGAACGCGGGCTGGGGGTCGATCATCTATATGGCGACGCTCTCCGGCGTGGATCCGCAGCAGTATGAGGCGGCCATGCTGGATGGGGCGAACAAATTGCAGCGCGTGTGGCATATCACGCTGCCCGCGCTGATCCCCACGGCGGTCACGCTGTTCATTCTCAATCTGGGTTCGCTGATGAGCGTGGGCTTTGAGAAGGCTTTCGCCATGCAGAACGATCTGAACCGCACGACCGCGCAGGTGCTTTCGACCTACGTTTACACGCAGGGCCTGGTGGACAACAATTATTCCTTCGCCACGGCTGTCGATCTGTTCAATTCCGTCATCAATCTGGTCGCTGTGATAACCGTCAACTACATTGGCCGCAAAACGGCCGATGTCAGCCTGTGGTAAGGAGGCGCCGCCATGGAAAACGCAATGAAACATATTCACCGAACTCGGGGCGACCGCATTTTTGACGCGATCAATGTCGCCGCGCTGTGCCTGCTGTTGGCGGTGATCCTCTATCCGTTGATCTATGTGCTGTCCTGTTCTTTCAGCGACCCGCTGCTGGTGGTGCAGAGCAAGATCACCTTTCTGCCGATGCAGCCCACACTGGTGGCCTATCAGCGTGTGTTCCGCAACGAACTGATCATGACCGGCTATCAGAATACTTTGTTCTACACGCTGCTGGGCACGGCGCTGAATGTGGCCGTCACGACGATGATGGCCTATCCCCTCAGCCGCCACGACTTCGCGGCGCGCCGCCCCATTACGATGCTGACGGCGTTTACGATGCTTTTTTCCGGCGGCATGATCCCCACGTTTCTGGTGGTCAAAAATCTCGGCCTGATCGACACGGTGTGGTCGCTCGTGCTGCCCGGACTGGTCAGCCCGTGGAATATGTTCATTATGAAAAATTATTTTCAGACCAGCATTCCACCCGAGCTGTACGAAGCCGCCAGCATCGACGGCGCGGACAATTTTCATCTTCTGCGAAGCGTGGTGCTGCCGCTGTCCGCCCCCATCGTGGCCGTGATGGTGCTTTATTACGGCGTGGCTCACTGGAACAGCTATTTTAACGCCCTTCTCTATCTGCGAGACCGCACCCGCTATCCGCTTCAACTGGTGCTGCGCAGCTTTTTCAGCGCCAACGACTACAGCGAGCAGGGCGGCGCAGGCGGCGACAGCGGCATGACGGCGCTTCTGGTGTCCGAAACGATGAAATACGCGCTCATCGTTATTGCCTCCGGGCCAATCCTTTGCCTTTATCCGCTCCTTCAGCGCTTCTTCGTCAAGGGTGTTATGCTGGGGGCGATCAAGGGGTGAAACAATAGCAAATACGGACACACTGATTGGACGGCGCGATTTTCTTGCGTCTGGCAGGATGCGTTCCATAAGAACAGCCCGCAAGCCTGAAGGCGTGCGGGCTGTTTTCATCTGCTCGATAATAGAGGGGCTTAAAGAAGTGCCGTCAGGCATTTGGAATTTTTTGACGGAACACTCGCTCCTCCCCCTCCGGCGGCTTCAGCATCGTCAGCATGGCGCGCATGGGGGCGGTAAGGGCCCGGGTGCGCTTGTAAAACAGGCTGATGCTGCGCGTTGCGTCCGGGCTGTCGATACGGTAAAAGCACAGCCGCTCGTCCGGCGGGGCGCTTAGAGCCAGTGTGTCGCTG
>ERZ773147.2675-NODE-2675-length-14940-cov-2.915553_pt1 | contig 14940 bp, 15 predicted proteins | sample MGYA00580851_ERZ773147 | MGnify/ENA primary metagenome ERZ773147 (study PRJEB29015, sample SAMEA2737818) | human gut metagenome | biome: human gut; feature: human-associated habitat; material: faeces | place: China | collected 2012 ... | reverse complement strand
CCACAAAGCACAATGCCTGATTCGTGCGCTATTTATTTCAATCCACTCTCCCCGCATGGGGAGAGACCTACAAGGCGTGGAGCAGCTATATCAATCAGATGATTTCAATCCACTCTCCCCGCATGGGGAGAGACTATCGGCCTACGACAGCGCCACGGTCATTATTCCATTTCAATCCACTCTCCCCGCATGGGGAGAGACGGCAAGGGTTTGAGACTGATTCAGGCGCACGACTGATTTCAATCCACTCTCCCCGCATGGGGAGAGACCTACCGGCTGGCCGACAACAAGACCGGCGAACTGGCCATTTCAATCCACTCTCCCCGCATGGGGAGAGACACATCGACTTTCTGATCGAGTTTTGCGTGGAGCACGATTTCAATCCACTCTCCCCGCATGGGGAGAGACCGCGCATGATGTGGTCGGCGGAAAGGCATAAAAATGATTTCAATCCACTCTCCCCGCATGGGGAGAGACCAGGACTCGTTTAACTGTAATATCGTCATCGCAGACATTTCAATCCACTCTCCCCGCATGGGGAGAGACGTGTTTCAGCGGGAGGACGTATCAGAGGGCGGAGATTTCAATCCACTCTCCCCGCATGGGGAGAGACAGTCCCCGTCGTCGTCGCGGACACCCTCACCGAAATTTCAATCCACTCTCCCCGCATGGGGAGAGACGCCGGACGTTATGCGCTGCGAGCTGGCCGAGCTATTTCAATCCACTCTCCCCGCATGGGGAGAGACTGACCGTAAGCACGGCCCCGCCGCGTTCCAGCCCATTTCAATCCACTCTCCCCGCATGGGGAGAGACCCGGCGCATTGCAGCGCTGGCCGCCAGCGCCGAGATTTCAATCCACTCTCCCCGCATGGGGAGAGACTAGATGCCCACAGTTGTTCGGTGATAGGGCAATATTTCAATCCACTCTCCCCGCATGGGGAGAGACCATGCACACGCCTTATTATAATAATAATAAGCCTATTTCAATCCACTCTCCCCGCATGGGGAGAGACAAGCGCAACGGTTAACCGTCTCAACCCATTTTGATTTCAATCCACTCTCCCCGCATGGGGAGAGACCGAACCCTTGTAAAATAAGGGTTTACGGGCTGTTAATTTCAATCCACTCTCCCCGCATGGGGAGAGACCTGATTTTGTTATCTACACGCCGGACACATTCATTATTTCAATCCACTCTCCCCGCATGGGGAGAGACATTCTTTTCCTTCTTTCTTTTTTGTGGGGAAAGGATTTCAATCCACTCTCCCCGCATGGGGAGAGACTAATTTTCCCACTTTTCGCGATACAGAAATCAACATTTCAATCCACTCTCCCCGCATGGGGAGAGACGCTACAATATATAGCAATGTTGGCTATTTAGTTTTATTTCAATCCACTCTCCCCGCATGGGGAGAGACTAGCATACCCGGCCATACATTGCAATAGTTTTTTATATTTCAATCCACTCTCCCCGCATGGGGAGAGACTACAATATATAGCAATGTTGGCTATTTAATTTTATTTCAATCCACTCTCCCCGCATGGGGAGAGACTGCGCTTTTATGCAAAGTATGCTATAATAAGGCATTTCAATCCACTCTCCCCGCATGGGGAGAGACTGCGGAAGCGTGAAAAATTGGAGCACTTGCATCCCGATTTCAATCCACTCTCCCCGCATGGGGAGAGACATCGAGCGCGGATACATCACGCAGGACGAGTACGAATTTCAATCCACTCTCCCCGCATGGGGAGAGACCATCGGCCATGGCCGGGAATAAGGCCGCCAAAACCATTTCAATCCACTCTCCCCGCATGGGGAGAGACCATCTGATTGATATAGCTGCTCCATGCTTTATAATTTCAATCCACTCTCCCCGCATGGGGAGAGACTTTATACACTTATGAGGGAGCGTTATTTAACATTATTTCAATCCACTCTCCCCGCATGGGGAGAGACCGGGCGATAGGAGATAGAATCATGAGTGCGATCAATTTCAATCCACTCTCCCCGCATGGGGAGAGACCCCCGCTGGAAGCTGGGCGAGAAGATCAGCGTAAGTATTTCAATCCACTCTCCCCGCATGGGGAGAGACGAGATGGGCGGAAACCATGCCGCCTCGATTGGAAATTTCAATCCACTCTCCCCGCATGGGGAGAGACGGCCTTTACGGCCCGATTTTGGCCCAACACAAAATTTCAATCCACTCTCCCCGCATGGGGAGAGACGCAAGGGTTTGAAGGACGTTTTGCCGCACGACTGATTTCAATCCACTCTCCCCGCATGGGGAGAGACGGCACCGTGCGAAGCACGGATGATTACTGCTACGATTTCAATCCACTCTCCCCGCATGGGGAGAGACTGACGGTCACAAAGAGGTCTCCCGCCGCCCGGCTATTTCAATCCACTCTCCCCGCATGGGGAGAGACGCTGCTGATGGGTGATGTAAAGGGCTACGCGGAAATTTCAATCCACTCTCCCCGCATGGGGAGAGACAAGAAGGAGCGGGACATTTGTGGGCATCTGACAGATTTCAATCCACTCTCCCCGCATGGGGAGAGACTAAAACCCCTGACGCTCAACGATCTGGCGATCGAATTTCAATCCACTCTCCCCGCATGGGGAGAGACACAACCGGCACGTTGACCAGACGCGCCGTGGTGGATTTCAATCCACTCTCCCCGCATGGGGAGAGACACGTAGTCGTCACGCACACCAACAAGGCCGGAGCATTTCAATCCACTCTCCCCGCATGGGGAGAGACTGACTTGGCTGGATATCTGGCCCGGCACGGCATATTTCAATCCACTCTCCCCGCATGGGGAGAGACCGGGAGACCGGGGAAGCGAGCCTGTGACGGTGATTTCAATCCACTCTCCCCGCATGGGGAGAGACCCACCGGCAAAAAGGCGGAAGACCGCAAAGAAAGATTTCAATCCACTCTCCCCGCATGGGGAGAGACCAAAAAGAACTCCAACGGGAGCGTGTCATCCAAAATTTCAATCCACTCTCCCCGCATGGGGAGAGACCCACATACTCGCCCTGTTCCGTTCGTACCGCCGCATTTCAATCCACTCTCCCCGCATGGGGAGAGACGATGCTGGAAGACATGGAGAGGATAAGCGATGCAATTTCAATCCACTCTCCCCGCATGGGGAGAGACAGTGTACGCAGGAGGCCGGGAATACAGCCCGGACATTTCAATCCACTCTCCCCGCATGGGGAGAGACCCAACGTGTCGCTTATCAACTACGACTGCGGATGATTTCAATCCACTCTCCCCGCATGGGGAGAGACCGCACTTGTCGTCCAGCACCCCCGCCACCGTGCCATTTCAATCCACTCTCCCCGCATGGGGAGAGACACGCGCCGCCGCGCCCAGAAGGAGGCGGCGGATATTTCAATCCACTCTCCCCGCATGGGGAGAGACGCCTTCCGGCGCCAACAGGCCGAACAATACCCGATTTCAATCCACTCTCCCCGCATGGGGAGAGACGTGCTGGGCATTCCGCTGGATCCTCCGCCGGAGATTTCAATCCACTCTCCCCGCATGGGGAGAGACGCGCCGCCAGATGGACACCGGCACACGCACGGCAATTTCAATCCACTCTCCCCGCATGGGGAGAGACTTACTTCGGCCATGGATTCCGTGGCGCGGGCATTATTTCAATCCACTCTCCCCGCATGGGGAGAGACAGCAAACGCACACAACTTTTCGAAGAGAAAAACTGGCGCATCTGCACAACATTGTATCTTTTCGCCAGCAAAGGGGTTCTTCCTTCTGACAAAAAAACTTTTTAGAGAAAAGAAACAAACCGTTTTTTCGGTGCGAACCGTACAGGAAAACCGTGGGAGCTCCCGTATCGCACCAACCATTGAAGAATTAGATCATCAAAACCCCTTCGGCGTCATAAGAAGCCTTTGCGCCTACATGCTCTACCTTCGTTTCGTAACGATTTCCGAGATTGTAGAAGCGAAGACTGTCCTGAGCCGGGTCGATCAGCTGGCGGAGTTGAGCCTGAAGCAGCTTGTATTGAGCCGCGTCCAGATTGCACTCGAAGACGGAATTTTGGACTCGTTGGCCGTGGGCGACGCACTTTTTCGCCCCCTGCCGCAGACGGCGCTTGCCTGCCGAATCGGTCGTGGATACATCGTAGGTAATGAGCACCAGCATCTGCTTTCCTCCTTACTTCCACAAAAAGGGCGGATAGCCGTCCAGATCGCCGCGCAGACAGCGGGCCAGCAGCAGCGACTGCACATAGGGAACCAGCCCCCATGCCATTTTTTCTTTCAAATAGGGGTGCGTGATCTCTTCTTTCTTTTTGTTTTGCCACGCGGAAAGGAAGAGCTTTCGACCGTCCTCGCCCAGAAAAACAGCGCCGCTTTCCTGACGCTCGAAGTGCTTGTCCTGCAGCACGCGGTTGTTGACCAGCGTGATACACAGGCGGTCCGCCATGGGAGCGCGAAGTTCTTCCATCAGATCCAGCGCCAGCGAGGTACGGCCGGGCCGATCACGGTGCATGAAACCCACGTAGGAGTCCAAGCCTACGCTTTCCAGCGCCGAAGCGCAGTCGTTGGAAAGCAGCACGTAAGCAAAGGAAAGCAGGGCGTTCATGTTGTCGGTGGGCGGACGGCGGTTCCGGCCGTCGAAGAGAAAATCCGCTTTTTGGTTGAGAACCATTTCGTCAAAAACGTGGAAGTACCGGACGGAAGCCTCCCCCTCCAAGCCGCGCAGGGCGTCCAGGTCTGTCTGCGTTTCAATGGCAGGCAGCAGACCGGCCAGCGCCTGCGAAGCGCTTTCCAGTTTAGCTGCATCTACCCGCATCCGATGATCCCGAAGGGTTCGTTCCAGCACCCAGCGTTGATTGTAGACCTTGCCGAAAATGAAATTCCGAGCAATATGGCAGCTCTTTTCCAGCTTGTCCGACAGGCGATACTGTTCCTTGCGCAGAAGGACGTTTCCCTGCTCCTGTCCGCAGACGCGGGCCAGAAAGCGCCCGCGCGGGGTCAGAAAAACCAGCTGAATCCCATTGCGGGCGCAAGCGCCCATCAGGGCCGGACTGGCTCCCTTGTAGGAAAAGCTGATGATGCTTTCCAGCACCAGCAGGGGATACTGTGCTTTCTTTTCCTCGCCGATGTATACCGCCACGTTTTCCGTTTCCAAAGCAAGGTATGCTTCCTCCGACGTGACAAACAGCGTGTTCAGGAGTTTCCGCATGGCTCATCCTCCCCTGCTCTGTCATGGATGTAATCGGCAACGGACGGAGCGCGGCTCAGCTTCGGCAGGCAAATATCCCGCAGGGAACAGGCGTTGCAGCCCTTGTGAAGCTTTGCGCCGGGCGTGTAGCCGCGATCCATGTACCCCAGCAGCTCGTGAAGCAGATCAAGCGTTCGCTGCCTGAGCGTCCCGTCAAAAGCCACTCTGGTTCTGCGGCGGGTCTCGCCATAGAAAAGGCTTCCTTCTGGAATTTGACAGCACAGCATCTCTTCCAGACAGAGCGCCTGTCCGCAGAGCTGCACCTCATCCGATTCCTTTGTTTGATCGGAGCCCTTTTTGTACTCTACAGGATAGGGCAGCCACAACCCCTCCCGGCCCGCCAGAGATACGCCAGACGGAGAACGATGAAGCTCCACCACATCGCAGACGCCGCCAAGCCGGAGCGTCGGGGAGGCGACCCGCAGTCCCCGCAGGATCAGCAGGTCGCCCCTCGCTTCGCTTTCCGGGCCGTGATGAGCGGTCTCATGAAAGACCTGACCCTCCGCCGTGCGGGCATTCTCCGCCCACTGCCGCTCCAAAAAGATCAATCCCCATTGGCGGCGGCAGAAGGCGAAATGCTGCAAAGCGGAAAGGGTGGCTTCGTTTGCCTCCCGGTTTGGGGGGATCACCCCATCTGTTCACAGGTCACGCCCTGCGGGAGCGCGTCCTCCTGCACCTCGATGGTATAGTCGTCGATGCTGCGGGGCGCGGTAACGCCTTCCTTGCGGTGCACCTTCACCAGCTCGAACAGCTTCCACGCGGGGGCTTCGCCCAGCTCGCTGTCGTGCCGGAAAACGATCAGCTTCCGGACGGCCATCTTGCCCCGGGCGGCGGAATGATCGTTCTCAAACATGTTCAGAACGGCTTTCCACAGAAGGGCCAGGTCTTCTTCCGTAAAGCCGGTGGTTTTGCGGGCCAGATTGGCGGACACAAAGCCCTCCGCCCGATACAGGCCATAGGGAACGATATGCTTGCGGCCCATTTCCGTGCCCTTCTTGGCCGCGTCCTCCTCCGTGGTAATGGAAACGCGGGTGATGGTCACCTCCTGCGGCACGATGGGGTCCACGCTGCGGGCAAAGCCCAGCTGCACGGGACCGCGCACCTGTCCGCAGTTCAGCGCGCCCTTAACGAAGGTAGTCATCACCGCGCCGAAGGCGCGGATGTCATAATAACGGCCGCACATATACTTCAACAGCTTTTCGTCGATGTCCTTATCCTTTTTCTTCAAGTCCTTCAGTTCCGCGTCCTTGATATCCGGGTAGCCGCAGGCGGCCAGTCCTTCCCTGTCGCTGCGGTTCAAGGGAATGTTTTCCTTGATGTAGATGCCGAAATGGGGGTCGTCCTCTTTCACCATTTCCACATAGTTGCGAATCTTGCGCTTCAGGCACACGTCCGTCACCAGCCCGCAGCCGGTTTCCGGGTCGGTACGGGGCATATTGCCCGCGTCGGGGTCACCGTTGGGATTGCCGTTTTCCACGTCAAACAGCACCACAAAGTCATACCGATTGCGAATGATTTCAGACATTTTCCGTTTCCTCCTTCTTCGTAAAGAGCTTCTGTTTCTGATGATAGTAGCCGATCTGGAAGATTCCCTGATCCTGCAGGCTGAGATGATTAGGGTATTCTTCATCTATTTTGGCGTATAATTTTTCCAGCAACTTTACATACTTTTCACGTTCTTTTTCATTTTTCATGCTCTTTTGATGGTTATTTGAAAGTTTAATCAGAATTGGAAAAATCATTGCCGGTGTAGCGCATGCAGAATTGAAATAACGATCTCTAATGGTTGCATTGAGTTCCTTTTCCGACGTTTGTATTCTTTCCAAAACTGCAAAAATACGTCCCAAAACATATGGCTGATAGGTAGTATCTTCCTGTAGTTTCACGTCCAAAGCCTCCTTATAGGGATGATTTTCATTTCCAGATTTTTCCACGACATTTTTCCAGAGCCATGCTTTTATAATAGCCGCTTTTGTTCTATCCTTCTTACATCTTTCTGTCAGCGAAATATCCAGATTTTGTTCAGCACGCAGCCGAATCTCCGTCTGGATAAACAGTTCCGCAGGATAGGGCGTGTTCATCAGCACGGCCCGCATCAGCGCGCTCACCAGCGGCTCCGGCGGCTTTTTATCGCGGCTGTTGGGATTGGCCGTTTCCCGCAGCAAAGACCAGACGGACAGGCCCTCCCTTTCGTCGAAAGCCGGGCGAACGATCTCCAGCCGTTTCTGGTGCTTTTCCAGATTTGCGGCGAAGCTGCCGAAGGTATCCTGCAAAAAGAAGCGCACGGCCAGCCGGGCGGCGTTGGGCGCGATTCCCAGAATATAAAAGCGATTGTCGGGGTTCAGCGGCAATTTGTTCCACAGGACGGTCTTTCCGCTGCTCAAAGCCTCCATAACGCCCTTCAGATCGTTTTGCTCCATGTCGTCGTTGAACATCATGCCGAACATGGCGCTGCTGTACTCCGCTTCCGCCCCCTCTGCCCAGTAAATCAGCGTGGTATCTCCCAGACGGCAATGATAGTCCTTTTCCCGCAGAAGGTAATTCAGCGCTTCGCCGTAGGCAAAGGCTGCATAGGTGCTGACCGGAGCGTTTCTGCCCTGCCCCTGCTTGTCCCGCTCTTCCTTGCCGTAGGATTCCAGCGACGGTGCGTTGAAGGACACCACCGATGCGCCGGAGGGCTGTGCGCCTACCACGCCTTTGATGCTGGGATGCAGAATGGCGATGGGCGCTTCCTGCCCCGTGACCAGACAACGGCCTCTTTCCGCCCTTTCATCGCTGGCATAGGCCTTATCCCATGCCTGAGCGATCTCCGGCACGTCCTGTGCGTAAACGCCGTCCATACAGAAGATCAGATTGCCGCCCTTGAGGATTTCCTCCCATTCCGGGGCCAGCGCGGCGTTTTCTTCGGCGCTTTGTGGATTCCAGCTGGCAAAGAACCGCAGAATGGCCTTTGCCATGGGATGGGCGACCTCTGTCAGAAGTTCCCGGTGCTTTTCGGCGCAAGCCATGAAGCACTCCAGGGAACGTTCCGGCTTGCCCTTATTATCGCGACCCAAAACATAGCTGGAGTTCTCGCACAGGAAATTCGATGCAGTTCCGCTGGTTTTTTTCTTTTGAGCCGGCAGCTTGACCAACTGCGGTCTCTTTTTTCCCTTTTCATCCGCCAATTCCAGCGGCCACAGGCGCTCGATCTGACCTTCCGGGGTCAATTCCAGTCCCCAGCTGACCTTGACCATGGACCAGCCCGGCTTTTCCAGCTTGCGGGCGGCGGCCAGCGATTCATAACAGCGTACCAGCGCTTGCAGGATCATCTGACCACCTCACAATCCCGCAGATCGATCATGCCGTTGACCATCTGCGCCCGGAAGAACATGGGCTGAATGTTTTTCGGGTCTGTGTAATCCATATCAAACAGCATGTAGCCCAAGTCCCGCGTCTCCTGAATGGCGGGGATCTCATCTCCCTCCCACAGGCCGAAGTGGGCGGTGCATTCCCTGCACCCCAGATAGGGCTGACTGTAGCATTGACCCTTGCGCAGTCTGCGCTTGACGATGTCCTGGAACTTGCCCGGGTTATCCGAGGGATTGGCCTGATCGGTCATGGTGAAATGAGCCTCCACCACGTAGCGAACGTCCCGCAGCATCATGGTAGCGCGCTGCATGATGTCGGCCGAACGGTCGATGCAGGATGCGCCCTTGCCGTTGGCTTCCGTCAGGATGGCGCTGCCCAAAATTTTGGACTTCACCTCGTTGCGGCGCAGATTGGTGAACTGAATGGGCTTCAGCACCCAGATCCGGTCAATGTGCCATTTCAGGCCCGGATGATAGTAGACGCTTTCCAGCATTCCTCTGGCGGCGCTGGGCGTTGGAATATCGTATGAGACCCGTTCCGCCTTCATTTCCGGCCTTGTGAAGCAGGCTGTTTCCCCCCAGATCTCCATTTTTACGGACATGTTCCTCACCTCCTTTTGTTTTGTATACGATCTTGAAAGAGAGAAGGCCAGTTGGCCACCCGGCCTTATTCCCTTTTCTTCCTAAGGTAAATGGCTATTCGAGTCTCCATTTCTCCTTTCCATAAAAAAGCTAAGATCATGCAGTCGGAGCAATCCGTGGGTTGAAACTTAGATTGATTTTGTAGCGCAAGTCGGGGATGTGCGCTGCACATCCCCCTTGTGCATTTCAGGCAAAAAAGCACTCGTCTCCTTCCGGGCAGATTTCCAGCCCACATTCATCGCTGTACAGTTTTCCGTTCAACAGAATGGCATAGCCGTCGTCGGTGTGCAGCTCAAGCGCGCCGCCCTCCGCCAGCTTGGAGCATTCCGTATCGTAAAGGTTGACCGCGCCTTTGCTGAGGCGGCGCAGCAGTGCCTTGCTGAACTGACCGTCCCGCAGGGCCTGAATATCCGCCGCGTCTGCTTTGGCAGGAATATAAATGGTAACGGTATTCGCGTCGATCAGGTGAAACTGTTCCGCCGTCCGTCGGAAGGCAAAGCTGCTTTCTGATTGCAGAATATTTTTCTCATCCAGCGCCGCATCCCCTTTTGCCCAGAGAAGCTGCTGAAAATAGGCATGAATGGCCGGGCGGGTGTTCACGTCCTCATAATCGGCCAGAACGCTTTCCGCTGCCGCCACGTTCAGTTTCAGCATTCGGGGAATATTGCCGTCAGCGTGGAAAATATGGACGATGCTTTCCGCTGCCGGGCGTTTTCCTTCCCTGTTGCAACGGCCCGCCGCCTGCAGGATGCTGTCCAACCCGGCCACCTCCCGCCAGACTGCAGGAAAGTCCACATCCACGCCCGCCTCCACCAGACTGGTGGAAACGACCCGGCAGGGCTTGCGCTCTTTCAGCCGTTCCCGCACCGCATCCAGCACCCGTTTTCGATCCTGCGGGGTCATCAGGGTGGACAGATGAAAGCGGCCCTCCTCCGGCAGAAGTTGAAAAATCTCCCGGGCGCGCTTTCGGGTATTGACGATGCAAAGCACCTGCTCCGTCTCCGTCATCCGAGCCGCCAGCTCTTCATTGGCAAGCTGTCCCTCCCGCTGAAAAGAAACGCGACGGAAAAACTCGAACAGTTCGTCCGGTTCGGGGGCAATTTCCCGGATGGAAAGCTCCGGGGCCAGTTCGTTAAACAGCCGCCCCAGCTCCGGCTGGGTCGCAGTGCAGAGAACCGCCGTCGCGCCGTAATGCCGCACCAGCTCCCCGACGGCGGAAACGCAGGGTTTCAGGTACGGCACCGGCAAGGTCTGCGCCTCGTCAAAAATCATCACGCTGTTTGCCAGATTGTGCAGCTTGCGGCACCGGGAAGTTTTGGCGGCGTACAGGGACTCAAAAAACTGCACGGCCGTGGTGACGATCACCGGCGCGTCCCAGTTTTCGCAGGCCAGACGGCGGCGGCGCGCCTCCGGCGTTTCCGCGTCGCCCGTTTCGTCGGCGAGCTCCGTCTGGCTGTGATGCTCCAGAACGTTTTCAGGCCCCAAAATCTCCGCAAAGACCTTTGCGTTCTGTTCAATAATGCTGGTGTAGGGGATCACGTAAACGACCCTTTTCATGCCGTGACGAACGGCGTGGGTCAGGGCAAAGGCCAGCGAAGATACGGTTTTCCCACCGCCCGTGGGAACCGTCAGGGTGAACAGGCCTTTTTCTTCTTCCCCGCCCTGCAGGCAGCGCCGCAGGATGTCGTTTCGTTTAGCGCACAGCTCGGTTTTGGGTTCCTTCAGCCATGTGCCCTTGCAGCTTTTCCCACAAGGCTGCCAGCGGCGCATAGCCGCCCCGGGGCTGGGGCCCCTGCAGGGCGTTTTCCGTATCCAGAAAGTCCGCGTCCACCAGACAGGAAAACAGCATCCGGGTATACATCGCCTGAACGCGCCCATCCCGGCATTTTTCCGCCCACTCCGGCATAGAAGGCGCGCCGTTCAGAACGATCTCCTGTTTCCATGCCGACGGATCGTCTCCGCCGGACAGGGTCTTATTCAGCCGGGCGAAAAGTGTGCCATCGTCCGCAGCTGATTTTCCGCCCATATCCGGCAGGCCGCCATGATGCCCCGCCACGGCAAAGGCCGCCATGGGGTCTTTGCGGCGAAACGCCTCCTGTGCGCCCGCGCTGGAATGATCGACCTTGGCCGTATGCTCCGGGTCGCGCTGGCGCTTTTGCCCCTTGGAGCTGTATTTGCCAATGTCGTGGAGCAGCCCGGCCTCACGGCCATGCTCCGCAGCGTCGAAGGCTGCGGCAAACTGGGCCGCCCTTTCCCCCACATTTTCAATGTGTTCCTTTAGCGGCTGAAACGTCCCGTCTTCCCGCCGGTGGGTGACAAATTCCATCGAAAAGCCCCCTTGATGATGTAACTGTGAATGCATTGTTTAGAACTGTCAGTCGAGATATTGTGACCTTATTTTTATCATACCAATTTTTTCCTCAAAAATCAACGTTCTTCTCTCCATCCGCATTTTTCTCGAACATTGTTCAAAAAAGTGCTTGATTTCCCCATTCGCTCATGCTATCATCAGGCGGTAGAAACGTTTTTCGGGAGGGTGTCCTATGCCGCGCAGACAGCAAATCGAGGGCGGTACCAAAAACAAAATTCTGGAAGTGGGTCGGCGGATGTTCTTTGAAAACGGCTTCGACGGCACGGGCGTTCGCGCCATCATGCGGGAAGTCGGGCTGGACGTGGGCGCGTTCTATTATTATTTCAAAACCAAGGACGAACTTTTCGACGCTATCATGGCGGATTTTTTCACCCCCTACCGCCGGGATTTTCAGCAGATCGCCGACGGAGCCCGGCAGGCTCCCTATCAATCCCTGCTGCGCTTTTTCTACTACCTTTACGAACAGGTGCAGGAATTTCGCGCCCATTACGAAGGGAAAATGCACTGCACAGTTCGCTGGGCCATTCGGGAGCAGATGCTGACGGTCATCGAGCCTTATCTGGAAGAACTCCTGAACGTCATGACGGAGCACGGGGCCAATCCCTGCATGGAAATTCGCACCATGGCCGTTTTTCTGGCCCACGGCGTTGGCAGCTGCCTGCTGCACGAGGACACTCAATGGGTAGCCTCCACGGCGGAGGAGCTGCGCCGGACAGTCCATACTCTGCTGGGCATCGACGAAGAAATTTCCCGGAAAATGCGGGAAGAAACGATCGCTCTGCTTCCCGGCGGCGAAGCGGAGCTGGAAAAGCTGCTGGTTCATTTTCCCCCAGCGGTAAGAAGTGTGTCTGACGAGCCGCAGCACGAATAATCGGGAGTTCCATCCATGAGAATCCTATTGGCCTCCGCGCCTGTGATCAATCGAGAGATCGACTTTAATCTGCAAACCCTTCTTGAATACATGAAAGCCTATCGCGGAAAAGCGGAGCTGATCGTTTTCGGCGAATCGATCCTGCAGGGCTTTGAATGCCTGTGCTGGGATTACGAAAAGGATCGTTCCGTCGGTATCGCGCTCGAAGACGCTCCCGTCCGGCGAATCCGCGCCGCCGCGAAAGAATACCGTCTGGCCGTATCCTTTGGGATGATCGAGCGCCGGGGCGATCATTTATACAGCGCCCAGCTGACGATCGGTGCGGACGGCGAGCTGGTGAATCTTTTCCACCGGGTGAGCGTGGGATGGAAGGACGTTTCCCAGACGGACGAACACTACCGGGAGGGCGAACGCTTCGAGAAGTTCACCTGCAACGGAAAAAGCTTCGCCGTCGGCCTGTGCGGCGACCTTTGGACGGAAGGACGGCCGGAAGAAATGAAGGCGCTGCAGGCCGACGTGGTGCTATGGCCCGTCTGGTGCGACTACAGCCCCGCCGAATGGAACGACACTGTCAAGGACGAGTACGCCCAACAGGCAGCGCACTGCGGCCATGACGTGCTGCTGGTCAACCCTTTCTGCACTGACCCCACCGCCACGGACTGCGCCACAGGCGCTTGCGTTCATTTTCGGAATGGCTCCATCGTGCGGGAGCTTCCCTCCGGCAGACCGGGAACCCTGCTGATCGAACTATAACAACCTATTTAGATCAGGCTGCGGGCGGCGCTTTATAAAGGCCGTTTTCCACCAGCCTGATTTTTGATTGAAAAAAATGCTTGACTCTTCCATTGTGGGAGGGCTTATGCTGGCTCCGAGCTCAAGAAGAAAGGCACGGAGGTACCGCCATGTTAAAAATCGGAGATTTTTCCAAATTATCCAGAGTCAGCATTCGGATGCTGCGCCACTATGACGAGATTGGCCTGCTGGCCCCCGGCAAAGTGGACGCATTCACCGGCTACCGCTATTACGGCGAAGAACAGCTGCCTACGATCTACCGCATCAACGCCTTGAAAGAAATGGGATTCGGTCTGGCGGAGATTCGGGAAATTCTGCTGATCTACGACGACCGGGAGCGGCTGGACGGCTATCTGGCCGCCCGGGAGGCGGAACTACGGAATCTGGCCGATGAAACAGCCCGCCGAATGCTGCTTCTGGACACCGCTCGAAAAAGGCTGAGAAAGGAAGAAAACATGAATTATAACGTCAACGTCAAAATCATCCCCCAGCGCCAGGCCGCCTGTGTGCGCATGATTCTGCCCCGCTATGTGGACGAGGGCCTTGCCTGGCAGACGCTTCTTTCGGAAACCGCCGCCCAGCACCTGATTCCTGACAACCCCTGCCTTTGCTGCGCCGTGTTTCTGGACGGCGAATACAAAGAAGGCAATGCGGAGGTCGAGGTGCAAAAGACCGTGAAGGGCAGCTATATCGACACGGAGCATGTGTGTTTCCGCACGCTGCCCGCCGTTACTGTGGCCAGCTGCATTTTCCGGGGCGAGTACGATCAGATGAACGACGTATACGCCGCCATGGCCTCCTGGATTCATTCCAACGGCTACGATTACGCGGGCCCCATGTTCAATATTTATCACGTCAGTCCTCATGAGACCCAAAGCCCGGAGGAATTTGTGACGGAGGTATGCTACCCGGTTCAAAAGAAATAACGCCGGCCGGCGCGGAGGAAAGACGCTTCCGCGCCGTGTTTTTTCCTTGAAGCTGCTTTTATTTCCATCCGGCAGAATTTTCCCATTGACAGATTTGGTAGACAAATGTATTCTAAAGGCGTAACATTACCTGTGCCCAACCGAAGGAGGAATGTTTCATGCCTTTCCAATGCACCGAAGCCGAATGGAAAATTATGGAAATTCTGTGGGACGCTTCTCCCCGTTCCATGCCGGAGATCACCAAACTGCTGGCCCCCGCTACCGGGTGGACCCGTCACACGGTCATTACGCTGCTCAAACGGATGCAGGAAAAGGGCACCGTCTCGGTGGACGAGACAGGCCCGGTGAAAATGTACACACCGCTGGTCAGCCGGGAGGCCGCCCGTTCCGACCAGACCCACAAGCTGCTGAACCGTGTCTTTTCCGGCAACGCTTCGCTGCTGATGAACACGCTGGTGGACTCCGGCGAGATCACTGTGAAGGAAATGGAAGAACTGGTGGAGCTGCTGAAAAGCGAAGGAAAAAAATAACGGAGAGGCCGGTTATTTGGGCTTTCCAAAAAATCAAACCGCCAACATTCCGCAGTGACGGAAGGGTTGGCGGTTTGTCTGTTTCGTTCCATGAATCACGTCCTATCAGACGGGTTTGTCCGGCGTCCCATACTGGGAGAAAAAAGTCCCCTCGCACGGCCAAAATCCAAACGGAAGTTTTCCCTTAATCCCCCGCTTTTTCAT
>ERZ773147.2671-NODE-2671-length-14955-cov-4.692416_pt1 | contig 14955 bp, 12 predicted proteins | sample MGYA00580851_ERZ773147 | MGnify/ENA primary metagenome ERZ773147 (study PRJEB29015, sample SAMEA2737818) | human gut metagenome | biome: human gut; feature: human-associated habitat; material: faeces | place: China | collected 2012 ... | reverse complement strand
GCGGAATATGTGCGCATGGCTGCTGAGCAAGGTCGCCGCCCTGAAGGACGAGGGCGATGTGGATCAGGCGGTGTTTGACGAGTACAAGGCCAAGTTCATGAAGGCTATGGACAACGACCTGAATACCTCCATGGGCGTAACGGTGCTGTACGACGTGCTGAAGGCCAAGACCAACGACAAGACCAAGCTGGCCCTGCTGGACAGCTTTGACACCGTGCTGGGCCTGAAGCTGCTGGAGAAGGCAGCGGAGCTGCGCAGCAAGCAGGCGGCGGCCGCTCCTGCGGCAGGCGGCTTTACCGTCATCAGCGAGTCCGGCGAGGAGGACGCCGCTGTGGAGCAGCTGATCCGCGCCCGCGCCGACGCCAAGAAAGCCAAGAGCTTCGCCGAGGCCGACCGTATCCGCGACGAGCTGAAGGCGCAGGGTATCGAGGTCACCGACGTACCCGGCGGCGCCAAGTGGAAGCGCATCTGAGAATAAAAGAAAAAGTGAGAGCGCCGCGGCGATTGCCGCGGCGCTCTCGTGCGCAGGGGAGAGGAAGTAAATCATAAAGGAGTCATCATTTAGAAGTTTGCAGAGGAGTTTAACCGAGGGTCATGCCGCCGTCTACCAGCCAGTTGGAGCCGTTGACGTAGGATGCCTCGTCGGAGGCCAGAAAGGCCACCACATTGGCCATTTCCTCCGGCTTGCCGGGACGGTTCATGGGCCCAAGCGTTACGTTGTCGGAGCTGTTCTCAATGCCCACGTCCTTGTAGCTGGCGAGAATACTCTTCATCATGCCGGTGTCCACCCAGCCGGGGGAGATACTGTTGACGCGAACGCCGTTGCCGCCGTTCTCGTTGGCCGCGTTCTTGGTCATGAAGATCACAGCGGCCTTGCTGGCGCCATAGGAAATTTCATAGGGGTAACCGAACATGCCGGACACAGAGCCGAAGTTGACGATCGCGCCGCTCTTCTGCGCCTGCATGACAGGCAGAACGTTCTGCATCATCAGGAAGGTGCCGAAAACATTCACACTGAAGACCTTTTTGGTCGCCTCGAAGGAATAGTCCTCGGTACGGGCGCTGGGACCGGAGATACCGGCCAGATTGACCAGCACGTCGATGCGGCCGTAACGATCCATGATCTTCTTGACGGTCTCCTTGACGCTGTTTTCGTCGGAGACGTCGGCGGCCAGACAATAGCCGTGCTCAGCGTCCAGCTGCAGCTTTTCAGCGGTCTTTTGGGCGAGATCCTCACGGATGTCCAGGATCACAGCCTTGGCACCCAGATCGGTAAATTTCTTGACGATCGCCGTACCCATATCACCGCCGGCGCCAGTCACGATAACGACTTTGTTGGTGAAGTCCATAGTGGTCTCCCTTCTGTATTTGGATGATAAGCGCATGGTTTGCTTACAGTTACTATTATACAGACTTTCAAGAAAAAAACAAGTTAGTTCGCTGGAAACGCAAAGTAATCAGCAAATGGCTGGCGAATCTCCTGATGCACAGGGGAGGAATCTGCGGTATACTGAGGAAAAGGAGGCGAGACGGTGAAGCTTTACTATTATACGGATTTTGCGTGTCCCTTTTGCTATGTCGCCTACAGGCGGGCACTGGCTTTTGCGGAAAGGACCGGGGCGGCGCTGGAACCGGTCTATATCGAGATCCATCCGGAGGTACCGCCCCAGGGCTGTGACCGCAGGATGCTGCTCTCCGACCGGCAGAATGAAGAGATGACGGCATTTCTGGCGCGGCTGGGTGAGCCCTATGGGATACAGCCGTCGCTGGGCGGCAGGCTGGTGAATTCGGAGAAGGCGCTGGTCCTACGGGCGTGGATCACGCTGCATCATCCGCAGCTGACACAGGACTATGACGCCATGATGTACGATGCCCACTCCATACGCCATCTGGATATCGGCCGGGACGCCGTGCTGCAGGAGCTGCTGAGTACGTTGGGCCTGACCGAGCCGGTGAAAACGGCGCTGTGGGATACCCGCGCAAGGCGCATCCATGAGAATAACCGCTTTCAGGCGCGGCAGGAGCAGATCCGCGCCGTGCCGTCCTTCCGGATCGGGCGGCAGCTGCTGCCGGGGCTTCAGCCGCTGGAGACGCTGTTGGAGGCCTATGCGGCGGAGCAGGACATATGAAGCGGACGAACAGATGAAGAAAACACACCCCGCATACAAGCTTGTATGCGGGGTGTGCTGCATGTTTCAACGGAAAACCTTACTCGTTCTCCTCGGCCATCTCCTGTGTCTTGCGCAGGAACTGGATGGTCCGCTCGTGCTTGGGATGGGTGAAGAACTCCTCAGAGGGGGCTTCCTCCACGATAACGCCATCGGCCATAAACACGACCCAGTCAGCGACCTTGCGGGCGAACTCCATCTCGTGGGTGACCACGACCATGGTGGCGCCGTCCATCGCCAGCTTTCTCATAACGTCCAGCACCTCGCCGGTCAGCTCCGGGTCGAGGGCGGAGGTAGGTTCGTCAAACAGGATGACTTCCGGATTGATCGCCAGTGCGCGTGCGATCGCCACACGCTGCTGCTGTCCGCCGGACAACAGATCGGGATAGTGATAGGCACGCTCCGTCATACCGACCTTTTCCAGCATCTCAAACGCGATCTTCTCGGCTTCCGCGGCCGGGACCTTACGCGCCCGGATCAGGCCCTCTTCCACGTTTTCCAGAGCGGTCATGTTGCGGAAAAGATTGAAGTTCTGGAACACAAAACCCATCTTCATGCGCAGCTGACGGATCTCCTTCTTCGTGACCTTGGTGATGTCCTTATGAAAATCATCGAATGTGATCTCGCCCTTGTCAGCGGGCTCCAGAAAGCTGATGCACTTCAGCAGCGTCGTTTTACCGGAGCCGCTGCTGCCGAGAACGGCGATCACGTCGCCCTTTTCCACGGAGAAGTTAACGCCTTTCAGAACCTGGTTTTCGCCGAAGGACTTATAGATATTCTTTACTTCTAACATAGTAGCATTTCTCCCATTACCGCTTTGCCGGTTTCACAACTCTCGGTTTGTCCCAGACCATCTTCTTTTCCATGCGGTTCTGCACCCAGGTCAAAACGGTGCAGATGATCAGATAGAACACAGCGGCCTCGCAATACAGGGCGAAGGGCTCGAATACGCGGGCGGAGATCTGCTGCGCTTTGGTAAAGAGCTCCACGATGGTGATACAGGAGGCCAGAGACGTATCCTTCACCAAACCGATCAGGGAGTTGAACAGCGGCGGGAACGCAATGCGGAATGCCTGGGGCATCACGACGCGGAACATGGTTTGGGGATAGGTCAGACCGATCATGGACGCCGCCTCCCACTGACCCTTCGACACGGCCATAATGGCGGAGCGGAAGATCTCAGCGGTGTATGCGCCAAGGTTCATGGAGAAGGCAATGACAGCGGAGGGGAAAGCCGGAATCACGATGCCAAGGGAGGGCAGGCCGAAGAAGATAATGAACAGCTGAACGATCAGAGGCGTGCCTCTGAAGATCCAGATATAGAATCTTGCGAACTGCTTCAGACCTTTGACATTCGCGACCTGTACCAGCGCCAGAAACAGGGCGATGATACAGCCGAAGATAAAGGACAGGACCGTCAGGGGGATCGTCAGCTTGATCGCCGCCAGACCGATTTGGGGGATCGCGGAAATTAGTATGTCTAATACTCTAGAGCTCATGGTGAGTCATCCTTTTTCATCAATTGGCGGCCACGTTTTATTGCGGCACACGGGTCATAAGGTATGTCTGTTAATCCTCAACAGGGTTGGTGTAGTCACCACGCAGGTACTGCTGGGACAGCTGCTCCAGCACACCCTCGCTTCTCAGTTCCTGAACGGCCTGATTGACAGCCTCATAGAACTCGGTCTGGCCCTTCAGGATGGGGATGGCATAGTCCTCGGACAGGCCGGGTACCATGAATGCCACCTTCAGCTCGGCGTCGGGATGCTCGTCCAGATAATCGTTCAGCGTAGTGGGGTCAAAGTTACAGAAATCGGCACGGCCGGAGAGGACCGTCTGCGCCGCCTGGTCCACACCCTCGATCAGGACGATCTCGGCGCCGGCTTCGGCATAGATCTCGCCGGTGGTGGAGGCCTTACTGGTGGCGACCTTGGCGCCCTTCAGGTCATCCCAGGACTTCAGGGTGTCGTTATCGGATCTGACAACGACCTGTCTGGGGATGTACAGGTACGGATCAGTGAAGTCGTACTTCTGCTGACGCTCTTCGGTAACACTGACGGTATTGATAACGGTGTCCAGACGGCCGGAGTCAACGCCGGCCAGCAGGGAATCCCATGCGGCTTCGGTAAACTCGACCTCAACACCCAGCTTCTCCGCGATGGCACGGGCCAGATCAACGTCAAAGCCGGCCAGGTCGCCGTTCTCCGCATGATAGGTGTAGGGCTTGTAAGTACCTTCGATGCCGACCTTCATCACACCGGCTGCCCTGATGGCTTCCAGCTGATTGGTCGTGGTGGTGTTGTCCCCGCTATTATCAGCAGCATTGTTTTGGCCGCAGCCAACCAGCGCAACGATAAGGACGAGGCAAATGATGGCGGAAATCAGTCTTTTCATTTTGTACACTCTCTTTCGTCGTTTTTTGTTTTTTTCGTCTTGGTTGTTGTTTGCGTGCGTTGGACACCTTTGGTTACCTGTTAGGTATTATACGTTTTCTGCACGGGGAAAGCAAGATTATTGTCGTCTATAGCAATCTAATTAGCAATCAGGGGACAAGAATCGGAGGATCATTCATGGTAGCTTTTACCAAAAAAGTGTAAAAAGTGCGGGGGACGGATTGTACAGTATGGAAGAATAAGGCGCTTTTTCTTCGGTTTTTGGGAATTTTGCTCGTTAAGATCGTTAAAAAATGCGCAAAACAGCAAGGGCATCATAATTAGTTTGCGTTTTGTGCGGATTTCCTTTTAAGAAACAAAATGTGCCGGAGAAGAACAAAGGGCGGCGTGGTGCGCCATATAACGCAAAAGCCGGGCAGCAGGCATATACGCCTGCTGCCCGGCCGGGAAGCAAATGGGATCACCTGTCCGCGTGACTGCGGCGCAGAAATGTGTTGGAAAACGATTACTGACCTTCCTCGCAGCTGACCTCCAGAACGTTGTCCTCGAAGGTGACGGCACGGATCTCGCGGCCGCCGGTGGTGGCGGGCTCATAGAAGATCTTGAAGTTGGCAGCGTGGAATTTGTCGATGACTTCGTTCAGCTTCTCGCGGCTGTCAACACGGATGGCGATATGGGCAAAGCCGGTGCGGTTGGGATCCTTCTTCTCATCGACGATCTCGGGCTTGGTCATCAGCTCCAGACGGGCGCCGTTGCCCACGTCCATGATGTAGGAATAATACTTGTTCTCCTCTTCGTTGTAGGCAAAAGCTACCTTGGCGCCAAAATAATCCTCAAAGAACTTTCTTGCGCCTTCCAGATCCTTGACAAACAGTCCAGCATTAGCAATGTACATTTTCTTCCTCCTTAAATTTTGGTGCGGCGTGTTGTATCTATCGTTCCCAGGCTCATTTGACCTTGCCCAGGATCTCGACCTCCATGCCGGCGAACGTCTGGAAATACTTCCGGATATCATCGATCCGTTCGTCCGACGGAGGATCAAAGACCTCTTGCGTACCACCGATGTTGCGCATCTTGGATACGCCCAGATTGTGATAAGGAAGCAGCGTGACGTGCCGGAGCCCAAGAGAGCGGTAGAACTGCCCCGTGGCCTCGATGACCGCGGGCGAATCGTTGACGCCCCGGATCAGCGGCATGCGCATTTGCAGCTTGCCCCGTGTTTCCTCATCGGATGCCAGTCTCCGGAGATTCTCCAGGATCCTGACATTGCCTCTGGAGGTGTATTGACGGTGGATATTGTCGTCGATACACTTCATGTCATATAAAACGTTGGTAACATTTTGACGCTTTGCCATATCAAACAGGCTGTCACCACTGCCGAAGCCGGACGTATCCAGACAGACGTTGATCTCCTGCTGGGCGGCAAGCTGAATCAGTCGCGTGGAAAATTCCGCGTGGGTCAGCATTTCGCCGCCGCTGATGGTCATACCGCCGCCGGTGTTGTCGTAAAAGTCTTTGTCCTGCGCCACCTCGAAAACGACCTCCTCGGCGGTCATCTCCCGGGCCACGGTCTGAAGGCTTCTGGCAAAGCAGAATTCGGTGCAGGCATAGCACAGGTCGCACTTCTCCCGGTCGATGCAGATATTCGCCTCTGCGTCCAGATAGATGGCCTTCCGGGGACAATGGGTCAGGCAATACCCGCATTTGATGCAGCTGTTCGGCATTTGGATCAACTGCTGCTGATAGCTGATCAGCTCGGGATTGTGGCACCAGCGGCAGTTCAGCGGGCAGCCCTTCAGGAAAACTGTCGTGCGGATGCCGGGGCCATCTTCAGTTGAATACTTCTGGATCCCGCCGATCAGCGCACGAAGCTCCTTGTTTTCCATAGGCTGTCCTCTTGCTCTGTAAGATCACACCTCTTTGAAGTGCGCGGTACGATAAATGATGGTGTCCTGGGCGTCCTTGTCCAGCTCGGTGAAGTAGGCCATATAACCGGCGACACGCACCATCAGGCCCTTGTACTTCTCCGGCGTCCGCTGTGCGGCGCGTAGCGTTTCGTCATCCACCACGTTGATCTGGATGTGCTCGCCGCCGTTCTGGAAATAGGTCTTGATAACGCCCTCGATGCTGGCCAGACCCTTTTCGCCCTGCACGCCCTTGGGGTCAAAGCGCAGGTTGAAGAGGGCGCCGTCGTGGAAGGAGGCCTGTCCCATAGAGGCGACGGACTTCACCGTGGCGGTGGGACCCTTCATGTCGCGGCCCATCATGGGGGAGGCGTTGTCGCAGAAGGCTTCACCGGCGCGGCGGCCATCGGGCGTAGCGCCGCATACGGCGCCGTGGGAGACGTTGACCGTCTGGGAATGGACGTTGAAGGAATAGGTGCCGCCGCGGGCATCGGGCCAGGTCTGGACGTTCTTGGCAATGAACTGCACCATTTCACGGTAGATGCCGTCCACATAGGAATCGTCATTGCCGAACTTGGGTGGCTTGTTCAGCAGCAGCTGACGCAGGCGCTCCTCGCCCTCGAAATTCTTGTCCAGCGCGTCGATCAGCTGGGCCATGGTGATATCCTTGTCGCGGAATACGCAGGTGTCGATGGCGGCAATGGAGTCCGCCATGTTGGCGGCGCCGGTGATGTACAGACCGGCGGTGCTGTATTTGGCGCCGCCTTCCTGCACGGACTTGCCGGTCTCCACGCAGCCCTTGGTCACCATAGAGGCGAAGATCACGGGATAACGGGTCATATGCATGCTCTGCATGATGTTGTAGCCGGTGGTGACCATCTTGTAATGGTGCAGGATCTGCTTTTTCAGCGCGTCCTTGAATTCCTCGATATCCTTGAATTCACGGGGATCGCCGGTCTGCAGGCCCATCAACTTCCCGGTCTCGGGATCCACGCCGTTGTGCAGAACGAATTCCAGCATCTTGCCCATGTTGACGTATCCGGCGTCGGGAGAGCCATCGGCAGTGCCGCCACCGGGACCGGGCTGGATGCAGCCTACGATGGTCCAGTCGCGGGCCTCCTCCAGTGTGCAGCCCTTGCCCATAGCCATCTGCATGGCCACGTTGTCGTTGAAGAAGCCGGGGTTGGCCTGGCCGTCCTGGATCATCAGGCAACCCTTGCGGATCAACGCCTCGGGAGTGCCGTCCCACACGCGGACGGCCATCACGGGCTGGGTGGTTTTCAGCTCGGAGGCGGCATCCAGGCAGACATAGGACAGCTCGTTGGTGGCGTCGGTCCCCTCGGGGGTCTGGCCGCCCACCACCAGCAGCTCCCACATGGGATAGCCGGCAAAGGAGGTTGCATACCACTTGTCGCGGACCTCAAACACCTCGCAGGCCTTCAGGTAGAAGCACTCCAGCATCTCCATGGCCTCGCCCTTGGTGATGGCCTTGTCGATAATGACGTCCTTCTCATAGAAGGGCCACATGTACTGGTCAAAGCGGCCGAAGCCGTTGGCGGTGGTGCAGACCTCGATGTGGAAATACACATGCACGAACCACACCAGCTGCAATGCCTGCTGGAAATTCTGGGGGGGATTCTCAGGCACTACGCGGCAGTTGGCGGCGATGGTCAGCAGCTCCTGCTTCCGCTTGGGGTCGCCGCAGGCAGCGGCCTGCCGCTCCGCTTCATCGGCCATTCTGTGGGCGTATTCGATCAGACCTTCGCACTGGATGATGCAGGCGTTCCAGTAGTCAACGCGCTGCTGATCCTCCTTGCTGCTGCAAAGGGTGCTGCTGATATTGTCGCGGCATTCGTCTATGTAGCCCTTCAGGCCGACGGCCAGCAGCTTTTCATGGTCGCAGGTGGTCTCGCCGGAGACGCCGTTGGTCAGACCCACCGTGATGATATCGTCGTGGATACGTTCCAGGATATCTGCCGGCAGCGCTTTTTTGGACATGTCCTGCATGGACTTGCCCTCCCAGTAGGGAAGCGTTTTCAGGATCAGCTCCCGGTCCTCGGGGGAAATGTCGTAAGGATCGGTCTTTCTCAGGGGGAAGGCGTCCAGCTCGGGCAGATAGAACTCCGTGCTGGACTGGAATTCGGGATGCAGGTTGGCGCCGCGGTACTTGTTGGTGGGGGTGCCGACGATCAGCTCATCGTCCATGATCAGGGTCGTCATGTGTTCCATGATGTACTTGACGACCTTGGCGCGGAAGATAGGGGTGGCTTCCCCGGCAAACTTCTGATATGCCTCTGTTTCCAGCACCAGACGCTCCGCGGTGATGCAGGGTCTGGAGTCGAACAGCTTGTTTCTCATGCGGGTAAGACGTTCATTCAACATATTACGCTCCTCCTTGTCGGTAAAAGAGCTTCCTGCCTGAAGGAAGCCAAAAATTGCGGGACGCAATAAATGCGGGCGTTTTCAAGATATCTTTATTCCTATTCTAACCAGAGGCGGTTTTTCGTTCAATAGTTATCTTGCTCCGAAAAATGAATTTATTTGCGAACTCTTGCTACCCTTTTGCTTTTGTGGTATACTGCAAAAGACGACAAATTCCGCCGTGACCGCAGGAGGTGCCCTATGCTGCTGGAAAAACTGACCTTTGCCGACGACTTTCCCATCAATATCACAGTGGGCAATATTGTGGAGGATCCGCTTCATTATCATCTGGACATCGAGTTTGTCTATGTGCTGAAGGGCGAGATCCAGCTGAAAAACGGATATTGCATCTACCATCTGCGGGAGGGGGATATTTTTACCAATTCCGGCAACGAGGTGCACAGCATGAAGGCGCTGACCGAGGATAACATCATCGCCCAGATCCAGATCAGCATCCGTGACCTGTCCCAGTATTTTCCCAACCTCAGCAAAGCCTGCTATCGAACCTATTCCAAAAAGCCCACCGACAAAAAGCATGACCGGCTGCGGGATCTGCTGCTGCAGATCCTGATGAAGTATGAGCTGAAGGGCTTCAATTATAAAAGCGAGTGCGTCTATCTGATGGCGGATGTGATCAAGCATCTGGACAAGTACTTTAACCTGTTCGTCTTTGACAAGAACATCGTGGTGGGCTTTGACCGGGGCAACCAGCTGACGGTGGACCGCATCAGCCGCATCTGCCAGTACATTTATCAGAATTACGCCAACAACATCACCCTTCAGGATCTCAGCGAGATGGAGTATCTGAACTCCTTTTATCTGTCCCATTTGATCAAGGATTTCACCGGCATGAACTTCCGGGACTTTTTGTGCTTTGCCCGTGTGGAGATGTCGGAGATCAAGCTGCTGGGCAGCGACAAGAAGGTCAGCCAGATCGCGCGGGAGGTGGGCTTCTCCACCACGGCCTACTATAAAAAGTATTTTACCAAGTGGTTCGGCCATAGCCCGCAGGAGCATCGCGGCATCTATCTTTCCCAGGTCAAGAGCGACCTGCGTCCGGCGGTGTTCAACGAGCTGCCGCCCAACCGGGCCATCGCGGCGGTAAAGCGGGCCCACTCCAACTATAACTCCCAGAAGGAAATGAGCAATGTGATCACGGGAGTAAATCTGGACATCAGCGTGGACGTTCACACCAAGCCGCTGCGGACGTTTGACCGGCGGCTTACCGTGGTGGTCACGCGGAATGATTATCGTGCCCTGGGGCCGGGGATCTTTGAGGCACTGGTGAATCTGACGCCCGGCAAGGTGATCCTGCTGCGGGATGAGGACAGCACCATGGGCGAGCTGCGGGAGATCCGCAGCCTGCTGTCCGGCTGCGGCTTGTCCGTGGAGATCCAGAGCGAGACGGCTGTGGAGCGGGGCACGGGCGCCGCGGCGCTGGATTCCATCGCTTATCCCCTTTACCTGTTCCGGAAGTACGGTGAGAAGGACGCTCCGACACAGATGGAGGTGTTCCTGCGGGACAGCGGCGACGCCAAGGGCAGGATCCTGCGGGGACAGCGGGCGCTGCTGACCGGCAACGGCATAAAAAAGCCGTCGTACTTTGCCTATGCGGCCCTGTCCAAGGTCAAGGGCAACGTGATCGTGCAGGGAAATCAGTACTGCGTGGTCCGCAACGTGCGGGGAGAAGCGCCGGTCTATGTGGTCTTTGCCTATAACTATAATGACGCGGTACACGATGTGTGCCGCCGGGCAACGGAGCCGTCCGAGGTACGGAATGCCATCAATAACTTCCGGGATGAGCTGAATCTCAGCGTCAGCTTCAACCTGAAGCCGGGCACCTACTCTGTACTGAAATACAGCATGAACCGGGAGAACAACATTTTCGCGCACATGTCCGCGCTGGACTTTCGGGATGCGGTGCTGGAGCGCTTTTACGCTCCCGGCAATCTCCTTTCCGGCTGGCCGGTACTGGAGACCTATATCGAGGATGTGCGTACCGTGCTGAACGTCAATTTCTCCATCAAGGGGCCGGGCATCCAGATGGCAGTCATCCAGCCCCACGGCGGCCGGTATTCGCTGCGGGATGCCGCGGAACAATAAACGCGGCCTGAAAAGGCCGGAAACAGGGAAAACCGCCCGGTGCGCAGCGCACCGGGCGGTTTTCCTTATAGAAAGGAAAGATCAGTCGAAGTTATAGTCGGTCACGATAGGCTCGCGGCCGGTGGTCTTGTCGTTGAAGTATTCGTACAGCGAGATCCCCAGGAAGGAGCCGCTGATGTTGATCACGTTGGCAAAGCTATTGCCCACCAGGCAGCGGTAAGCGTAATAGGAGCGCTGGCTGCTGCGGCAGTGCAGGTATACGGGCACATCGCGGGGGATCTCGGACAGGTGCTGACGCAGCACGGAGGTGGGGATGTTGTGAGCGCCCTTGATATGGGACTGGGCAAACTCGTCCTCCTCGCGGACGTCGATGATATAGGCGCCGCTTTCCACCAGATCCCGGACCTGCGCCACATGGACCTGCTTCAGCTGGCCGTTCAGCACATTCCCGGCCACCAGCGCCGCCATGTGAACGACGTCCTTGGCGGTGGAGAACAACGGGGCGTAGCAATGCTCGAAGGAGAACAGATCCTCCAGATCAGCCTTGGAGGAGATCAGTGCCGCCACGGCGTCCACACGCTTGGTCACGTCGCCGGTGCCGATGGCCTGAGCGCCCAGCAGCTTGCCGGAGGGGACCTCGAACAGCAGCTTGAAGCACATGTAATTGGCGCCGGGCATCAGGCCCACCCGGTCAGAGGGGAACACGGTAACGGAATCATAGGCGATCCCGGCGGCAGCGGCAGAGCGCTCGTTCAGACCGGTGGAGGCGGCGTTCAGGCCAAAGACCCGGATACAGGAGGAGCCGATGAAGCCGCGGTAGGGAGAGCCCATACCGTACATATGGTTGGCGGCGATGCGGGCCTGCTTTTGGGCGGGGCCTGCCAGCGCCAGACGGCCGGGCAGCCCTGTCTGGGCATTGAAGGTCTCCACCGCGTCGCCCACGGCGTAAATATCGGGATCGGAGGTCTGCATCCACTCGTTCACCTTGATGCCGCGGGTCTGGCCGATCTCCAGTCCCGCGTCTCTGGCGAGGCCGGTCTCCGGCGCTACGCCGATGGCCATGATCACCGCGTCGGCAGGCAGGGTAAATTCCTTCCCGTCCTTTGTGGCGGTGATGCGGCCGTCCTCGATGGCGGTCAGCGTACTGCCCACGCACAGGCGGATATCGTGGTCGAAAAGCTCCTTCTGCAAAGTCTGCACCATGTCGTAGTCAAAGGGGGCCAGGATCTGGCCCATGCCCTCCACCACGGCCACATTTTTGCCGGCAAGGCGCAGGTTCTCCGCGGTCTCGATGCCGATGAAGCCGCCGCCGACCACCACCACGTCCCTGACGCCGTCGCGGTCCAGGCAGGCCTTGATCCGCACCACGTCGCTGACGTTCCGCACGGAGAATACGTTGTCCCGGTCGATGCCGCGGATGCTTTTGGGCATGATGGGGGAGGCGCCGGGTGCCAGCACCAGCTTGTCATAGGACTCGGTAAAGGTCTCGCCGGTCAGCGTGTTCTTTACGGTCACGTTTTTTGCGGCCCGGTCAATGGCGACGACCTCACTGTTGACGGACACATCAATGTTATGCTTTGCCCGAAAGGCCTCCGGGGTCATCATGATCAGGTCCTCAGAGGAGCCTACGGTACCGCCCAGATAATAGGGGAGAGAGCAGTTGGAAAAAGAGACGTCATGTCCTCTTTCAAACAGCTTGATCTCGGCCTTTTCGTCCAATCTACGCACGCGCGCCGCGGCGGAAGCACCACCGGCGACGCCGCCGACTACGACCAGTTTCATATGCATGAGCACCTCTCTTTTTGTTTGGTACCCCCATAGTATCATCATTGCCGTAGGGATTGCAATTTAACAACTTGCTTATTATATTGCTATTGCATAGCATTTACTTGTGTTTTTTTGCGGCCGTCGTTACAATTGCAGATGAGATTGACCTTTCGGTTACCGATATCACATAGGGAGGACAATATGAAAGACTATACAAAGCTTTCGCACGAGGAGAAGGAAGCGTTGGTAAAAAAGGCAATGGACGTGGGCTTCCAGACGGAGACGGACTACGGCAACTGCATTCAGAGCGGCCTGAACGGACTGTATCACGCATTCCCCGATATGGGTATTACCGAAGATATGCTGCGGGGCTGTTTTGGTATTGCCGGCGGCTGCGGCTTGTCCCTGATGGGGACCTGCGGCGCACTGAACGCGGCGGCATGGGCCATCAGTATGTTTTATGGCCGCCCCATCAATGACCTGGGCGGCGATTACAGCGCCTGTCAGGCGCTGATCCGCACGGTGGTGGACCAATTCAAGGAGCGCTATGGCGGGATCCTCTGTCATGAGGTGCTGACCCACAATATGGGCGCGCCGTATGACTGGAAAACGCCGGAGGGCGATGCCCAGTACACCGCCCACAACGGTACCTTCCACTGCGCCACCGCCGTGGCGTTCTGCAATGAGATCGTGGCCCGCATGATCGTGGGCGGCCAGCTGAAATATCCGGAAGAGAAAGCTTGAAAAGGAGAGAACGATGAGCTATAACTTTGACCAGTTGAAGGACAGAAGAAATTCCGAGTGTACCAAGTGGCGCGTCGGGGAGAACGAACTGCCCATGTCCATGGCTGATATGGATTTTGAGACTGCGCCCGAGATCAAGAAGGTGTTTGCCGACCGTGTGGCTCATGGTGTTTTTGGTTATGCCGACCTGCCGGACGACTGGGCCGACGCCTATGTGAGCTGGTGGGGCAGCCGCCATCACTTCGATGTGGATCCCGCGTGGCTGGTATACAGCTCCGGCGTGATCCCCACCATTTCCAGTGTTGTCAGAAAGCTGACCACACCGGCGGAGAAGGTGGTGGTGCTGACGCCGTCCTATAACATTTTCTTCAACTCCATCGTCAACAACGGCCGCTATGTGCTGGAGTGCCCGCTGCGTTACCGCGAGCCGGTCTATGACATTGACTTTGAGGCGCTGGAGGCGGCGCTGGCCGATCCCCAGACATCGCTGATGATCCTGTGCAATCCCCATAACCCCGTGGGCAAGATCTGGGACCGTGAGACGCTGCTGCGCATCACGGAGCTGTGCGTCAAACACAGCGTGCTGGTGCTGTCCGACGAGATCCACTGCGACCTGACCGATCCCGGCAAGGAGTATATCCCCTATGCCAGCGTTTCGCCGGAGGCGGCGCAGATCAGCATCACCTGCGTGGCCCCCACCAAGGCCTTCAACCTGGCGGGCATCCAGTCCTCCGCGGTGATCGTGCCCAATAAGACGCTGCGGCACAGAGTGTGGCGCGCCCTCAATACCGACGAGGTGGGCGAGGCCAGTATTCTGGGCGCGCTGGCGCCGTCGGCGGCTTTCAAGCAGGGCGGCGCCTGGCTGGACGCCATGCGGGCCTATGTGTTTGAGAACAAGCAGTATGTGCGCCAATATATCGCGGAGAACATCAAGGAGATCAAGGTGGTGCCGTCTGAGGCCACCTATCTGCTGTGGATGGATTGCCGCGGTGTGTGCGAGGATTCCACGGAGCTGGCAAGCTTCCTGCGGAAGAATACCGGGCTGATCCTGGTGAACGGCGCGGGCTATGGCGCCGGCGGCAACGGCTTCCTGCGCATCGCGCTGGCCTGCCCCAGAAGTACGGTGGAGGACGGCATGGCGCGTCTGACGCGCGGCGTCAGGGGATTCCTGGCCCAAAAGTAAGTTGGCATGTTTGAGGAGCAAGGAAAAACAGATAAAGAAGGACGGCGCTCGCATTCGAGAGCGCCGTCCTTCTTTATGCAGTAAGGGAGAAAATCACACGTTTTCGGTGTTCTTTTTAGCCAGATGCTTCTGGAGCCAATCCTTGCCGTCCACGAAGCGGGAGACGATGTAGGAGACCACATAGTCGCCGGCGGAGTTGATCATGGTCGCGGGAGGATCCACCAGATTGCCGATGGCCACCAGAATGGGGAAGGCCAGTTCCATCTGATTGG
>ERZ773147.2669-NODE-2669-length-14966-cov-21.722017_pt1 | contig 14966 bp, 31 predicted proteins | sample MGYA00580851_ERZ773147 | MGnify/ENA primary metagenome ERZ773147 (study PRJEB29015, sample SAMEA2737818) | human gut metagenome | biome: human gut; feature: human-associated habitat; material: faeces | place: China | collected 2012 ... | reverse complement strand
TTTTGCCACAAACTGACCTTCACCTTTGAAATGATGCGGATACATTCGAGCTGTTTCTGGAAAATCAATCCCATCGCTCATGCCATTCCATTTAGGGATATCCACCAATTCAAGATCAGGGTAGTTTTCTAAAATCCAAGCGACAACCCCTTCATTTTCCTCAGGAGACCAGGTACAGGTTGAGTAGATCAATTGACCACCAGGAGCGAGCATCTTCAAACCGTCTGACGTTCTCCTCCTGCCCCGCATACTGATTCGCTGCCAGCATCTTCAGGCATTGAATCCTTAATCGATCCCCATTCACACACAGGATCTCAAAGATACACCAATCTGAAAAACGAACTTTCTCTTTTACATGCCTGACATCAAGCGAATACCGTTCTGTCCACGCTGTTTCTTCCATTGACGGCCGTTTTAAGACGGCAATAAATAGATCACTTCCGCTAAGCCCCACAAAACAGGGCCTTTTTTTCCACCTTCTGCCCTTTTTCCCACGTCTGTCTGTGATGCCATAAAAACAAAGCTCCAATTTTTCTCCCGGATTCAATAAGCCCGACAAAGCAGCCGTCACCTGTTCTTCGTTTTCTCTTTGGAACTCCTGATAATTTCCATCCTCCAAAACCTCTAAAAATGAAAAATCTTCACTCCCGGTCAGACCTTCGGGCCATCTTTCCTGCAGTTCTTTTCTGCATTCAAGAGCCTTGCTGCGCTGTCCTAAGTTTAAATAGCACAGAAGCATCTGGGCAACTGCCGCCTCCTGTCCCGTATTCTTTTTACGAAAAGGCCAGCACCAGCGCCGGCATACCTCTGTCCAGGCATGACGCCCATAAAATGCATAGCTCTTCCTGAAATACAGGATTGCCTCATCATAGTTCCGTTTTCGGCTCTTTCTCCTGCCTTTTCTTTCATATCTGTTCAGCCACCCCTCGAGCAATACGGGGATGGCAAAAAAAAGCAGGAACGCCGCCAGTAACTCCATCTCAGACAGATAGATTGTACTTATAAAGCAAAAAACAATATAGATAACATTCTTAACAGTGTTAATCAACATAAGAGCCCCCATGCCACACCCACACAGCTTTGCGCTGTCAATGCCTGATCGTCAGACCGTGATGTGCTTCAGGAAATCCATAAATTCCCTGAATGCTTCTGAAAACTCTCACTTGCCCATACCATGCAGTGCAAAGATTTTTCCAGCGTAAGATCAATACAAAAAGGATCGGCTTCCCTGTCCGCAATCACAAGATAGTCTTTATTCCAACTGTCAATACTCTTTTTTCAACCGGATTATAGCTGTAGCCCCTCTGATAATGAATGAGATTTTGTGCTCCATATCCTGTAACAGGCCCATGATATCCTCTCAGCCTGAAATCCGCTCTAAGAGGAGAAGCCTTTGAAAGGAAATCCCTGTAATCTTCTGGCAAATGGTATTTCCGGATAATCTTTAAACACGCTCCCCCCTCTCATTCCGCCAGTACAGCGCCGCCAGCGGTATCAATTCCGGGGCATCGGTTCACCAGCTCTTCCTGAAGCGCCCTGGCTGATTCCTGCGACGTCTCTGCCCATGCGGTTTTATTGTCTCTGCTCATCAAATTGATTGTCAGATAATGGGCCTTTTTCTGCGTCTTTCCAACTTTGACATAATACGTGTTATCCTTTAAGTGAGCCTCTGTAAGCCGGTCAAGTTTCAGCACACGGGGCATATTATTGTTGTAAAGACAGATATAGTCCCTGGTCAGAATTCCATCCTTCTGTCCGGCTGCAAAGGATTTCAGCTTTCCAAGGTGAATTAAAATCAGGCTGTCCGGCTCCATCGCCTGCCTGTCGAATTCCCTTACCTCCTGTTCACTTAAACCACCAGCTTTGGCAACGATGCGGATCCAGTCGTCTGCGCTTTTTCTCATGCCTTTTACAATTACATAGATAAGCGCTCCAAACCCAATGGCCAGCAAAAGGAAAAAGACAGAAATCCCAATACCAACCCCCAGCATATCCTCCTCTGCATCTCTGATGATTTCCTGTATCCTGTTGATGGACCAGACAAAACCGGCCAGACTGCCCGCCAGAAAAAGTCCTATAAAAAACAGGCTCAGGACCGCATTCGCTCCTTTCTGTGTCTTCTTATGGGCCGCAAACACGGAGCGTTCCGGATAATGCTTTTCTCTATATTCTTCATTCATATGTTTTAAATACAGTTCTTTGTTCTGAGCTTCCATTTACCATTTTCTCCTTCTGTTATACCTTTTTTAATAAGTTTGTTTTATCATACCAATGTTGCGAAAACCTAATATGCAAAAAAGCCATATCCCATTTTTACATTGTAAATCCCGAAACAAGACAATGTGTCAGGAAGATTTCCGTCTGCATCCGCAAAATTCCAGCCCGGATACCAGCTGAGGAGGTCCTCCGGAAGCCCCTCCTTCTCCGTCTCCGGCAGATACAAACGATATTCCGTCCCCTCCTCAAGACCATACGGATCGGATGCTATGTGAAGAATGCCCTCTTCAATCCATTCCTCTCCGGATTCTTTTTCTGTTGTGATTTCAGAAAGCGTCATAGAGTATGTATTGCTGTCTATCTGCACGACGGTATCGAATCGTCCACTGAAATTGCATATATATTCCTTTCCATGAGGATACGCATCCCCGCTGTCCCCCATATCAGAATCACAATATTCACCGCTAAACGAGCCATCCTGATTCAGTGTAATGACGGTATACCATGCGCCTGCCCCGCTGCTAAACCTAAAGTCCAAAGGCAATGCGTCCGGAAGCTCCGATTCCTTCTGCGCGGCGCTCTCCGTCCCTGAGCTGCCGGTGCCTGCCGCTTCCTCGGATGAAATGGAGGCCAAAGGCATTTCCTCTTCTGTCACTTTTTCTGTAGAAGCAGTACTTTCTGTGGGAATAATACTTTCCATAGGAGTAATACTTTCTATAGGAGTAATACTTTCTACAGCAGCCTCTGTTGGTATTTCTCTACTCCCGCAACCATTTAAACACATCAGGCTGCCTGCAATGCCAATCAATATTACTATTGTTCTAATTCGCTTCAAATCTATTTCCTTCCTTTGCAAACGATAATTCACATATTCTTTTTTAAGTCAACCCCCAGATTCCCACAGCACCTGCCAGCAGAACAATTCCTATCCCCAGGAAAACAGGGCCTATCAACCGTTCTGCGGCAGGCCTATGGTCCGCAAACCGAAATTCCTCAGGATTCTCAGGATTATAATAAATCGTATACACTTCATCCAGGGGATAGGGACTCGGTTCGCCATCGCCGCAGATCACCTGTTTTCGCTCCCCTCCTGCGCCATACTCCAAAACAGGCTGATAAGCATATATAGGAATGTCACCGGGCCGTTCCAGATGCACGGTACTCTTTATATTGTCAATCACCTTCGCAGTAGTCATTACCGTGCATACTTTCTCTTTTTTACGTGTTTGCCGCATATACCCGATGGCTAAGACAGAAAATATCGTTCCACCAGTAAAAGCAGTAAAACCGCACACTATCCGATCTGAAATCAGAGGAAAAAACGGAAAAACCATGAAAGGAGCTACAAAAAGCACTTCCCAAATGAATATCTTTCCCTCCCGCATTCGTTTGGGAAAACTGATAATCCAGGCGGCTAAAACAAGGAAAAACATGAGGAACCAAAGAAGCGCCGGAATCGCGTCCCTAAGCCATTTGGGGTCTTTTCCATAGGTAAGCCCCAGCCCTGTCATATAGGCGGTTCCCATGACCAAATCCAGGAAAACCGCTTTCCACATCAAATTTTTCCTGTATTCGGCAATTCTCTTATTTTTGATCTGATATTCGTTCCATTCCGTCTCACCCATAGATTCCCGCCGCTGTCGGTCAGACTCTATTTTTCTCTGGTTGCTTCTTATCACTCTTTTATCCTGTCCAAAGCCCAATCCATACTCCATGCCAATAAGAACAATCAGGCTGATCAATATGTTAAGTGAATTGAGAGCCTCCTTCGCTGCCCCAAAGACATAGGCCACCAAGAAAAGCCATACAGTAAAAATTCCAATTGTCCGCCAATATCTTCCAAAATATCTTTTATTCATCTGCAGTTGTCCCCTGATTTTCCTCTCATTTATTGGTACAAAGAAAGTATCTTTTTGACCTTTTCTTTTAGAATCTCCCTTGCCTGAGCAGGTTCTATTATTTCAACATATTCGCCAAAGGAAAGCAGATAAAGGAACGTCCACTCATTGAGCTGGTAGCGGAACGATACTTCCAGGGTGCCATCATCCAGTTTTTTAATGTACTTCTCCTGAAATTCATCGTAGACTTTATACGCAATTTTTTCAGAAAAATGTAATCTAAATATCGGTATATTGTATTCTTCTTTATATTCAGGAGTAATGGAAAAATCCTGCGGCAGTACACGTTCAAACAACTGGTTTGTCACCTGAAGTTCTCTGATACGGGACATTTTATAAGTACGAATATCATTTTTATGAAGAGACCAGGCAACAAGATACCAGGCGTGTGACTTAAAAACCAGTTTCAGCGGCTCAACAGTTTGGGCGGTTACCGTCAACTCTGTATTAAAATAAGTGAATGTAATCACATACTTATTGATGATTGCACGCTCTAATGCTGTAATATTGACCCGTTCCTTTTCAGGGCTGCCCCAATACGAGAAATCAATCTCTAACCATTCCGACTGCATGTTGTGGCTGAACAATCCGGCTACCTTGTTCAGGGTTTTATCAGCATCCGGGTAATTGGATGATTTCAGGATCTGTAACGCCTGTATCATATTACTTTGCTCTGCCTGGGTGAAGTAGGATTTGTCCAATGAAAAACCTTGCAGCAGAGACAGCCCTCCGCCATATCCTTTTTGTGATGTGATTGGAATGCCCGCAACCGAAAGTATATTGATGTCCCTATAGATTGTGCGTGTGGAGACACCAAGTTCCTCTGCCAGCTGTTTCGCGGTCAGGTTGTTACGGCTTAACAGCAAAAATACAATTTGTATCAGTCTGTCTATCTGCATATCATCCCTCTGCCTGTCTATCTGCTGCGGCAAGCTGCTTTAATCTGTTCAGGCCATCAGAACTGTCCCCCAGCTGTTCTTCAAGTAACGAACAGGGAAACTCCGTACACTCCGCACAATTTTTACCAGCCCTTTCTACACCGCATTTTCTTATTTCACAATCCCCGCACATTTTCTTAGATGTAAATTCAGAATGGCAGCCGAAACAAACCATATCCTCTTTTGAGAATTGATAGTCGTCCGTCGAATACTCTTTTGCCAGTCTGCTTTGTTCTGCTGTATTTTTGCTGACAGAGGCAGTATAAACAGGACATTCGTCGCATTTTAAGCCGCAATACGCTAATTCCACGAAAACATCCCCTCTCCTAAATATTTGTCATGGGGCGCCACCAGACATTTTTCTATCGACTTCCAATAGCTGTCGTAGAGATTTTTTTGTGCTGCCCCATAGCTTTCTTTCGTATCAAATTCCCAATAGAGCATATACTTAACGCTTTTTACAATGCGCGTGATCTTAGGCGGCGGCAGACCTTCTTTAATCTGTTCCATGTCGATATGGTACTCTCTCTTTACGAACCGCAGTAAGAGCAGCCCCTTTTGCTTTTCCAGAAACTCTTTCGCTTCCAGCATCAGCGCCTCGAATTCGTCAACCTTTTGTGGTTTGACTTGATAAATACATAGTTCAGTAAACGGCATACCCCATTCCTCCTTTGTCTCAGATGAGTTTATCATGAGAAATGCGACATCAGTCTGTCGCATTTCTCATGAATTTGAGATCATTCTCTGACATACATTGACCTGCTATTATCAATATATCTCAACCACAGCTTCTTTCTTACCTTCCAATGGGTAGAAAAACCACTTGAAATTCTTCGCAGACAACAAGCATATCTTCTGAAAAATTCATATGGATCTCTGCCAGTTCATCCGCGAAAGCCTGCGCATGGACCGTTCTCCAGTATGTTAAGCTCCGATCTCCTTCTCCCTCCTTACAGGCATGTTCCGCACTCACCTGCATAAAAGGTACTACAGAAACGCGGGTCGTCTTTGTGACACACACAGCTTCCCCATTGGTACGCAGTATGACATTGTGCTCTCCCACACGGGTTTTCCTGAATATAGGCTGCCCACATTTCTTTTTCAGTCATTGCATTCCCTCCATAGTAATCAGAATATTTTGTGGCCTCTGAAATCGCAGAGGCGGCGGCAGACCTTCTTTAATTCTTTCTAAATTGGTTTTTTGATGAACTCAAAGCTCCTCCTTTCTTTCAAACAGTTTTGTGAAAAAGTTCAACTGGCCCTGCTTCACACCCAACATTCGTTCCAGATGAAAAGTGAACGCCTCAATACGGGCGGCAGATTCCGGCTCCGTCAGTTCAAAAACACCATCGTCAAGAACCATTTTCAGATAGATGACCGCCAGTTCCATACACACAAGAGGGTAGGGCGTTTCAAACAGCCCCTCCCGAATGCCGTCCTCCAGGATGCCTGCCAGTATAGGAGGAACCTGCCGCATCGTGATCTGATTGATTTTTTGCTGCATAAGCGCGTTTTGTGGCTTATGGAGATGTTCCGTCATGGGACTGCCTTCCTCACCAATGTGAAGTGCGGTAATTGTACGGATAATCCGTTCCTCTACCGGGACGCTCAGATCCGCCGCTGCTTGTCGGGCTGCTGACAAAATTTTCTCCATCTGCCGATCAATGAGCGCATCCATCACCTCCTCCTTGGACTTAAAATGATGATAAAGGGTGCCTCTTGCAATCCCCACTGCGTCTAAAATATCATTGGTACTGGTATTGTCAAAACCCTTTTTCATAAATAAAACCGCCGCCGCATCCAATATTTCATTTTTCCGTTCAGTTGCTTCCTTGACAATTCTCATGTTTCCGTCTCCCCTCCGCAGACCGACTGTCTGTCTATCACAGAGTAGCATTTTTTCATCTACGTGTCAAGTAGGGAATTTTATTTGCCGAGGGATATCATCACAGGCCGCTTTGCCAACTGCTTTGACGTATCCCCTGATTGCCCAGTACCTCCTGCTGCCGCCCCCAGACAAGATACAAGGCGGAAAGAAATCGCATGATACGCGGCGGCACCGTCTGTTATCTGTTCCAGCACTTCTATCCTCTCAGACTAATACGCATGGTCTGCCAGATACAGTTTCTTATAACCCTTTGCATTCGCCAGCGGATCAATCGGACGGTAAATCCCCGGTTCAATCGGTCCCCCAGTTGTCTTGCCATCCCCATAAGTGTTAATACGTAATACCTCTCATCAAACGTCTTGTCCTTCATGTACGAAATCCCTGTCTTTTGGTAGATTTTCAGCAGTGTGATAATGTCGTGAAATGTCTCGTTATCTTTACCTGTATTTTTCTTCGTGATTATTCCTTATTTTCCCATGATTGCCTCCTAATCAGGTATCTAAGGGGAAAAATTGAAGACAAAAAAAGGACTGGAATCCTATTTGAATATTTCTGTTCAAATACTGTCCAATCCTTTATTTTAAGAGGTTTCTGGTGTAATCTAACTTCAAAATTTTTACGCCAATTACATTTCTTATTTTACGCCAATTTTACGCCAACTTTTTTAATTCTTTATGTACTGCATATATTAAGTCCCCTTTGCGTCTTACAAATGTTCTTTCTGATATTCCAGAATTTATTATTTCCCATTTAGGTTTGCTTTTAATATAAAATTCCTCAAATATGTATTTACTGTCTTTATTAACTAGTTCCACTGCTTGTACTACTGCTTTGTATTCTTTTATTGCCTTCTGCAAATATTCATTTTCTTGCAATTCTACCACTGCTTTTAACGTTCTATCTGACACACTGTATGGTGCTTTAGGCATTCCGTCTAATACTGGAGAGCCTATGCTCATTATATCTGCTCTTATGTTCATAATTTTTAGGCAATTATAGTTATACCTTTTTAAGCATAAACTTGCTTCTTTGTATTCTTCATTACTTAGTCTCATTTGTACCCTCCTTCTGTTTGTTTTTTATTTGTTCTCTAATAAGTTCATCATTAAACTTGTCCAATATATTGTATGCTTTATTTAGTTTTTTCTGATTGTCTCTTCTCTTTTCGCTGTTAAAAAAGTCTACTGTCTCTATCTCATACATAGCTTTTTTAATTATTTCTTGCACATGCTTAATTGTCATATGTACCTCCATTTTATTTGATTTCTTTTGCTTTATTCTCAAAATATTGTTTGATACAGTCTTTACATTTTTCTGTATCTTCAAATTCATTACAATTTGCTTTTTTCCCCATTTGTTTGCAGATGTCTTCGTCTATATCATGATTATTTATTGTTTCTGCCATTATATCTATTATTTTGTCTTGTTCTTCTAGCATAGATAAAATTGTTTCTATTGCTTCAATATCGTCTAAAAAAACTTTATCATGTTCTTTATCATTTTGAATAAAACTTTCTCTGTCGGCTTTTAAACTCTTTAATTGTTCTATTACCTGTTCTTTTGTCATAGCTTGTCCTCCTCAATTGGTAATATTTTAAAATCTATTTTAGCTCCAGTTTGTTGCTCTATTAGATCTTTTGTGTTTACTATAATTTCTGGATTGCAAGCGTTGTTTGGAATATTGTCTATTTTTAATATTGCCTCAATTTGTGGTCTCTCAAATAATTCTTTTGGAATATCTAATTGTATTTTGCAAGCAATTTCATTGTATGCTAAATCTGGTTTTGTTTTTCTAACACCTTTTATACCATTTTTATTTATAATCAACCAATTTACAAACTTCATTTTATTTTCTCCTTTTCTAGTAATTCTTGTAAAACATCTATTTTCGCTTCTCTTTGAAATTCATGTAATGCTATACAATCTTTTCCCATTTTTGCTTTTATCTCTTCTATCTTGTCTTTTACTTTTTGTTTTGGAATATAATTTTCTTCTACGTAATAAGGCGAAATCAATAATGTATGTTCTCTAATTCTTTGTTTTAACTCTTCATTCTCTATTTGTAGGCTTTTTATTAAATTTACAACAAATAAACATAAGTTATCAGGAATTGTAGTAACTCCTTTTTCAGTATTTGTTTGTATCCAATATTGAAATGCTTCATATTTTCTTCTTTCTTCCTCGTTCATTTATTCCTCACTTTCTAGTAATTCTTGTAATCTCTTTTTTATATCTAAAGATTTTGTGTTCATTGCTTTTAATCTTACTATTTGATAATCATTTTTTCGATAACTTGCATAAATATTTGTATTTTTTGATATTATTTCTTTAGTCTTTTTTATATCATAATCAATTCTGTCTATTATGTCTTTTAATTTAGATTTTGGAATGTAATTTAATTTTATATATTCTTTACTCAACATTTCTTTTCTATAGTATTCATTCCATTCTTCTAGCTCTTTAACTCTTTCTCTTAATTTACCATTTTCTTTTCTATGAGATTCTTCTATTTCTTTTAACTCTTTATATGCTTTTAGTAGTTCTTCTATTGCTTCTTTATCTACATTGTCTATTGAATAATCATTATTAAATTTTGTTGTTATCAATTTTGCTATTCTTTCTATATCTTCTTCTATACTATTTTCTTTCACTTAAAACACCTCCCACAAGCTTTTGTTTGTTGTTTCTGTCTATGCCTACATAACAGCCTTCTCCTTCTTTGTTTACATCTATTCCTGGATATAAAACACATTTGCCATTTATATTATTCATACAGTCTTTGCATTTTACTAGATTCTCAAATAATTGCATTTAAAACATCTCCTATTCATTATTTATAATCTCATATCCTAGTTCTCTTAATCTATTGCAAATTGGTTTGAATGTATTATCTGTAGCATCCCAACTTTTCAATTGTATTACTTTCCAAATTTCAATTTGATTAAATTTTCTATCCGTTATTTTATCTAATATTTTTTGTACTGCTCTTTCTTTATTTCTTATAATTCTTCTGTCTGGGTAATCTTCATCTTCTTCAGAAAATATATCTATATATAAATGTTGTAATTTTTTTATATCTTTTAATTCTATTTTTATTTCATCTACTATTTTCATTTGTATCACTCCTCTCAAAATTTCTACAAGTATAATTAGGCTCATATTCTGGAATTAAAAATTTGTCACTTAATGTACAAATTTCTACTTCATTTACTATTTTTGCTGTTTTATAAAATTTACAACTTTTGCATAATCCTCTTGTGTTAGTAATTTGTTTTTCTATAAATTTTGTTGCACTAAATGGCATATCTTATTTACTCCTTTCTAATATATATATTTTAATGAAGTCCCTTCTCTTAATAACGAGCCTATATAATTTGCATCTGATATTTTAAATTTATTTGCTTGATTATAATCTGATGTAAATATATAATCAGCTTCAAAACCTACTTCATTATTTTCACAATTTACTCTTGTATATAATGAAAATTCTTTTAAATATAATTCTTTATATTTTATAATACAATAATTATATTTAGTTTCCCTGTCTTCACAGATTTTATTTTCGTCCATATCTTATTACTCCTTTACCACTAAATTTGCTTTGATTAAATCGTATAATGTTTCTAATAATATTTGTCCATTATTTCTAATCTGTATTTCTCTATCTTTAAACCAAATAATAATATACTCTTTATAAAATAATCCGCTTTCTAAATTCTTTAACATATACTTTGCTATCTATATAATAATCTGGTTTAAACCCAAACTTTTCAAGTTCTTCTAAATCTACATCATCTCTTATCTTTAACATATCTATTCTCCTCTTCTTTTAATATTTTTTCTTTTGCTTTATACCAGCTATTATGTATTTTTAATTTACTATTTTGCTCGATATGTTCTATTATTTTAAATAACAAGCATGTATCTTCTTTTAAATCATTTATAGAATCATAAGCCTCTAATGGTGGGTCTACTCTCTTTCCATTCTTACTTATTTTAAATATCAATATCGGTTGAAATAATCCGCTTCCAATCATATTTCTTGGATATAACATTTGTAGTAATATTCTCCACTCTGTATTTTCTACATCATTTATCTGTTTACTTACTATATTTTGTACTATTTCTTCTGTAAAGTCATAATATTTGTATCTTCCACTTTCAATTAATTTTTTATCATTTTCTTTATAATTTAGCATATCTATTTTCCTCCTAATAACTCTGGATTATCGTAAATTGTACTAACCACTTCAATATTATATTTATCGTTTGCTACTTCCCATAAAATTTTGTTACTTTTATTTACTAAGTAAAATCCTGCCAATTCTTCTATATACACAACCTTTGCATAAGATTTATCTATATAATTAGGTTTTGTATCATCAAACACTTCTTTCGATACTATATCTCCGCTCATATATTTCTTTTCCGTTTTCATCGTGTAGTCCTGTGTATTGTCCTATTGTATCTGGATTTACTTCTCCTTGTACCATTTTATATGGCATGTTCCAGTCTGGCATATATCTTGGGTCTGGAAACTGTATATAGTATTTATCTGTTTCACTTTTCCCAAAACATACAGGTGGAGCTGGTATTCTTAATATTGTTCCAAAAATCCATTCATTTTCTGGTATTATTTTCCCTCTAAACTTTATTTCTCTATTCATCTTCTCCTCCTACTTCCACATATACAGGAAACTTACTTAATATTTCCTCTATTGTTGGTATTTCTTTTTCTTTTAGCCAATTTCTTAATCGATTATTACAACTTGTGCATAATTCAAAATCTTTTGTTGCAGCGCAAGCTTTTGAATTATATTTGTAATATGTGTGTCTTCTTCCTCTTGTTATCTTGATTCCACATTTATCACAATAATATTCAGGATGTCTTGTTGTACCTCTATTCATTTACTTCTACCTCTTTCATATTTCCTCCAATTCCACAATTACTCTACTTTTGTTTGAATATCCGAAACTGTCTGTAAAGTTTGTTACAATTTTTCTGTTATCGTCTGCTAATACCCCAGCATTTACTAATGCGTCTAGTATGAATTTCTTTGCAAAACAAATATTGTCTAAATCACGTCTTTTATTTTCTTCTATCCAAGTAAAATGTCCTACTACTGGCCTATTTATTTGGATATTTCCTAATTGTTCTCTTATACACCAAATTATATATGCTTGCTCGTTTTTCTTCGCTTTTGCCCCTATATATTTGTTTGCTCTGTTATATGCTGTATATTCATTTAGTCCCATTAGTCTCTTATCTATTTCAAAACTATATTTCATCTTTTGCCCTTTCTGCTAATGTATCAAAACTTATTTGACCATTTGCTAATATTCCTTGTAATCTATCTAAACTTATTTTGTGATATTCTGGATCTATTTCTATTCCTATAAATTGTCTGCCTAATTCTTTAGCAGCTACACATGTTGTTCCACTTCCGACTAAAACAATCTAAAACTATATTTTCTTTTTGTGTTGTATGTAATATTTGTTTTTTTATTATTTCTAGCGGCTTTATTGTTGGATGATCATATTTCTTTTTATCTTCTACATTTACTTGAGATATATAATATTTTGATTTCAAGTCATAACCATCATTTAAAAATATCTTTCCTTTTTCTCTAAAATATAAACAATATTCTGTGTCTGGTAAAAAAGTATTTTTAGTCAATGGTGTTGGATTTGTTTTATGCCATGTAAGAATCTCAAATGTTGTATTACATTTTTCGAAGAATAAAAGATAATCCTTTATTTGTTCTTTATTGCACCATATAAATATATTAATATTTTTCAAAACTCTAACAATATCCTGCAGGATATCTAATTTGTATCCGTTGTTTAATTTTTTATTTACGATTTCTTTGCCTGGAGTGCATTCTCTGTTTTTAAAAATTCCTGTTTTATTTATTGTTCCACAATGAAAATTATAAGGTGGATCTATAATAACTAAATCAATGCTTTTATCAGGAATATCTTTTATTAATTTATAACTATCTCCTAATGTTATTGTATTTAACATATCTTCAAATTTCATTTTCTCTTTTCTTTAGCTCCTCTCGTAATTTTTCTTGCCAATTATTAATTCCTGGTACAAAACCTTTACATCTCATTACTGGCTTATAGTCTGTATCTTCTTGTTTGTTACAGCCTAGACAATAGTAACATAATGTATTCTTTTCTATTTGTTTCATAGGCTAGTCCTCACAGTTAGGACATTTATCTGTCCATTCACCATTTATATTTACACTTTTCCAATTGTTTGCTTTTTTATAATCTACTGCTTCTTGAAAATCTTCAAATTCGTCCACATAGTTACTACAATAATCACATTGTAATTCGTATTTATTTCCAACTCTTTCTATCATAACTACCTCCTAATCGAACCAACCAAATATTGTTGGTGTATGTTGCTTAGCTACTGCCAGTGCCCATTCATTGTTCCATTCTAGTTCAATTATATATTTGCAAATATGTGCCAATTTATTTTTGTTCTTTGTTTTAAATGTTATAAATAATATCTTATTTTTTGCTTTATATCTCTTTATGTATTTTTCTATTTCTTTTAGCGTTGTACTTCCGTCTATGTTTTCTGCCATATCTCCTAAAAATTCTTCAAGTTGTTTATATTGTTCTTTGTTCAAATTATGAACTAAGTTTTTGAGATATCTAAAATATTCTTCATATTCTTCCATAATTTTCTCCTAATAACTTGGTATGTGATTTTCATTTTCAAAAATCATTTTTTCTAAATCTGTTGTTTCTCTATATACTGCAACTTCTTTGTTTGTAATGCTACATTTCTTTGTTTTTTCTGTTGTTACAAAGCCTAAACTTTCAAGTTCTGTTATTCTTGGCCTTGCATTATTTACATCTGCTGTGTTTGTGTAATGTTTTTTATATAATTCCTGTGCTATCTCTCTTGTTGTCATTTCTTTATTTTCTAATATCTCTAATATTTGCTTATGTCTTTCACTTAGGTGTTCTTGCATATCTTTATAACTCTTATGTCTTGTCATAAATGTTATTGTAATCATTTGTTAATCACACTCCTATCTGTTTTACACTTATTTTATCCGCAATTTGTTCTATAAAATTTTGCATTTGTTGTGGTAATAGTTTTTGCTCTTTTTCTCTATTTACTATAACCTCATATTGTTTTAAGAATTGCCCCTTTGTTACACTATTTACTGTTGCTATATCTGTTTGCGCTAGTTCTTTTACTTGCCTAACATCTCCGAAAAATCTTTTGACCTCTGGACTTGCCATATCAAACTGCTCTTGTGTCATATATGAGCCAGAACAAATCATTTTATATGCTTCGTTCCATGCTTCAATAGCTGTTCTTGATGTGCTTGGATTTATCATTTCTACTGCATTTTTCCTAATTTCATGAATTGTAGGAGGATATGGGCTTTCAATTATCGTTTTCTTTACTGCTTGTAAAACTAAGTTATAATCTAAATCCCCTAAACACTCTTGCCATGTATCTACCATTATTTTTACTTGTTCATCTGTTTCGGTTCTTTTAGCAAAACTCTCATAGTTTCCAGCAAGCAGAGTTAATATTACTACTGTTTCTTGTCTTGTCATTTTATCTCCCTTCTTCGAAAGCTCTCTGTAGTGCTGACATTGGTCTCATTTGTTCTATACCTTCGTCTTCCCACCTTTTTTGATTTAACCAGGTAGAAGGATATGGAATAAATTGTCCACCATCTTTTTGCCATTCTTTACTGGCCCTAAATTGTTCCAAACTATATAACATAGAACTAAACAATTCATTCGATGGTTTATTTTTTTGAAACCATTTCTTCACATCTTGCTTTTTTACCTTTTTAGGATATAGGCTATAAAAGTCATTAAATTGTGTCTCCCACATGTCTAAGATTTTTGTCTCTTCCTCTTCTTCCCCTATAACCCCTTTATCTCTATCTTTATTTTTAATTATATTTTTATTTATATTTATATTTTCATTTTCCATATGTTCTTCATATGAATTACATATGTTTTTCATATCTTCT
>ERZ773147.2659-NODE-2659-length-15009-cov-3.939280_pt1 | contig 15009 bp, 14 predicted proteins | sample MGYA00580851_ERZ773147 | MGnify/ENA primary metagenome ERZ773147 (study PRJEB29015, sample SAMEA2737818) | human gut metagenome | biome: human gut; feature: human-associated habitat; material: faeces | place: China | collected 2012 ... | reverse complement strand
ATAATAGTCAAAATGGTAAAAATGCTCAGCAAAGTGATGGTTCTCAAAAGCAGAACTCAGAAAAAAGTCAAAATGGTCAAGACAGTAATCAAACAAGTTCCAATAGTAAAAATAATGAAAATTCACAAAGCAGTGAAGATTCACAGGAACAAAGTAATAACCAGGATAACAATCAGATAAATGCTCAGCAAAATAATTCAAACAGTGATAAACAAAAAAATGATAATAGTCAAAATAGCAAAAATGATCAGCAAGGTGATGGTTCAAAAGGCAATACATTATAGCAAAGTAGTGGTGATGAAAGTTCACAACAATCAGATAATAATTCAAATAATGATGATAAAAAACATAAAGATGTTGGTCATGACACACATAGTATGTGGGAAGAAACAGTAAAAAAACATAAAGAACAAGAACAAAATAAAGAGAAAAAGAATAACGAAATAAATAAAAAAAATAAGAATTCCAGTGAAAAAGATGACTTTGAAAAAAAACAAGAAGAACTTGAAAATATGGGTGAAAAGAAAGCTTTTAAAAAAAATTTAGAGGATAGGAAAAAACAATTAGAGGAATTAAAAGAGCCAATTTCTAAATTGGCTTCTCAAGCGGGTAGTACCTCTAACGAAGATGTTAGAGAAATTGAAAATATAGGCATTTCAAAGCCTTTAATTGATTGGAGATATATTCTAAGAGAAGCAATAAAATACGATGTTGATTGGTCTTATCAAAATGCCACTATCGAAGATGGTGTAATAACTCCAAATTTAGAGGAACAACCAAAACCAGAAACTGAAATTGTTTTGGACACAAGTGGTTCAATTAGTGATGTTTTATTAAGAAATTTTTTAAGAGAGTGTAAAAACATACTACAACAATCTAGAGTAAAGGTTGGCTGTTTTGATACAAAATTTTATGGTTTTCATGAAATAAGGACTGAACAAGACATAGAAAATATGAAATTTGTAGGTGGAGGCGGTACTGATTTTTACGTAGCAATTAATGCATTTACAAGACGTGTTGAAAATAAGATAATATTTACTGATGGTGAAGCATGGATGCCAAATATACCTTGTGATGCAATATGGATTGTCTTTGGACAAACAAAAATTAATCCAAAGGGTGGCAAGGTAATATATATTACTCCAGAACAATTGGACAAGTTATATGGATTCGATTTTAATGATAATGTTAGAAAAAGAGTTAAGTAAGTATATTTATTGAAAAATTTATTGATGAATTATAAATAATATGACTGATAAAGTATGTAAATATTGCATACTTTTTTTATAATTTGCTAACGAACAAATATTCTTGATTTATAAAAAATAGTGTGTTATTATTTTAATGTAGTCCAAAATGGTTTATAATTAAATAGTGGAGGTAAAGATATGTATCGTTATATAATAGGAATAGTTACTGAGCAAGATAGTAATAATATTACTTTAGAATGTAATAATGTTGGTTATCAAGTTTTTGTATCTAATCCATATTCATATGAACTAAATAGTGAATATAAAGTTTATTTATATAATCATATTAGAGAGGATGAAAACTCATTATATGGTTTTAAAACAAAGGAGGAGTTAGAATTATTTTTAAAGTTAATCAATGTTAAAGGATTAGGACCTAAAATGGCTAATGGATTTTTTGCTACAGGTAGTGTTAAAGGTATTGTTGATGCTATAAATAGAGAAAATATTTTATACTTAACTAAATTTCCTAAAGTAGGTGAAAAGATTGCTAAACAAATTATTCTTGATTTAAAAGGTAAGATTGAGATTGATGGTGATGTAAGTGATGACTTAACAGCTGATTTATTTGAAGTATTACAAGGATTAGGCTATAAAACTAGTGAAATTAATAAAGTTATTAAAAATGTTGATCCTTCTTTAAATGTAGAAATGCAAGTTAAAGAGGCACTTAAACTTTTATTGAGGTAATATGAGAATTGGTATTGATTTTGATAATACAATTGTAAATACATCAGTTACATCAAAAAGATATTTAGATAAACATTTACCTGGAAATAATTTAAATAGTTATCACGATTTATCTAAAAATGAAGGGCTAGATTTTTTCTATAAATATTATAAAGATATTACAAATAGTCTTGATTTATTTGATGGAGTATATGAGGCATTTTCATTTTTTAAGGAGAATAATATTGAGATAGCTCTTTTAACAGCAAGAGGTGGAGGATGCCCTGAAATAATCGACTTAACTAAAGAGTATTTAGAAAAACATAAGTTATATTTTGATAAATATATTTTTAAAGCTTTTCCTAAAGGTAAAGAGGCAGTAGAATATGGTATTGATTTAGTAATTGATGATACTTTAGAAGTAATTGAGGATGTTAGAAATCATAATGTAGAAGCATTACAATATGGAGTAGATGTTAAAAATTGGTATGAAGTTATAGATTTTGTTAGGAGGAAATTAGATGGACAGAATATTAGATGCAAATGAACAAAATGAGGAAGTTTTCGAAGAAAATATTAGACCGCAAAGGTTATCAGAATATGTTGGACAAACTGAAATAAAACAAAATTTAGATGTTTTTATTAAGGCTGCTAAAATGAGAGGACAAGTACTAGATCATACTTTATTATATGGTCCTCCTGGACTTGGTAAAACAACTCTTGCACATATTATTGCAAATGAAATGGGTACAAATATTAGAACAACATCAGGGCCTGCAATGGAAAAACCAGGAGATCTTGCAGCAGTACTTTCTTCACTTGAACCAGGAGATGTATTATTTATTGATGAAATTCATAGACTTCCTTCTTATATTGAGGAAATACTTTATCCAGCAATGGAAGATTTTGAACTTGACCTTGTAATAGGTAGTGAAGGTAAAAGTAAAAGTATTAAAATAGATTTACCGCCTTTTACTTTAGTTGGAGCCACTACTAGGGCAGGAGATCTTACCTCACCTCTTCGCGATAGATTTGGTATTGTAAATAAACTTGAATATTATACTGATGATGAACTTGCGGGTATTGTCAAAAGAACTAGTAAAGTTTTAGATATGCCTATTGAAGATGATGCAGCATTAGAGCTTGCCAAAAGAGCAAGAAAAACTCCAAGGATTGCTAATAGACTTTTCAAAAGAGTATCTGATTTTGCTTTAGTACTTGGTAATGGAAATATAACTTTAGATATTACTAAAGATGCTTTAAAAAGATTAAAAGTTGATGATTATGGACTTGATAGTATTGATATAGAATATTTAAAAAGTTTAATTGAAAAATTTAATGGAGGGCCTGTTGGAATAGAAACTATTGCAACATCAATTGGTGAAGAAGTATCTACAATTGAGGATGTAGTAGAACCATTCCTTTTACAAGAGGGTTTCATAAAAAGAACTAAAAGTGGTAGAGTTGCCACTGAAAAAAGTTATGATCATTTAAAAATTGATTATAATAAATCTTTATTTTAGAAAGGATAAGTTATGTTAGAACAAATAATAAGTATTGTAGTAATACTTTTAATAAGTTATATAATAAATTTATTAATTGATAAGTTTATTAAAAAAGTAATGGATAAAAAGAGTAATAAAAATTTAAAAACTATTTTAATATTTTTTGATAGACTTAAAACTGTTATAATTTTTGGAATAGGTGTAACTATTTGTTTATCAAAATTTAAAATGTTTAAATCACTATCTGTTACCTTACTTTCTGCAGTTGGAATATTAACTACTATTTTAGGCTTAGCTGCTCAAGAGGCTCTTAAGAATTTATTTGGTAGTATTTCTCTTTTATTTTCTCATCCAATTGAGGTAGGAGATAGAATTCATATTTTAGAAAAAGATATATCTGGTACCGTTTTAGAGGTATCAATGAGACATACTATAATAAAAGGATATAATAATCAAAGATATATTATTCCTAATAGTGTTTTAAATACCCTTACAATTGAAAACTATGATTATAATGAAAGTAAACATTGTTCATTTATGGAATATGGTATTTCTTATTCATCTGATTTAGATAAAGCCATAAAACTTGCTAAGGAAGAACTTAAAAAATTATATAAAGATGCAAACTATGATATAAATGTTAAAGTTATTAAATGGGATTCCTCTGCAGTAATGCTTAGATGTTATGTATGGGGAAAAGATATTAGTGAAAGTTTTGAAAATAGTTGTAAATTAAATGAAAATTTAAAGAAAGTGTTTGATAAAAATAATATTGAAATACCTTACAACTATATTAATGTAATTAATAAAAAATAAATTTATATAGAACCTAATAATTTATAAATATGAATAACACTATAATAGCGTAGTGTTATTTTTTTATTTATAGTTGTTGTATTTGAAATAATAATAAAATTTCTTATGACATTTCTTACGACATTTATCCTGACATTATATAATAATATTTATTAATAATTGGTTTACACATAGAATAAAATTATCAGTTTAATCTATTGAAATTAAAACATTATTATGATAGTATGAATATAGAAAGGATAGGGAAAATGAAAAACCTAAAAAGAATAGTTTTAACTTTAGTAATGGCTTTTGCAATAATTTTACCCTCAATAGTTTTTGCAGAAACTAAAGAAGTTAAAACAGAAGAAGAACTTAAAGCAGTTCTTGCAACTGGTGGTGAAGCAAAAGTAACTGAAAATTTTGAAGTTACAAAAGATTTATATTTAGTTGATGGTAAAAAAGTTACAATTGATTTAAATAATCACGACATTTTATTTAAAAATCAAACTTCAATTAATATTAATGGTGGAACACTTGATTTAACTGGAAAAGGTTCAATGAAAAATGATATAACTAATTTTTCACCAATCTATATTAAAGGATCTAAGAATAAAGAAGATGTCAATTATAGTAATGTTACTGTTGGCAAAGATGTGCATTTAAAAGGTCATATGGCAATTATTGTTGTTTATCCAGATAATGACAATAAATATGTTTCTTATGGCGTTAATGTAAATGTTTATGGTACTCTTGAGGGAGACCTAAACAAAAATGGAGTTGAGGGTTCTAGTATTCAAATTAATGGAAATATTAGAAATACTGAAAACTGTCCAGTATTCAATATTTATTCAAGTGCAAAACTAATTGGAAATACTGATGGTATTTACGGAGCTGGTTATGCAATATGGAATATTGATGGAGCTACAATTGAAGGCGTAACTTCAGGTATTGCTACAAAAGCAGGTATCTGGAATATTAAAAATGCAAAAATTACTGCAACTGGTGAAAAGAAGGATAGTATTGGTGAAGGTGAAGGAATTAAAGGTACTGGTTCTGCAATTCAAATTGAATCACATCCTAGTTTCTATGGACATGTTGAAATGACTATTGATGGTGGAGAATATACTTCCTCACATAATGCTGTTATTCAACATTATTTAGCAGACTCTGCAACTGAAGGTGCATTAGCAAAAGCAATCGTAATAAAAGGTGGTACTTTTAAAGGTGCTCTTGATATAATGAAACCTGATGAAATTGAAATTTCTGGTGGTTCATTTACTGATGAAATAGTTGCTAAAAAAGATGGAGTAAAATTAGTTACTGGTGTAAAAGCTGTAAAAGATGGTAGTATGTATACTATCGTTAGTGAAAACAAAGGAGAACTAGTTGTTACTACTCCAGAAGTTAAAGTTAGTGATAAAGTAGATGAAAAAGTTGCTAAAGAATTAACTGATGCAAAACTTACTGATCCTGTAACAGGTTTAAAAGAGGCTATTGATTCATCTAAAATCGAGGGAGTAGAAAACACTTTAGTGGAGGTTAAAATTTCTAGTGAAATTAAATCTTACGATAAAGAAAAAGGTGTTTTAGTTCTTGATATTAAACCATATTATACAGTTAATCAAGAATCTAAAGTTCTTCCTAATGAAGCAATAAATGGAAAAGTAAAAATAAAAGTTGCTGTTCCTAATGAAATTACATTTACTCATGCAAAAGTAGTACATAAAAATGGTGAAACTGTAATTGATACTAAAGAATATGAAATTAAAGAGGAGAATGGTCAAAAATATATTGAAATTGAAACTGAAAGTTTCTCTACATTCGAAGTTAGTTTCTATACTCCAGCAAAAGTTGAAAATCCAAATACTGTTGATGGAATCTTAGTATATACTTCAGTTACACTTATGAGTTTAGCTCTATTAGGTGCTGCTGCATTAGTACTTAAGAAAAAAATGAATTAATTAAAAAGTCACTAGAAATAGTGATTTTTTTATACAAATATGTAATATTGTTGGTTATTGTTTAGTATATGGTACTAGATTTTTTTGTAAATTAGTGCTATTATTTAATGGTAGGGTATATAAATAAGAGGTAGTTTTCTCAAATAACTATAATTTAAGAAAAATATTTCTATTTATGAAAAATTGGAGATTTTTTATATGGAAAAAAATATTAATGTAAAAATAATGGCAGTGTTTGCAACTGTTTTATTAGTATTTATAGTAATAACAGCATCATTTGCATACTTTGGTTCATTTAATGTAAATTTAAATAATAATGTAGCAGTAAATATTAATGCAGTTTCACCAGGTGATGCAACATTTATATCAAGTGCTACTCAGTTAAATTTACAAGTACCTGCGGCAAATATGAGTCAAACTGCCTCAAATAATGAAGTAGCGGCAGCCTCAAATACTGCAACACTTACAGTAAATTTAACTGGAGCAGCAAACTTACTTACAACATGTACATATGACATAGTTTATGAATATGATGCAGGAAGTAATGTATATGGTAAAAGTCCCACTACAAAAAATGGTAATAAAGAAATAACATTACAAGTATCAAATGTAAATGGAACAAATAACTTTGCAAATGAAAAAAACTTTGATTTTGATTCAAGTTGGACAAACAACAAAAGAACTCTAGTAAGTGGTGCCACAATATCAAGTAATGGAACATTAACTACTCAAAATATATCAATAACAGGAAAATATTATAACTTAACAATTCCCCAAACATCGATTGAGAAAAAAGCATTTACTGGTAAAATTTATGTAACAAACCATAGTTGTAGAACAATTGAACCAGCATATATAACATTATTAAAAGCCTATGGTGGAAAGAGTAGTATTACAGAACTTCCAGATAGTGCTTTTAAAACTGCAACAACCGCAAGTGATAAAGGTATGTATAAAAAGACCGATGATCTTGGAACATCATACTATTACAGGGGAGCAGTAAATAACAACTGGATTAAATTTGGAAAAGATAGCAGTGGAAAAGATATATACTGGAGAATAATAAGAATAAATGGTGATGGCAGTATAAGAATGATATATACAGGAACAACAGCACCAACAAGTAATACTTCTGTAATAATGACCGGAACAGGTACTCAAATAGGTACAAGTATTTTTAATAGTAATAATAATAAAGCAGAATATGTAGGGTATATGTATACTTTAGGACAGCAACATGGAAATAGTATATCAAGTCAAATTAAAACTACAATAGAAAACTGGTATGCAGGAACAACATTAAAGAATAATTCTTTAGTATCAAAAGACCAAATATTTTGTAATGACCGAAGTCCATCTTCAAATCAAACAGGAGCGTGGACCTCAGCTGGAGATTTTTATTATGGAGCAAGAGGAAGATTAAGAGATAATAAATTGCCTATATTAACATGTGTAGTAGAGAGTGATAAATTTACTTCAAAGGATAGTACAATAGGAAATAAAACATTAACTTATCCTGTAGGATTAATAACAGCCGATGAAATAGTAATGGCTGGTGGAAATAATGGAACAATTAATAATTCATATTATTTGTATACAAATCAATATTATTGGTCTGGTTCTCCCTATTTTTTATATCAAAATCAAGATTATGAGTTTGTTGTAGACAACACTGGCGTTTTGAGCTATAAAAGTTTAGAACTTAGTTCTGGCGTTCGACCTGTTATTAGTTTATCTCCTGAAGCTAAATTATCTGGCAGTGGTACATACAATGATGTTTATACAGTAAGTTGATCATATAAAAATAATCACATTAATTTGTGATTTTTTTTGTTACATTTTTTGCAACTTCTAAATAAGTTCTTAAAAGATTACTTGCTCCAAGTTTAGTTCCACCAAAATATCTTACAATTATCAAAAGATGGCTATTTAGATTATTATAATTTAAAATATTATATATTTGCATTCCAGCACTATTATGTGGTTCTTTATCATCAGTTTTTCCTGCAGTACTACCTAATATGTAAGCATAAGGAAAATGTTTTGCTTTAGGATGCATACTTTTTACATCATTAAGTATTTTTTTTATATCTTTTTCATTATCAATTTTATATAGTAAGCCTATAAATTTAGATTTTTTAATAGTTAATTCAAATTCATTTAATAACATAATATACCTCATAAAAATTATATCTTATTTTTAGGTATTTTTGTAGTATAATATTTTTGTAAGGAGAATTATTATGTTTAAGGAAGAATTAAAACTTGTTCCACATGCACCTGGTTCATATCAAATGGTTAATAGTGATGGAATAATAATTTATGTAGGTAAAGCCAAAGATTTAAATAAAAGACTTCATTCATATTTTCGTGGAACAGTAACAGGAAAAACTGCTTTAATGGTTAGTGAAGTAGATCATTTTAAGTATATTGTAACTAAAACTGAAACAGAAAGTTTTATATTAGAAATAAATTTAATTAAAAAATATAATCCTAAATATAATATTCTTTTAAAGGATGATAAAACCTATCCATACATTGAATATATTAGAAAACCTTATCCGGCTTTAAAAGTATCAAGATATATAAATGTAAAGAAAAGTGATAAGAAACTTTTATTTGGACCATATCCTAATGCCTATGCTGCTCGAAGAATGGTATCTTTAATAAATAGATTATATCCTTTGAAAAAATGTGAAGGAAAGCCTAAAGAAGTATGTTTATATTACCATATAGGAGAATGTCTTGGCTATTGCACTAAAGATATCCCCGAGGAAAAAATTAAGACTATGGAAAGTGAAATACTATCATTTTTACGTGGTAATGATAAAATAATTACTGATAAAATAAAAGAAAAAATGGAATATTTTTCTTCGAATTTAAATTATGAAAAAGCATTAGAACTAAAAAATGAACTGGAGTATATTAATTATATTTGTGAAAAACAAAAAGTTCAATCTAATGATTTTGTTAATAGAGATGTAGTGTCATATTATTTTTTCAAAGGCTATCTTTCTATTGAAATACTTTTTATTAGAAATGGTAAACTACTTGGTAGTCATAATAATATAATTGTTCCTATTGAAAGTAATGAAGAAGAAATAGTAAGTTATTTATATTCTTTTTATCAAAAACATGAAGTTCCTAAAGAAATAGTTATTCCTACCGATATTGAGGAAAATCTTCTTTCTAAACTACTTGATACAAGTTTTGTTAAACCTTTAAAAGGAACAAAGAAAAAACTTCTTGAAATAGCCTATGAAAATGCAAAAATTACTTTAGAAAATAGTTTAGATAGATTTAAAAATGATGAAAAAAGAGTATTCGAAGCCCATGATAATCTAAGAAAGATTCTTAATATGAATAGTTTATATAGAATAGATGCTTTTGATAATTCAAACCTATTTGGATCTTTTTCCGTAGGAGCAATGGTTGTATTTAAAAATGGTAAACCAAGTAAAAATGATTATCGTAAATATAAAATTAGTGTAGATAAAAATGATGATTATCATATGATGAAAGAAGTTATATATCGTAGATACTTTAGATGTATAGTTGATAAAGAAGAAATGCCTGATTTAATAATTTTAGATGGAGGACTAAATCAAATAAATGCTTGTAAAGAAGTATTAAATACTCTAAATTTAAATATTAAAGTAGTAGGTTTAAAAAAAGATAATCATCATAGAACTAATGCTCTTTTAGATAGCGATACTTTAAAAACTTATGATTTAACAGGACATGATGATGTATTTAATTATTTAACTAGAATCCAAGATGAAGTTCATAGATTTGTTATAACTTATCATAAAACAATAAGAAGTAAAGGTATGCTTAAAAGTATGCTTTCTAATGTTGAGGGATTAGGTACTCAAAGAATAAATAATTTACTTAAAAAGTTTGGTAGTATTGAGAAAATTAAGAATGCTGATATCAAAGAGTTAAAGAAAGTTATTCCTGAAAATATAGCTATTGAGTTAAAAAGATATTTAAATGAAAACTAAATTATGATAAACTATATAATAGGAAGGAAAATTATATGGCAGTAAAAAGTAATGAAATAATTAATAGTATAAAATTTTTAGCATTTGATATGATGGATAAAGCAGGTGAGGGTAATCCTGGTCATACTTTAACTGGAGTGCCAATATTTTATGCTTTATATAGTAATGTTTTAAATGTAATACCAAGTAATCCTAGTTTTATTAATAGAGATAGATTAATTGTACCTTCGAAAAATTATAGTGCTGCCCTTTATGCAACTTTATTTTATGCAGGATATGATTATCAAATTGAGGATTTAAAAAGATATAGAGATGTTGATTCTTATGCACCAGGGGCACTTTTATATAATAAAGAAATGGGTATTGATGCATCATCTTCTCTTGCTGGAGATAATACTTCTTTAGCAGTCGGTATATCTTTATCTGAAAGATATTTTGAAAGTATGTTTTTAAATATAAATAAAGATTTAGATTTAATTAATTATTATACCTATGTTCTTTTGACAAATGAAGATATTCAAGAAGGTGCGGGCTATGAAGCAATGGCTTTTGCAAGTAATCAAAAACTTAATAAATTAATTTTTATTTATGATAACAGTGGTATATCTGCAGATGGAAATATTTTTAAGACTTATACTGAAGATTTAGAAACAAGACTTGATGCTCTTGATTTTAATGTAATAAATGTTAAAAATGGTAATAATCCTAAACAGATTGAGGATGCTTTAAAGGATGCTAAGAAAAGTGATATGCCATCATTTGTAATAGTTAATAATGAATTTGGTTATGGTCTTGAAAATAGTAATAGTCCAAGAGTATATAGTAATATAATTACAAACGAAGAACTTATTAATTTAAAAATTGAAAGTAAATATCCTACAGAAAGTTTTTATGTTAATGAAGAGGTAAAAAGAGAATTTAATAATATTATAAATGCTCGTATGGAAAAAACATTTAATAAATGGAAAAAAATATACGATGAAGCTCTTGCTACAAAAGATAGTAACATAATAAATGTTATAAATTTACTTGAAAAAGGTGAGTTTAATGTTGAATTTGATAGTACTAATTATCAAATAAATGAAAAATACTGTGAAGATGAACTTTCTTCGAATCAAAAGGCAATGAATTTTATTGCTCCGAAAACTAAGTTTTTTATGGGTGGTAGTGCTGATGCTTTTAAAGATGTTAAAGCTATTTTAACAAAAGATAGTTTAATGACAAATGAAGATCCCTTAGGAAGAAATATTGAATTTGGTAAAAAAGAAAGTGCTATGGCAGGTATTGTTAATGGTCTTTCTATGTCTAATTTAAGATGTTTTTGTTCTTGTAATTTAGTATATGCAAGTAAAATGCTTTCTTTTATAAGAAGTGCAAGTATGCAAAAACTTCCTGTTACATATATATTTGGAAATGATAGTGTAAATAGTGATGGTATGGCTTATTCACCAGTCGAAGAAATATCTCATTTAAGACTTATACCTAATTTAGTGGTTTTAAGACCTGCGGATATAAATGAAATTATTGGTTCATGGGAATATATTATAAAAAATAAAAGAACTGTTGCTCTTATTTTAAGTAATGAAAAAATAAATGTTTTAAAACATACAAATGGTAAATATGTTAAATATGGTGCTTATATAGTTAGAAAAGAAAAGTATCATTTAGATGCAGTTATTATTGCTACAGGTTATGAAGTAACTATTGCACTAGAAATTGCCTCACAACTTGCACTCGAAGGAATTGATATAAGAGTTGTATCTATGCCAAGTGCAGAACTATTTATGATGCAAAATCCTATTTATGAAGAAAAACTATTACCTAAGGATGTATTAACATTTACTTTAGAATCAGGTAAAACAAATATGTGGAATAGATTTGCAAGTAATCCTAAATGTGCAATTGGTATTGATGATTATGCAGTTTCTGGTAAAAAGAAAGATGTTTTAAAATTTTTAGGATTTGATATAAACTCAATTATTATAAAAATTAAAAATATGCTCGAAAAGTAGTTTTTTCGACATTTTTTTTGAAATGAATTTGTTAATATTAAAATGAAAGGAAAAAGTATGAGAAAATTTTATATATTTAATATTAACAAAAATATGTGTATTTTAGCAAAAGATAGTCCTTATATGTTATACAAAAGTTTCGAGGCTATTTATAAATCAAATAGGGAAGATGTGGGAATGGCTCAAAATTTATATGAACAAATGACCTTAAGGATAAATCAAACTATGATAAATAATAAGATCTATGCAGATAATAAAGATAATCACTTTTATTATTTAGTAAATAATGTTCATAACTATTATAACAAATATAAAAGTGAAGAAGAAAAATTAACTGTTAAAAATTCTTATCTTTTATGCGAGGGTAATACAAGTAAACCATATTTATTAAAATCCCTTACTAATTATAATTTCTTTGTTTGTGATTTTGATAATAAAGATTATTTTTGGCTTGATGAAATATGTATTTAACTAATTGAAAACAAAATTAATTTATGCTATATTAAATATGTAAGGACCTCCTTACAAAAGAAAGCTACTCGTAAGTGATGACATTTGTAATTTGGAACGCTTTAATTTATTAGTAAGTATAAATGAAGGCACATTTTTTATTTTAGAATTGGTACTATTACAATAGTTGCATTAAGTAATAGTATAATACTCATGATAATAATTATTAAGATATCATTTTTAAGTCTTGTTGTCATTAGACCACCTCATTTTGTAATGAAATAATAGTGTTGTGGCGTTACTTGCTTTACATTAGCTTTCTAAAATAGTCATACTATCAAATATAACTGATGGTATGATTGTTTTTTTATAAAAAAACATATTCAGCCCGTTGAAAATATAATTAAAATATGCTATATTAAGTATGTAAGGAACCTCCTTGCATATAATAAAAAAAGGAAGCTACTCGTAAATTGCATTGCGAGCGCTACCGATAATTGGTGAACGCTTTAATCTATGTGCAAACATAGATTAAGGCGCTTTTTATATTAACTTGGTTATGATATATACTAAGATGAGAATAATTATAATAAGAATATCATTTTTAAATCTTGTTGTCATTATAACCACCTCACTTTCTAATTAAATAATAGTTTAGTGGTAGCGCCCGCTTTACTTTCGCTTCCTATAATAATCATACCATTGGTTAGAATTAGTGTCAATAACAAATGTTTGTAAAAATATCAAATATTTTATTATGAAAAAAGTAAACTTTCTATGTAGACTTTTAAGCGTTAATTTAGTATAATTTTTATGGGAGAGTGATAAATAATGGGAGCACAAATTGCTTGGGGTTTAATAGGTTTAGTAGTAGGTATAATTGCAGGATTTTTAATTGCAAGACTTGTAACAAAGAAAATGCTTGAAAAAAATCCCCCTATAAATGAAAAAATGATTGAAGCTATGATGAGTGGAATGGGTAGAAAACCAAGTCAAAAACAAGTAAAACAAGTTATGGCTCAAATGAATAGATATAAATAATATATATCTATTTTTTAAGAGAATGTGAGGTAAAAAAATGATAACTAATGAAGTAATTAATAAAGATATAAAAAAGACAAATAATAAAATATGGATATCACTTTTAGTAATAATTTTAGGAATTGGACTTTTCTTTTTCGGAGAATATTTTGATAAAAAACTTAAAAAAGATGCTCAAAACTTAAATGATGTTATTGAAAGTAAAAGGGAAGATAAAGAAAATATTTATACATATTTAGATGTTAAAAATACAGCTTTATTATTTGCGGGTTTCGATGATAAAAAAGAGTATTACTATTTTGTAACTGATGGAACTTATGTGTATATTGCTTATATGGATGAAGCAACATATAAAGAAAATTTTGAAAATGATGGTAAAGATAATATAAGAATATATGGTTATACTTATACAACTACTAAAGATGTAAAACAGATTGCTATTGATACATATAATGAGATGTATGAACTTAAGGGTGATGAAGCTTTAACTGTAGCTGATTTTTCAAATTATTTTGGATCAGTATATATGAATATGACAGATAATTTATCAAATGAAACTGGTATTTGTGATATGCTTGGTTTTATAACATTTATAACAGGAATGGTAATGTTAATAGCATATTTTATTAAAGCAAAAAAATATAAAAAATATTTTAAAAGTACTTCAAGAAATGAACTTAATATGATTAATAGCCAGTTAAATAGTAAAGATTCATTTAATTACAAAGATTTAAAATTATTTTTAACTGATAATTATATTGTAAGTTATATAAATAATTTTTATGCTGTTAAATATGAAGATGTTTTATGGATTTATGAACGTATTCAAAGAGTAAATGGTTTTAGAGCATATACAGCAATACTTGTAATGGATAAAAAGTTTAAACTTCATACAATAGTTCAAACTAGTTTAAATACTAAAGCTAAAAAAGAAAGATTTAATGAAATATTTGAAACTATTTCTAATAAAAATGAAAATATTTTAGTGGGTTATACTAAAGAAAATAGAGATAAAATTAGAAATATGAAGAAGAAAAAGTAATAATTTCTTCTTCTTTTTTATATAATTAAGTATGAAAAAATATATTAATTATAGTATAGTTATAGCACTTTTTATAGGTTTTATATTAGCTATTTTATATCCAATTAATTTAAATAATTTTGATTTATTTACTAAAATACTTTCTTTTAAAGATTTTTTATTTATATTTATTATTAGTATTTTTCTTATTATATTACCACTTTTAAGTATTAATTTATCCCAAGGTTTATTATTTTGTGAATTTGTATCTATGGGATATATTATTACTATTTTTACT
>ERZ773147.2656-NODE-2656-length-15026-cov-3.946697_pt1 | contig 15026 bp, 9 predicted proteins | sample MGYA00580851_ERZ773147 | MGnify/ENA primary metagenome ERZ773147 (study PRJEB29015, sample SAMEA2737818) | human gut metagenome | biome: human gut; feature: human-associated habitat; material: faeces | place: China | collected 2012 ... | reverse complement strand
CACGACCAGGATAGCGCCGTCCATCTGAGCAGCACCGGTGATCATGTTCTTCACGAAGTCGGCGTGGCCCGGGCAGTCCACGTGAGCGTAGTGACGCTTCGCGGTCTGGTACTCGATGTGGGCGATGTTGATGGTGATACCACGCTGCTGCTCTTCGGGAGCGGCGTCGATCTGGTTGAAGTCGTACTCAGGGTTCAGATCCGGGTACTCTTCGTGCAGCACCTTGGAGATGGCCGCGGTCAGGGTCGTCTTACCGTGATCGACGTGGCCGATGGTACCAATGTTAACGTGCGGCTTAGTACGCTCGTACTTTTCCTTTGCCATGTGTTTTGTCCTCCTGGACGTCTCGTAGTAAGCCTTGAACTCACTTCAAGGCACTCGCTACATTTTACTGGGTTTGACGGGTTTGTGCCACTTTGGAGCCCGAACCCAGTCAGCGCTACAAAATACTAGCGCTGACTGGAGACAGTTTCCACTTAAGCGGCAGCGCGTGTCACTCGCCGCGCTGGGCCTTGATGATCTCCTCGGAGACGTTTTTCGGAACCTCAGCGTAGGAGTCCATCTGCATGGTGAACATTGCGCGGCCCTGGGTCTTGGAGCGAAGGTCGCCGATGTAGCCGAACATTTCGGACAGCGGAACCTTGGCGTCGATGACCTTGACACCGGTGGAGTCGGTCATGGACTGGATGGAACCACGACGGGCGTTGATATCGCCCATCACGTCGCCCATGTACTCTTCCGGAGTACGCACTTCCACGGCCATGATCGGCTCGAGGATGACCGGCTTGGCCTTCGGAGCAGCTTCCTTGAAGCACATGGAACCTGCGATCTTGAAGGCCATTTCGGAGGAATCGACGTCGTGGACCTGGCCGTCAGTGACGGTAGCCTTGACGCCAACCACCGGGAAGCCGGCGAGCACGCCGGATTCCATGGCTTCCTGCACACCAGCATCGATGGAAGGAATGAATTCCTTGGTGATGTGGCCACCGGTGACCTCGTTGACGAACTCGTAGGTCTCGCCCTCTTCGGTGTTGAGCGGCTCGAAGTTCATCAAGACCTTTGCGAACTGGCCGGAACCACCGGTCTGCTTCTTGTGGGTGTAGACCTCGTTGAGCACGGGCTTGCGGATGGTCTCGCGGTAGGCGACCTGCGGCTTGCCGACGTTGCACTCGACCTTGAACTCGCGGCGCATACGGTCGACGATGATGTCGAGCTGGAGCTCGCCCATACCTGCGATCAGGGTCTGGCCGGACTCTTCGTCGGTGGTGACCTGGAAAGTCGGATCCTCGTCGGAGAGCTTCGCGAGGGCGATGCCCATCTTCTCCTGGTCGGCCTTGGTCTTCGGCTCCACGGCCACCTGGATGACGGGATCCGGGAAGGTCATGGATTCAAGGGAGATCGGGGCCTTCTCGTCGCACAGGGTGTCACCGGTGGACACGTTCTTCAGACCGACGAACGTGTAGATGTTGCCGGCTTCGGCGGCGTCGACCGGGTTCTCCTTGTCGGCGTGCATCTGGAAGATCTTGCCGATGCGCTCCTTCTTGCCCTTGGTGGAGTCGAGCACGTTGTCGCCGGGCTTGACGGCACCGGAGTAGACGCGCACGAACACGAGCTTGCCGTAGAACGGGTGGGTCGAGATCTTGAAGACCAGGGCCGCGAACGGGTCGGAGGTCAGCGGCTTGCGGTCGATCTCGACGGACTCGTCGCCAGGCTTGAAGCCCTTGATGGACGGAACGTCCTTGGGAGACGGCAGGAAGTCGATGACGGCATCGAGCATCGGCTGCACGCCCTTGTCCTTGAACGCGGAACCGCACAGAACCGGGTATGCCTTGCGCTCGATGGTGAGCTTGCGGATACCGGCGCGGATCTCGTCCTCGGTCAGTTCGCCGGACTCAAGGTACTTCTCGGTCAGCTCGTCGCTGGCCTCGGCGACGTCGTCCAGCAGCTGAGCGCGGTATTCCTCGGCCTTGTCCTGCAGGTCGGCGGGGATGTCGACGGTGTCGTAGTGGGCACCCTGATCGGTGGAGACGTCGTTCCAGACGTACGCCTTCATGCGGATCAAGTCGACGACGCCGGCGAAGTCGTTCTCAGCGCCGATCGGCAGCTGCACGACGAGCGGCTTGGCGCCGAGCTTGTCCTTGATGGTCTGCACCGAGAAGTAGAAGTCGGCACCGAGCTTGTCCATCTTGTTGATGAAGCAGATGCGCGGCACGCCGTACTTGTCGGCCTGACGCCACACGGTCTCGGACTGGGGCTCCACGCCTTCCTTGCCGTCGAAGACGGCGACGGCGCCATCGAGCACGCGCAGGGAGCGCTCAACCTCGGCCGTGAAGTCCACGTGGCCGGGGGTGTCGATGATGTTGATCTGGAACTTTTCCTTGGTGTCGTGGGACTGACGGTTCCAGAAGCAGGTGGTGGCGGCGGACTGGATGGTGATGCCGCGCTCCTGCTCCTGAGCCATGAAGTCCATCGTCGAAGCGCCGTCGTGGGTCTCACCGATCTTGTAGTTCTTGCCGGTGTAGAAGAGGATGCGCTCGGTGGTGGTGGTCTTACCGGCATCGATGTGTGCCATGATGCCGATGTTGCGGATCATGCGCAGATCCGTAAGCACGTCTAGTGCCATTGCTGTTCCTTGCTCTCGATCTCGAAATTACCAGCGGTAGTGAGCGAAGGCCTTGTTGGCCTCTGCCATCTTATGAGTATCCTCGCGGCGCTTGACAGAAGCACCGAGGCCGTTGGAGGCGTCGAGGATCTCGTTGGCGAGACGCTCGGCCATCGTCTTCTCGCGACGGGCGCGGGAGAAGTCGGTCAGCCAGCGCAGCGACAGCGTGTTGGCGCGGGCGGGCTTGACCTCGACCGGCACCTGGTAGGTGGCGCCACCGACACGGCGGGAACGCACCTCGAGGGACGGACGGATGTTGTCAAGAGCACGCTTGAGAACGGCGACCGGCTCCTGGTCGGTCTTCTCCTTGACCATGTCGAGCGCGGAGTACACGATGTCCTCGGCGATCGACTTCTTGCCGTCAAGCAGAATCTTGTTGATGAGCTGGGCCACGACGGTCGAGCCGTAGATCGGATCGGGCAGCAGCTGGTGCTTCTTAGCAGGTCCTTTACGTGACATTTCTCTTACTTCGCCTTCTTTGCTCCGTACAGGGAACGACCCTGCTTGCGGTCCTTGACACCCTGGGTATCGAGCGCGCCACGCACGATGTGGTAACGCACACCCGGCAGATCCTTGACACGGCCGCCGCGCACGAGCACAATGGAGTGCTCCTGCAGGTTGTGGCCTTCGCCCGGGATGTAGGCGGTGACTTCGATGCCCGAGGACAGGCGCACACGAGCGACCTTACGCAGAGCCGAGTTCGGCTTCTTCGGGGTGGTGGTGTAGACACGGGTGCACACGCCGCGGCGCAGCGGGCTTCCCTTCAGTGCCAAAGTCTTGGACTTCTTCGGCTTTGCCTGACGTCCCTTACGGACGAGCTGTTCAATAGTAGGCAACTTGAATTCTCCGATTCAGTGGTTTCTTCCTTTTCGTGAAGCCGCCGCACTGCAGCCCACGCCCACGACCATGAATCGTCATAAGCAGCCACAGTCCACCGGCCCGATGGCCCGTATCTCTTTCACAGTCCGCATTGCTGCGCGCGATCCAATCAAGATCCGGGATATCCCAGCGCGTGCTCCTATCACATAAGGCGCACCACTGGCACACACAAATATTTATATTACTTCCACCACGGACAACGACACGCTTGTCGTGACGGCAGACAAGACAGGCAGATAAAAGAAAACCCTCCGCATGGGAGGGTTTTCAGTGGGGTGGATAACGCGGCTTGAACGCGCGACCTTCTGAACCACAATCAGATGCTCTACCAACTGAGCTATATCCACCATGTGAGTCGTTCCAGCGAACTGGATTAACGCAACAGAGGGATACTATACACGAAATATCAAGCCGCGTCACCGCGGCGTGTCGCGCAGCCGCCCAGTATCATTCACTGCGCGATTTTGTGCGTTTCTACCTCGACGGACGGGCGATATGTTCACTTCTGTGCGATTTTTTGGGTACATGAAAACACCTGCAAACATTATATTTTTTACGGCCCTCAAACTTGAATATGTTCGTTTCCATAGGTACAATGAAACACGAAGGCCGGAATTGTTACCATCAGGGGAATCCTGTTGATTGCAATGAAGCGTACAAAGCAGTAGCGCAACGTCTTCACGATAATTAAATAATTAAATACCGAGGCAAACAGAAACAATGCAGCACGCAAGCGAAGCAGTGCGAAGCGACACGATGATGAGTACGCCATCAGAAGACATCGCCATACGGCAACGACATCATCGTTCGGCGACACAGTGTGGAGCGTATTACGCTGAGCAGCTCAGCCTGAGATATCCGCGGTAGTTGTGAGCCGCAGATGGGAAGAGTACAACAGCGAAGAGGCAGAGAATCCGCAGAGCCGGCAACGCAGCTACGGCCGCAGTTGACGAGGAAGCGGCACAATGCCGGCTCTGCTGCAACGTGACCACACCTTTCATAATAGAAGAGACTCCTTTCGCAAGGGCGCCGGATGCTGATCCACATCCGGCGCCCTTGTTTATGGCGCGCGGTCTGCGGAACGCGGCCTGCGTCACGCGGCCGTACATGACCCAGGCGCGGTACACTCACTACATACCCTGATGCATCCGCACCACGACACAGCGCGACAAGGAGCCGACATGCTGTCTTTCGAAAACGATTATTCCTACGGGGCCTGCCCCGAGATCCTCGACCGTCTCGCGCGGACCAACGACACGGCGTTCCCCGGATACGGCAGCGACGCGGCCTGCGAAGATGCCAAGCGCAGGATCCGCGAAGCATGCGAGACGCCCGACGCCGACGTGTGGTTCCTCGTCGGCGGCACGCAGACCAACCAGACCGTGATCGACACCATGCTCGCCCCGTACGAGGGCGTCGTCACCGTTGATTCCGGCCATCCGAACGTGCACGAGGCCGGCGCCATCGAGTCGACCGGCCACAAGGTGATCACGCTCCCCCATCACGCGGGCAAGCTCGATGCCGCCGAGCTCGACGACTATTGCGCCACCTTCTATGCCGACGACAACCACGAGCACATGGTGTTCCCCGGACTGGTCTACATCTCGCACCCCACCGAGTACGGCACGATCTACGGCAAGGCCGAGCTTGAAGCCATCGCCGAGACCGCCCACCGGCACGGCATGCCGCTGTTCGTGGACGGCGCACGACTCGGCTACGGACTGACCGCCGCCGGCACCGACGTGACGCTGCCGGACCTCGCCCGCATCGCCGACGTGTTCTACATCGGAGGCACCAAGGTCGGCGCGCTGTTCGGCGAGGCCGTCGTCTTCACCAAGGGCAATACGCCGAAGCATTTTCTCACGCAGATCAAGCAGCACGGCGCATTGCTGGCCAAAGGTTGGCTGCTCGGGCTTCAGTTCGGCACGCTGTTCACCGATGACCTGTACCTGCGCATCGCAGCCAACGCGAACCGGCAGGCGGACCGGATCCGCGAGGCGCTGCGCGAGCGCGGCTACACACTGACCTTCGAGGCGCCGACGAACCAGGTCTTCGTCACCTTGGACCATCCGACCATCGAACGGCTGCAGGCCCATGTACGCATGGGCTTCATGGAGAAGGCCGACAACGAGCATACGGTGATGCGCCTGTGCACCAGCTGGGCGACGACCGACGAGCAGGTTGACCAGCTCATCGCGTTGCTGTGAACAGCCGCGAGGCCGACGCCGGGCCTAGGCCTTCGCGTCGGCGATGGCCTCGCGCTCCATGGCGACGAACTTCGCGACCGACGCCTCGACCGAATAATCGGCCTTCGCGTGTTCGGCGTACAGTCCGCCCCAAACGGCCAGCTCGTGCGGATGATCGATCCACCAATCGATGCGCCGGGCGAGCATCGCCACGTCGCGAGCCGGGAACAGGGACTCGTCCAACAACGCGAACTGGCTCGCCGCGCTCAACTCGGCGGATGCGATCACGGGCACCAGCCCCGACGCCATGCCCTCGATGACGCTCAACGATTCGATGTCCACGATCGACGGATGCACGAACAGGTCACATGAGCGCAGCAGCGCCGGCATCTCGGCGTTCTTGTGGAACCCGATCTGCGCCTTGCGCTCCAGAAGCCGGTCGGCGCGGAACCGCAGGTAATGCTGCAACGGCCCGGTTCCGCAGATGATCAGTTCGATGTCCTTCGCGTGACGGCAGCGAGAAATCGCCTTGATCAACGTGATCTGGTCCTTCTCATGGGAAAGACGCCCCGAGGCGACGATGCGGAACGGCACCGGCGCGGGGGCTCCGTCCGAACGCTGCCGTTTGGGGGTGAACCGCGGCACGTAGCCGTTTGATATCACGTGCAGCTTCGCCTTGTACCCGTGCGCGCGCAACTGTCCGGCGATCATTTCGGTGGGCGCGTGGATATGGCCGATGCGCCGGTACAGCCAGAAGCGGAACAGGGCGTACAGAAAACCCGACATCCCAGGCAGGTATTTCAGCGGACCGGCCGAATACATGACATTCTCCGGCTGGAGGTGGAATCCCGCGGTCACGGGAATGCCCATGCTCCGCGCGACCTTGTACGCGCACCGCCCGAACTTGAACGGCAGATACAGATGCACGACATCCGCTCCGGCGAATGCCGTGCGGAACAGCGTATCGCTTGGCTTGGCGAACTGCATCTGTTGTTTGGCGGCCACCCAGGAGACCAGCGGCACCTTGTTGACCCGTGCCGGATATTCGGGGGCGCCGATGCCGACGAGTCTGACATGGTGGCCCTGCCGCTCCAATTCGTGCGCATACTGCAATGCGGAGTTCGACGTGCCGTTGCCCTTGTTGCCGATGGTGTCCATGACCAGCACAATGGTCAGGGGGCGATCCAAGGCCGACCTGTCCTGGGGGCGCGGTTCTTCGTTCTTGTTGTCTCGCATTGTTTCATCCTATCTCGCAGTCTCGCGAATCACGACCGAGACGCGCACGGTGGCCGGCCGCATGCCTTCGCCACATGTCTCCATGGCCGCGTCCTCGTTGACGCCATGTACTTGGCCTTTCCCCTGAACGTTGGCCCGGCGCGGGTTAACCGCCCGGTATGAACTATTGTCACGCGGGCGGATCGCCGACGCAAGCGTCCGGTCATACGGGAAATCCATGACCGCCTATCATGACGAACGATGCCGACGTCCGGAGGATGTCCGGAACGTCGGCATCATTTACCGACACGCCGTTCCTCGAGCCGTGCGATACGTGCCCGGGGAACGGTTTGCCGTCAGGACTCGCGCCTCTTGCGCCACGTTAGCGCGCAGCCGGCGACCATCATCGAGACCGCGAGCACGCCGACCGGCACGATCGAGGCGCCGGTCGCGGCGATGGACTGGTTCTTGTCCTTGCCGGCGTTCTTGTCGTCATCCTTGTCGGTGTTCGGCTTCTGGCCGTCGCCCGGAGTCGTCGTACCCGGCTCGTCGCCCGGACCCGGATTCGGGTTGGGATCCGGGTCAGGATCAGGCTTCGGCGTCGGGTCAGGATCCGGGTCGGGATCAGGCTTCGGGTCGGGATCAGGATCAGGCTTCGGATCAGGCTTCGGATCAGGCTTCGGATCAGGATCTGGTATTGGATCAACATATCCTTCCGGAACTATTGTAAAAGATATTACATTAGAAACTTTTGTATGAATATATTTACCAGAAACAGTAACATAATTTGAAACAACAGTAGGTTCTTCTACCTCTCTCGCTGTTGCAGTAAATACTACTTCTAGTTCTCTTCCAGCAGGTATAGTAGTGTAAAATTCCATACTTGGTAAAATATTTCCGTCACTATCTGTCATCGTATTTCCTATATTTAAAGTAACATCTTTCCTTGGATATTCTTTTGTTGCTTCTTGTTTTAAATCATATTCTGTATATATATCATCTCCAAAATCATACATTTGGAATTTTGCTTCTCCACCATCTAAATATTCTGATAGATAATCATATACGTTTATTGATGTTCTTATTTTTGATTCATTTTTAATCTTCAAAGTATATGTTATTTTTTGACCACTTTCTACATTTTTTCCAGTTTTATCTGATTCTTGTGTTACTGTAACATATTCAGGATAACAATCTCTTCTATTTTCATTAGATTGCACTTCATCAATACCATCAGACTTCACTACCATTGACATTTTAAGTTCATATACATTAATATTATCATCATAATTTCCTGTTGATGTTCTTACTATAATAGTTTTCTTTTGTCCTGGTGAAATATCACCAATATTAGCAACATATTTGTTATCTTTAAATTCACCAATATTTGGTGTATCACCTTCATATAAAATTGCTTCTAAAAAGTTTATTTCTTTTGAAAATTCTGAAGTTTCTATACTAACATTTTTAACAACACTATCTGAAACATTTTCTACTTCCAACCAATAATGCATATTATTTTTTTCGTCTCTTCCCATATAAGATTTTACAAATGCAGATAATATTGCTGGTTTTATAACGTTTTCATTAATTTGACTACTTATAATTTGATTTTGTACTTTAACTTCAACCGTATTTGATATATTTCTACTTTGTCCATTTAATTTATCAACAACTACTTCATAAAATCGTTCTTGAGTTTCTCCCGCTTCCAAAGAATCTATATTAATATCCCAATTTTTCATATTTTCATATTTTACATATTCATAATTTTCATAAAAATATGAACCCTTATCTATTGTTGCATAAACTGTTCCTTCTGGTATTTGACCATTAATATTAATATTCGAAATTTTATTATCACCATTATTTACAAGTGTTACAACATATTTAATTATTTGTTTATCATAAATCGTATCGCCATTTTTTAGAATTTTATTTCCAACTTGTGTTTGAATTTTTACATCTAGATTCTGTTTTATTTCATCTATATTACTTGTTTCACCAGTATTTTGAGTTACACCTACATTATTGTATATAGAATTTATTTCAATTTTTATTTGTTTAAATTCTTGTCCGTTATTTTCATAGTCATTTTTATTTTCAACTTCATTTTTATATGTAACATTTATATTTGAATCAGTTGAATTTATATTTTGAGATAATATTATAGTTGCTGGAATTAATACATTTATTCCATTAACCAATGAATTTAACATATATTTTGTTTGTTCACCTTGTAATTCGATTCTTATCACTTTTGAATTTGACTTTTCTAGTACTTCTTTTTTCACTATTTTAAAATTATCATCATACAATAATGAACAATTTCCTAACACAACATTCTCAACTTCTCTTGGTAATTGAATCTCAATAACAGGATTTTTAAACAAGCTATATTTTTCACTATTTGCAACAAGAGTAGCTGTAAAATTAACATCATTTTGTACATTATTTGTCCAATTTGTTTTATCAACATTTAGATCAATTCTTGTTTCTGCATCTTTAATTTCAGTTATGTTTTTACTTTCACAATTATAAATATCTTTTTGATATTCTCTTTCTTCCTCTTTTTCTTCATTAGAATCTTCATCTATATATTTTATAATCTCTTTTTCATTATTAAAACAAGAGATTGTATTTTTTAACTCTATTTTTTTTATATTAATATCTTTCATTGTCTCTTTTATTTGTCTAACATTTTGAATATTAATATCACCAATTTTTTCAGGCTGGCTTAATTTTATTATAAGCTCAGATATCTCATTTTCATATGCAATTTCAACTATTCCATTTTCATTAGTCTCTGTATCTTTATTAATTTCACCTAAAACATTTCCATCAATATCTAAAATCTGTAAATTTCCATTTTCACCTAATTCATCTAATACTTCATTTTTATTTATTTTTGTACTTTTATAAACTATATCCTGTGTTTCATTCTCAACATTTTCTAAATTCATAACGAAATTTTTAGTATCAATTTTAATTTCGTCAGCAATTTGTTTATAACTTATTTGTATATTCATCTTTTCAGTATATTCTGTTCTATAATCAGTATTATTTTTAAAATTTGAATTTATATATCCATTATAAATATCACTTGTTGTTACATCTGTTGAAATTAAACCAGATAAGTTTTCTGAAACTTCAAAATTTTGCATTATATCTTTTTGTATCTTAGTTTCTTCATCATTTTTAATATTTAACTGCATTTTACCAGAAAAATCTAATTTTCTATTTTCGTTATTTTCATTATAGCAATTTTCACTGTAATATAAAACAATTTGGTATTCATCTCTTGCATCAGTTACATTTTCAGAATATATATTTCCATTGTCATCAGGTTCATTAACAGCTACAAGTTTAATTTTTCCAGTTTTATTATCATAAACATAATTAAAATCTTTACCACTATCATCACCATTTGTTGCCTTAGTAGATTTGGCTACAATTTCTATGTTCTCTGGATATTCATCATTAATTCTAGGAGTATTTAAAATAATTCCTGTTGAACTTAAAGGATTATATTCATGTCCATCTTCATATTCAATTCCTGTTTTTAAATTTGTTTGAATCATTAATCCAGCACTATCACCAACTTTAAAATTAACATACTTCTCCAAATTTAGTTCATACACTGCATTAATTTTAGACTCGTCAATAATGTTTTGCACAGCTTCAACCGCACTAGAAATAACCAATAACAATGAACTATTAACCATCATTAACATTATCGCAAAAATTGAAATTGTTTTTCTAATAAATTCTTTCATCTAAACTCCTCCTATTGTCACCTTTCGCCAATTTACCTTATTATAATTTTAATTAATTATCTTCTTATATTCAATATCAGTTTTTTCCATAATTTCAAATATTACAAGTAATTCCATTCAACTCACTAGGGAAGCTCATTACAGTCATTTTAGCTTCATAATTTTAAGTTTTTATTACATTTTTATTACAAAGGGGGGGAAGTAAACATAAAATCAGCACTATTCAATTAAAATTTAGATATTGACAATAAATGTTATAATATAATAAAAAAATTATTTTAGGAGGATTACCATGCAAAGAATTTTAAGTCATATGAGAAAAGCAATAGAAGACTATAATATGATAGAAGAAAACGATAATATAGCAATTTGTCTATCAGGAGGAAAAGATTCAATAACAATGTTACATGCATTTAAAACATTACAAAGATTTTATCCAAAGAAATTTGACATAATTGCAATAAGTATAAATCCAGGATTCGAATTTTTTGATACTAACCTTTTACAAGAAATGTGTGATAAATTAGAAATACCACTATTTGTAGAAAATAATCATGCACAAGAAATCGTATTTGAAATAAGAAAAGAAAAAAATCCATGTTCACTATGTGCAAATTTACGAAGAGGAACTATAAACTCAATAGCCATAAGAGAAGGATGTAATAAAATAGCATTAGGTCATAATGAAGATGATGTTTTAGAAACATTTTTACTTAATTTATTTTACACAGGAAGTATTGGAACTTTTTCACCAGTAAGCCATATGGACCGTTCAGGAATCACACTAATTAGGCCTCTAATATATACACCTGAAAAAGAAACAAAAAGATTTGTTAAAAAAAATAACTTAACAGTAATGCAAAAAGTATGTCCTATGGATGGTACTTCAAAAAGAGAAGATATGAAACAAATGATTTTTTTACTTCAAAAAAATATTCCTATGATTAGAGCAAATTTATTTGGAGCTATAAAAAGAAACTTACCAGATTGGAAAAAATAAAAAAGCAAAATTAGAGGACGAATTTCCAAATTTTTTAACATCGTCCTCTAATTTCATATTTTAATTTCCTTTAACTAATTTTACCATTGCATCTTTTAAATTTTCTAAGCTTTCTGTTGCATCATTCTCATCTTTACCCTTAACACCAAAATACAATTTAATTTTAGGTTCTGTACCAGATGGACGAACACAACACCAAGCATTATTTTCTAATTGATAATATAAAACATTTGATTTAGGTAAACCTGTTTTACCTTCTTCACCTGTAACCATATCCTTTACATAGTCATTATCAACATCTTTAAAAGTTAAAACTTTATAATTCCCTATATTTTCTACGTCTTTATTTCTCATAGCTGTCATCATTTCTTTTATTTTTTCTGCACCTTCTGCACCTTCTAGAACAATTGAAACTTGATCTTCTTTGTAATATCCATATTTTTTATAAATATTATTCATTTGATCCCATAAAGTCTCTCCATTTTCTCTATAATAGCAAGCAGCCTCACATAATGCCATTACAGCTGCAATACCATCTTTATCTCTTGCATAATCACCTATTAAGCAACCATAACTTTCTTCAAATCCAAATACATATTTATATCCATCAGTTTTTTCTTCTTCTCTTTTCATGATAGCACCAATGTTTTTAAATCCTGTTAAAACTTCAAAACATTCTAATCCATAATTTGAAGCTATTGCTTTTGCTAAGTCTGATGAAACTATTGTTGTTATAAACATTCCTTTTTCAGGCAATATACCTTTTTCTTTCATCTGAGAAATTCTATATTCTGCGATTAATAATGCTGACATATTTCCTGTATATGTCATATATTCACCAGTTTTTAAATCTTTTGCATAAATTCCTAATCTATCTGCATCAGGGTCTGTTGCCAAAACAACATCTGCATCCACTTTTTTAGCTAATTCTAATGCTAATTTAAATGCTTTTTTATCTTCCGGATTTGGATAATCAACTGTTGGGAAATTTCCATCTGGTTCTTTTTGTTCAGGAACAACATATAAATTTTGTATTCCTATTTCTCTTAAAAGTCTTTCTGCAACTGTATTTCCTGTTCCATGTAATGGTGTATATACAACTTTTAAACTCTTTCCTTGTTCTTTTACAATTTCAGGATTTAATATTGAAGATTTTAAAGTATTAATATATTTATCATCCATTTCTGTTCCAACTATATTGAATAATCCTTTTTCAATTGCTTCTTCTTTTGATATTTCTTTAATTTCACTATATTCTGCTACTGCTCTTACTTTTGCAATTATATCTTTATCTCTTGGAGCAACTATTTGCGCACCATCATCCCAATAAACTTTATATCCATTGTATTTTGGTGGATTATGACTTGCTGTAATCATAACACCTGCTGTACATTTTAACTCTCTAACTGCAAATGATAGTTCTGGTACTGGTCTTAAATTTTCAAATAAATATGTTTTTATTCCATTTGCATTTAAGATTAATGCTGTTTGTAAACTAAATTCTTTTGACATTCTTCTTGAATCATAACTAATTGCAACACCTTTATCTTGTGTTCCTTGTTCAATTATATAATTTGCTAATCCTTGTGTTGCTTTTCCAACTGTATATTTATTCATTCTATTTGTTCCAGCTCCAATTACTCCACGTAATCCTGCTGTTCCAAATTCTAGTTCTTTGTAAAATCTGTCTTCAATTTCTTTTTCGTCATCTTTTATTTCTAATAATTCCTTTTTTGTTTCTTCATCAAAATCTGGGCTTTCACACCATCTTTTGTATTCTTCTAAATAATTTTTCATCTTATCAATCCTTTCTTTTATGTCAATAAATGATTTTATTTTGACAAATTGTTTTGATATGCCTATAATAACACTATTTATAGAATAAATAAAGTATTTTTAAAAAAATTATTTAACAAGTTTAAAAAATTTTACTAAACTATAACAAAAAAAGAATAGGTTTTTAAACCTACTCTATAAATTAATTTTATTTCAAATGATGAAAATCCTCATATAATTTTCTTGCAGTACTTGGGCAATCAACACCAGCACTATCTGCATTCTTAACAGGAGCAAATTCTTCTTCTCTTTTAACTCTAAGAATTGCCATATCATCAACTTCACCAAAAGCATCAAACAAAAATGCTTCAAATTTATATGCATTTGGAGAATCTGGAACAACTAAATTTCCATCTTTATCAATAAATTTAGCTTTTTTATAAGCACTATGATAAGGTAATGGAGTAACACCCATTCTCTCAACAGCATCTATATTAAACAAATTGCAAAGAATATGTGATTCACCATATAAAAGTTCACCATTTTCATCAACAGCCTCAGCCATTTCATCAGTAATTTCTGAATATTCTATAACACTTGGTTTACCATTTCTTTTACAAAATACTCCAACTTTTTCATGTGGATTTGCTTTAACAATTGATTTACAAGCAACAGTAACACCTTTATCAATTGCAACACCCATTAACACAGGGTCAACCATTTTTACAAGGCAGTTATCAACTCCACCAATAAATACCCATTCAATACCTAATTGTCTCATTTTTTTAGTCATTCCATTTTTTACTAATGACTCATATATACCACCATGTCCATCAGCAGCTTGTTTTATTAAACCATCTTCTCCAATCAATACTTTTCCCTCAGTATCTACCATTGGTAGTTCACCTTGAATAAAGAAAAATATACTTTTATCTTTTTGATATCCAAAAAATTTATTTTTTTCAAAGAATTCTATTGTTTCTTTATTATTTTCTCTACTTGTCATTATAAACCAAGGTATTGTAACATTATATTTTTGACCTTCTTCTTTTAAATAATCACTTAACAATTCAAATAGTGATTTATGTGAATCTAATCCTATATCATAAGTTCCTTTTGGTCCACTATGTCCAAGTCTTGTTCCTTGTCCACCAGCCATTGTAACAGCTGCTAATTTTCCTGCTCTAATAGCTTCTTTTCCGATATTTTCATAATATTTATATTTATCATTCAACTTATATTTATCTAAATATTCCATTGGCTCTATTTTATCACCATTTGTTGAATTTTCTTTTTTAGTATTATCATATAAACTTTTGATTAAGTCAAAGTCTATGTTCATAATTTGTTCCAATAATTGTTTTTGTTTTTTCTCATCTAATTTTTCATAACCATTTAATAAATGTTCTTGATTATATTTTTTTAATATAAATTTTACTTCTTCTAATGTATCACTCATAATACTCTTCCTTTCAATAGATGTTTTATGTACTACATACTTTATACTATTTATTAAAATTTATCAAGTATTT
>ERZ773147.2654-NODE-2654-length-15046-cov-3.902608_pt1 | contig 15046 bp, 14 predicted proteins | sample MGYA00580851_ERZ773147 | MGnify/ENA primary metagenome ERZ773147 (study PRJEB29015, sample SAMEA2737818) | human gut metagenome | biome: human gut; feature: human-associated habitat; material: faeces | place: China | collected 2012 ... | reverse complement strand
ATGTCAACGGTATTCTTGCAATTTGTTCCGCCGCCAGCTCCGTAAGTCACGCTGATAAAGTCTGGTTTCAAATCTCGCAGAGCGTCCAATGTCCCATAAATGACGCTCGGCTCAGAAGTCGGCTTTGGCGGAAAAATTTCAAAGGAGAATGTCGTCTTATTTGGAGAGCTCACACCGTACCTCCTGTGCGGCACAAACCAGATGTTCCAGACTCGGAATGGTTTCCTTGTCGCCTCTGGTTTTCAGACCGCAGTCCGGATTGACCCAAAGTTTTTCAACCGGAATCTTTTCCAGCATCTTGTGCAGTGCCAACTTGATTTCTTCGACAGACGGAACTCTTGGAGAGTGGATGTCATAAACACCTGGGCCAACTTCTGTCCGGAAGTGGTGTTCCTGTAAGCTATCCAGAATCTTCAAGTCCGAACGGCTTGCTTCAAAGGTAATCACATCGGCATCCATATCATCAATTTCAGCGATGATGTCTGTAAATTCACTGTAGCACATATGGGTGTGAATCTGTGTTTCCGGCTTTACACCGCTGTGCACCAGACGGAATGCCGGAATTGCCCAGTCCAGATAGTCGCTGTTCCAGTCAGATTTCCGCAGTGGCAGTTTTTCCCGGCGGCGGTCCTGATTCCGGTCGATTCAGGCTACGAGTGGCATATGGCGACGTTCTTCTATGAATCGTGTGTCGATGTGCTGATTTTCCTCGTCCTGTGGTTCGGCGTGCGGAAGCGCAAGCGGTGGAACGGACAACTGCTGGCAGTCTACATGCTCATGTACGGCATCGGGCGCGCGGTCATCGAGGGGCTGCGGATGGACAGCCTGTATTCCGGCAGCATTCGCATCAGCCAGATTGTCAGCATCACGTTCGCGGCGGTCGGGCTGATTTGGCTGCTGATTGGCACATTCGCGCGGAAAAATCCGCAGAGAGAGGGATAACTATGCCGACGACACCAGCGAAGAACCTGCTCTACCGCGCGGCGCTGCCGATTCTGGCACCGCACAGCCGCGGGCAGATGACGCACCACGCATCCGGGCATCCGCTGACGAGTCTGCCGAACTATGAACGGATTCTGGCGAAGCACCATGTGTTCGGCGCGTCGCTGCTGCTGCAGGATGGGGCGAATTGCGCCCTCTGCAACACATCAACGGCGATACCGGAGCATCTGGCGCAGGAGAACACGCGCTACCGCGTCGCATCGATCACGAAGATGGCGACGGCACTCGTGACGCTCCGCTGCATTGACAACGGACTGTTTGCGCTGGACAGCGAGGCAGCTTCCCTATTGCCGGACGGCGAAAAAGCCCCTGCGCTCTCCGGCGTAACCGTGCGGCATTTGCTTTGCCACACGTCGGGTCTGCGTGACCTGCCGATACTGGACAGTTGCCTGAAAGAGGGCAAGCCGTACACCGAACTGCTGCGTCAGCCGGAGATTCGCGCCTGCGCGCCCGGTCAGCAGCTGATTTATTCCAACTTCGGCTTTGGGCTGCTGGGATGCATTCTGGAACAGCAGACGGGGCTGTGTATTGAGCCGCTGTTTCAGGAAATGCTGTTCCGTCCGCTGCACATGCGCGCGACGCTCGATGCTTCTATGCTGAACGAGGCGGAAATCATGCCGATTACGCGCGTGCTGCCTTATCGCGCGGGTCAGGAGCTTCGCGTGACGGCGCTGGGGCGTCATCCGCTGCAAAAACCGAATCCGCTATGCCATTACGGGCATACGGCAGGAGCAATGTATACCGACGGTCGGTCTGTTTTGCAGATGCTGACGCTCATTCATCAGCGTGGCACGATGGATGGAACGCGTCTTATCGGCGAAAGTCTCATGCGAGAAATGACGCGCCGGCAGTCCGCAACCCCGACGCGCACCTACGGGCTGGGGCTGGTCATCCTCAATCGCCCGGAGATTTCGCCGCGACAACTGCTGGGGCATCAAGGATTCGCGTACGGCTGCGTGGACGGCGCGTTCATCGAGGAAGAAACGGGACGCGCGGTCGTGTTCCTCAACGGCGGCGCAAGCGAGGCACGAACTGGGCGGCTGGGGCTGGTCAACCGCGATGTGCTGCAATGGGCGCTGAAACAGGAGATGCCATCATGGACATAATCACGCGTATCACCCGCCAGCGCGGCAAAATGCAGATTGTCATCAGTGAGCAGGAGACGATCGTCGTACCGCTTTCGCTCTTCCGCGAGCGGCCGCTGACGGAGGGTCAGCCCATCAATCTGGAAGAATACGACAATTGGCTGATGGTGCGGCAATATCGCCATGCGCTGGATCGGGCGGTTGCCTGCCTTGCGGCACGAGCGCACAGCAAGCATGAAATCGAACAGAAGCTGCTTCGGGTCGGCTATCGTCCCTGCACGGTGGAGATGGTGCTGTATAAATTAGAGCGCGAGCATTTGCTCAACGATGCGGACTTTGCGCGGCAATGGGTAGAGGCGCGTTCGGGACGCAAGCTGGGACGCAGCCGCATTGCGCAAGAACTGCGGCGCAAGGGTATCGGTGCGGATGAGGCTGAGGAAGCCCTATCCGCGATTGGCGAGGATGCCCAGCTGGCGGACGCGATTGCACTGGCGGAAAAAGCAGCGGCGCGCGCGAAGTCCGACGAGGATCCGCGCAAGACGTATCAGCGCATTGCAGCGATGCTGGCGCGGCGCGGCTTCCGCTGGGACATCGCGAAGGAGGCGCTGGCGCAGGTGCTGCAGGCGGATTGACACTTGACACGGGAGCCGTTCCCCGATATAATGAAAACATCTTGCGGAAAACGCGAAAGGGAGGAAAGCACGGTGGAAAATCAGGAGTCGATTTACGAGGAGAAGCAGGGCAATCTGCTGACCGGCATTCTCGGCGCCCTCTTGGGTGCGCTCATCGGTACGGCGCTGTGGGTGCTGGTCGGCGTATGGGGCTACATCGCGGGCATCGTTGCGTGGCTGACAGCATTCTTGGCGGGCAGGGGCTATGATCTGCTGCACGGTCGGCCCGGCAAGGCGAAGGCCATCACGATTATCGTGATGCTGATTCTGTCGATTTGCGTCGGCACGGTGGGAACGGCAACAGTAATCATGGTGCAAAGCTACAATCAGCAGATTTCGGAAATGAACACGTTTGAACAGGCTCGGATTCAGAAGTATGGCCCGACGGTTGAAGAGTATGTGCAAAGCATGTTCATGGAGCAGGACATCCAAACGGAGATCGTGAAGAATCTCGCAGTGGGGATGCTGTTTGGCGCGCTGGGCGCATACCCGATTGTGCTGGGCGACCGCCGCAAGAAGCAGAGGCAGGATACCGTCCAGCCGTATGAGGCGGCGGATGGCGCACCGAAATCAGTGGAAAACGCGGATGACACGGACAAGCATCTGGATGCCTAATCACATAAAGCAATCGCCGTATCGGAAAATCAATCCGGTACGGCGATTTTTTGCGTTTATGGTTTTTTGCGGGTGCAGCGGGCAAACTCCGCCGCCAATGCAGCGTTGATTTCTCGAACAGCGGTTTCGTCCGGCTTGACCTCCTCGCGGTCATAGGTGAAAATGCCGTTGATTTCCTCCTCCACGTCGCTGACCTGCGTGTACACCAGCGCGGACAGCCCCTTTTGCAGCTGCGGCAGTACCGTTTCCAGCTGCAATTGGCGATAGCGCGCGGTTAAATCCTCCCGACTTTCCGCTGTGCCATAGCCATACGACTTCTCATGCGTACAGTGGCCGGGCATCGGGTACGCAATGCCGCCATACTCTGTCAGCGCCGTTACGCGCCGATGTTTCCGCACTTTCAGCGGATAGAAATAGTTGTGCATGGAGTACACATCGCCGCCGCCTTGGTCAAACCAGCCGCTCGCTTGGTCAATCAGGCGCGTCGCATCCATCCGGCGGAGAATTTCCGTCACCTGACGTGCGTTGAACTGCCCCCAGCCTTCGTTGAACGGCACCCACAGCGCAATACACGGATGATGGTACAGCGTATTCACCGTGTCCGACATTTCGCGCAGGAAAAGTGCCCGGCTTGCTTCATTTGGGCGCGACAGCAGATGCCGGAACAGCCCGACATCTGGGAAATGCCGCAGGACTGGCAGCAGCACGTTCGCCAAGTACGTCACATACCACGACTTCATGGGTGTGCCGCCGCTGACAAAATCCTGCCAGACAATCAGCCCCAACCGGTCACAGTGATAATACCATCGCTGTGGTTCGATTTTCGCGTGTTTGCGCAGGAGGTTGAAGCCCAGTGCCTTCACGCGCTGCAATTCGTTCACCACTGCTTCGTCCGACGGCGGCGTGTACAGCCCCTCCACCCAGTAGCCCTGATCCAGCAGACCATTGAGCAGAATTGGCTGACCGTTCAGGCAGAAGCGAGGAATGCCGTGCGCATCCGGCTGACACGTCCACTGCCGCATGGCAAAGTAGCTTTCCACTCTGTCCTCCGGCAGCGAAATTTCCACATCGTAGAGGAACGGATCGTCCGGCGACCAGCAGTGCAGCGCCTCTTCCGGCAGTTTCAGGGCAACACTCGCCTGATGATGAACCGCCGTGTTCCGCGCCAAGGCGACTTCCCTGCCGTCTGCGGTCACGCGAAAGGTAACAAGGCAGTCGGAACTGACGGAGACGGCAAAACGAACTGTGCGCGTCGGCACGTCCGGCGTAATCGTCAGCTCCTGCACATAGCAGTCCGGCACGCGCTCCAGCCAGACGGTCTGCCAAATGCCGCTCTGCGCGGGATAGAACATGCCGCCGGGGGTCAGCTTCTGCTTGCCGCGCGCCTGAATGCCGCAGTCGGACGCATCCTGCACGGCGACATGCAGCGTATTTTCGCCGTCCTGCAAATAGTCGGTGATGTCCAGCGAAAACGGCCAGTAGCCGCCGCTGTGCTGCCCGACCTCCCGATGATTGACGAGAATCACGCAGTCATTGTCCACCGCGCCGAAATGCAGCAGCACGCGCCCGCCAGCCCCGTCCGGCGGCGTAAACATGCGCTGATAGTGCAGCCACTGATTCGGCTGAAGCGTCTGCCGAACGCCCGAAGCTGCCGTCTCCGGCGAATACGGCACGAGGATTTCGCCGTCCCACGCATGGGGCAGGGCTTCATCCGCCGTAATGGCGTACGACCACAAACCGTTGAGGTTCAGGAAGCTGTCTCGGCGCAGCGCCGGACGCGGATATTCCGGGAAAGGAATCACAATCGTCTCCCCTTTCGATTATCTGTAATTATTGTAGCACATCCGCCCGAAAAATGAAAGAGCGGAAATCGACCTTCCCCCTTGACAGAAAAGCGCGAAACACCTACAATGAACAGGACGGTTTCTTTATCGAAGCGACCGAAAAGGAGTTGAATTTTGATGATGAAATATGTATTTGTGACCGGCGGCGTTGTTTCTTCGCTGGGCAAGGGCACGACGGCAGCATCCCTGGGACGGCTGCTGAAGGCGCGCGGCTACAAGGTTGCCATGCAGAAATGCGACACCTACTATAACTTCAATCCGGCGCTGCTGTCCCCTTTGCAGCACGGCGAAAATTTCATTACGGAGGACGGCGTGGCGGCTGACCTTGACTTGGGGCACTACGAGCGCTTTATCGACGAGTCGCTCAAGGGTGAAGCAAGCATCACCACCGGCAAGATTCACACTGCCCTGGTGGAGCGCGAGCTGCGCGGCGAATACCACGGCGCGACGATTACAGTCGTGCCGCATGTGACGAACGAAATCAAGCACCGCATCATCACGGCGGCGGAAAACTCCGGCGCGGATATTGCGATTATCGAAATCGGCGGCGTGGCGGGCGATATCGAGTCCTCCCCGTATTTGGAGGCAATTCGTCAGTTGAAATGGGAGCTTGGCGCGGGCAACACATGCTTCATCCATGTGGCGCTGATGCCGTATTTGTCCGTTGCGGGCGAAATGAAAACGAAGCCGACGCAGCACTCTGTCAAGGCCCTGCGCGCCATCGGCATTCAGCCGGATGTTATCGTCTGCCGCACAGAGGTGAACATCAGCCAGTCCGCGAAGGATAAAATTGCGCTGTTCTGCAATGTGCCGGTGGGTAACGTTGTGCAGAACCGGGATGCGTCCACGCTGTTTGAAGTGCCGCTGAATCTGGAAAAAGAGGGGTTGGCGGGCATGGTGCTGAAAACGCTGAAGCTGCCCAATCCCCCGGCGGATTTGACCGAGTGGACGAACATGGTTGCCCGCTATGACGCGCCGACGCAGGAAGTGCATATCGCGCTGGTCGGCAAGTACGTTGCCGTGCATGATGCATACCTGTCTGTGCACGAAGCGCTTGTCCATGCAGGCATCGCAAACCTCGCGGCGGTGTATGTGGACTATATCTCCTCGGACGAGCTGACGGCAGCGAACGCCGCGGAACGGCTGGGCAGCTATCACGGCATCATCCTCCCCGGCGGCTTCGGGCACCGTGGCGCGGAGGGGATGATGGCGGCGGCGAACTTCGCGCGCACGAAGGGTATCCCCTGCCTGATGATTGGCTACGGAATGCAGCTTGGCGTGGTGGAAGCGGTTCGGTCGCTTTTGTCGCTGCCGGACGCGAACTCGACGGAAGTCAATCGGCTGGCGAACCCGGCGGTGGTGGCGATTCCGCGCGACCGCGTGGACGAGAACGACGGCCGGCAGAATGCGCGCATGGGCGGCATGGATGTCGTGCTGACCGAGGGCAGCCGCACCGCGGCCATCTACGGTCTGACGATGGTGCACGAGCGCCACGGCAACCGTTACGAGGTGGATGATGCGTTCCTTGCGCCGCTGCACGAGGTCGGCGTGGATTTCGTCGGCTTCAGCGCGGACGGAAATTACCCGGAGGTATTCGAGATTCCGGCGCATCCGTTCTATATCGGCACAATTTATCATCCGGAGTTCCTTTCCCGCCCCAACAAGGCGCATCCGCTGTTCGCGGCGTTCATCGGCGCAGCGGCGGCGCATCAGGCATAAGGAGGCTGACATATGGCCAATGCGATTCTCATCCCCGGCAAAGAAAAACGGGTCTACGGCGGACATCCGTGGGTGTTCCGCAGCGATATTGCGCGCGTTGAGGGCGATTTCACCCCCGGCGACATCGTATCGGTATATTCCAGCAAGGGCAAATTTCTGGCGAAGGCGTTTTACAATCCGCAGAGCCAAATTTCCCTGCGCATCATGAGCCTGCACGACGAGCCGATTGACCGCGCGTTCATCTTCCGCCGTGTCAAGGAAGCCGTCGACTACCGGCGCACGTTCGCGGACTTGCGCTCCTGCCGATTGATTTTCGCGGAGAGCGACCGCCTGCCCGCGCTGATTGTGGACAGCTTTGGCGATGTATTGGTGCTGCAATGCCTGGCGCTGGGCATGGAGCGCTTCAAGCAGGATGTGGTGGACGCGCTGGTGGAAGAAGTGCATCCACAGGGCATCTATGAGCGCAGCGACGTGCCGGTTCGCCGCTTGGAGGGCTTGGAGCAGCTGACAGGCGTGATGTACGGCACAGTTCCCGACCGCGTGGAGATGGTGGAGAACGGCGTCCACTTCTGGGTGGATGTCAAGGAAGGGCAGAAAACGGGCTTCTTCCTCGACCAGAAGGAGAACCGCGCCGCGATTGCGCCGTTCGTCAAGGGAAAGACTGTACTGGACTGCTTCACGCACACGGGCAGTTTCGCGCTTCATGCGGGGCATTATGGCGCGAAGGAAGTCACGGGCGTGGATATTTCCGCTTTCGCCTGCGAATTCGCGACGGAAAACGCGCGCCTGAACAGATTGGAGAACGTCGTCCACTTCGTCGAAGCGAATGCGTTTGACCTGCTGGCGGAGCAGAGCCGCGCGGGCATCAAGTATGACGTGGTGATTCTCGACCCGCCCGCGTTCACCAAGACGCGCAGCGCCATCGAAGCGGCGACGCGGGGTTACAAAGAAATCAACCTGCGTGCAATGAAGATGGTCAAGCCCGGCGGCTACCTGATTACCTGCTCCTGTTCGCAGCACATTCTGCCGGATGCGTTCATGCAGATTGTCCGCGACGCGGCACACGATGCGCATGTGCAGCTGCGTCAGGTCGAGTACCGCACGCAGGGGCGCGACCATCCGATTCTGCCTGCCGCGCCGGAAACGCAGTACCTCAAATGCGGCATCTTCCAGATTTTTGATTAATACTATTTCCAAATTCACCTGCGCCATCTGCTTGCGTCTTTTCCGCTCTGGCGTCCGGTCGTTCCATTTAGCGTAGCGCTGCTACGCTGCATTTCACTCCCGTTAGCCAGAACGAAAAACTCGCGGCGCATCTTGGCGCATTCTCATTTTGAAATAGTATGAGGTGCAAAACGATGAAACTGATGTTTGTCCGCCATGCTGAACCGGACTACAAGCACGATTCGCTGACCTTGAAAGGGCATCGGGAGGCGCAGCTGCTGTCGCTTCGGCTGGCAAAACTCGACGTGCGGGACTTCTACGCCTCCCCGCTGGGGCGTGCGCAGGAAACCGCGCGGTACACCTTGGATCGCACGCACCGCACGGCGGAAACGCTGCCGTGGCTGGCGGAGTTCCGCGGACGGAGCATTGACCCGGAAACGGGCGCAGAGCGGATTCCGTGGGACTACAAACCGCGGCTGTGGCAGGGGCATCCGCTGCTGTACGACGTGAATCACTGGACGGAGGATGAACTGTTCCGCGTCGGCACGGTCGATGCGATTTGGCGTGAAACGCAGGCGGGCATGGATGCGCTGCTGGCGCGCTGCGGTATGATTCGCGACGGACATCTATACCGCTGCGACAACAACCAGCCGGACACGATTGTGCTGTTCTGCCACTTCGGCATCATGATGGCGTGCATCGGGCACTTGCTGGGCGTGTCGCCAATGCTGCTGTGGCACGGTTTCTGCACGCAGCCGTCCAGCGTGACGACGCTGGTGACGGAAGAGCGCGTGAAGGGTGAAGTCGTGTTCCGCTGTATGCAGTCAGGCGACCTTTCGCACCTGTACGCGGCAGATGAGCCGTACTCGACGGCAGCGCTCTTCCCGGAATGCTACACGGGGCGCGACAGCACCGACCCGCCGGAGTGGGACACGCTGGGATACCGGTAAGGAGCAGAAATGAAGCTGATTTCGTGGAATATCAACGGCTTTCGGTCGCTGATGAACCGGACGCTGCTGGATGCTTTCGCGCGGCTGGACGCGGATGTTTACTGCCTGCAGGAGACGAAATTGCAGGCGGGTCAAGGTGAGCTGGATTTGCCGGGTTTTACAGGCATTTGGAATTACGCCGACCGCCCCGGCTATTCCGGCACAGCGGTGCTGACACTGCGAACGCCTGTATTCTCCCGCTTCGGCTTGTGCGAGGATGAAACGGATACGCAGGGGCGTGTGATTACGGCGGATTTGGGTGACTTTTACCTTGTGAACGCCTACGCGCCGAACGTCGCGGCGGATTTGAGCCGCTTGCCAGAGCGTGTCGCGTGGAATGACGCGCTGCTTCGTCATTTGCAGGCGCTTGATGCGCAGAAACCCGTCATTCTCTGCGGGGACTTGAATGCCGCCTACAACGATGCGGATTTAGCCGGAAAGTCGCAGGGAATGCACGTTCCGGGCTTCACGCGCGAGGAACGCAGCGGAATGGCGGCGCTTCTGCAAAGCGGCTTTGTTGATGCTTATCGCCACGTTCATCCGGACACCGCGCCCGGTGCATTCGCCTATCGCAAGGGCATTCGCGCGGGCGGGCTGGATTACTTTCTTGTGTCCGAACGCATGGTGGAGCGCATAGTCGATGCGAACGCACACCCCAGAATCCGCGGCTCTGACCACTACCCGATGGAACTTGTTATCCGCTGATGACGAAACGCCGTTCACTGCTTGACAATGGCAGTGAGCGGCGTTTTTTCAGGGGCAAAGTTCGCTCAAAAGCGAGTAGTAGCGCAGTTTTTCCTCATCAAGGGGGAGATTCAGCGCGGAAAAGAGAGTGTTTCGCTCGAACGTGCGCGCCTTTCCGCCGAAAAGCCCGGTCGTATTCGCCCACATGCTCCACAGTCCTTGGTCGAGGTCGCGCCATCGGTCGGCACAGCCCGCCTGCCCCAAATCAAGGAAGCCGACAATCCCCTTTTCGTCCGCGAGGATGTTCGGTAAACAGAAGTCGCCGTGGGACAGCACAAGCGTTTCCGGCGGACGGTTCGCTTTCAGCCACGCCAGCAGCGCTTCCGGCGATGCAAATCCACCTACGCCGTATGTTTCCGGCTGATTCGCGGTGTCAATGGTAACGCGCCCAGCGGCGATGTCAACTTCTGCTTTTCGCAACACATCATCCAGTGCGCAGGAGCAGGGACAGCCCGCAATGTCGACATTCCAGAGCATCTCCGCCGCATCCGCCATCCGGCGCGCCAGCAGCGGCTGATTGTCCAGAAAGGCTTCATCGCAGAGCATCCGCCCGCGAAGGCGCGTCATCAGCAGATAGCGCATTCCACCCTGCACCGCCTCCGCCAGCACCTCCGGCACGGGCAGCCGCCCCTTCAAAAACCGCAGCATGATGCCCTCATTCGCCGCATTTCCCGTGTCCGGCTGCACTTTCAGCACACAGTCCTCATATATCACCACCTGCGCGCCCGAATGCCCGATGTGGTTCTCTTCTCCCGGATGTTGGGGCAGAAGCGCCTGAATCACCGCTGGTATCATTCGCCAATCTCCCTTTCTGTGTTTTCCCGATAATATCATAAAATTTTCCGCCTGTCAACGCCGGAAACGCTTGCACAAGCGCGCCCGATGTGCTACAATGTGGGAGGTTCCTAAGAGCAATTGAAGGAGGCAGCTATCATGACTGATACCCCCAACACCCCTGAACTGAATCCGCAGGACGTGCAGGATGAAGATGATCTGGACGTGGTCGTGATGACCGACGAGGACGGCACGGAATATCTCTATGACATCGCCGCCCGCATGGAACATGGCGACAACGAGTATGTGGTGCTGGTCCCGCAGGATGAAAATGACGACGAGGTCGTAATTCTCCGCTCTGAAATCGTCGATGACGAAACGGAAGAATTTGTTCCGGAAGAGGATGACAGCATCACCGATGCCATCTTCGAGGAATTTAAGCAGATGTTCGCCGACGACTATAACTTCGCCGACGGCGACGAGGGCGATGACAGCATGTTCACCGACGCGGAGTGACGCAGGAGGCTGACGATGAGCGAAATTCAGGACGAGGACATCATCACGCTGACCGATGAAAACGGCAACGATGTGGAGTTCCTGCTGCTGGACGTGGTCGAGTACAACAACGACGACTACATGGTGATGATTCCGCTGGACGATGAAGAAATTGAGGATGACGACGAGCAGGACGAAGTGGTGATTCTCAAGGTCATTCGCGAAGGCGACGAAGAAACCTACTCCGGCGTGGAGGACGAGGACGTGCTGAACGCCGTCTTTGAAATTTTCCAAGAACAGAATGCGGAAGAGGACGAGGACTAATCGTCTCTCAAACGCAAAAAAGGCGTTGGAATGTACGTTCCAGCGCTTTTTTCGTATGCAAAAAGCCGGGACAGTGTTCTGGTTGCCCCGGCTTTTGGTGATTATTTCGTTTCCGCGAGCTTTTCCTGCATGACCTCCAGCGCTTTTGCAAGCTGTGCGTCGGTCAGGTCACCCAACTCGTACATGCCGTTGTCTCCGTCCACTTCCACGTCCGGCGTGATGCCCTGCTTGTGCACCGCGTAGCCGTTGGGCGTGTAGTACTGCGCAACGGTAATCTGCATCCCAGAACCGTCGGAGAGCGGCACGACCGACTGCACGATGCCCTTGCCGTAGGTCTTTTTGCCGACAACGGTCGCGTTCGCGCGGTCACGCAGTGCACCGGTGAGGATTTCGGAGGACGATGCGCTGTTCTCGTTGACAAGGATCACCAGCTGCATCTCCACCTTGCCGTCCTTCGTGCGGTAGTAGTAGCGTTCGCCGCTCTTGTACTGCAAATAGCACAGCGTCCCCTTGTCAAGGAAGATGTCGGCGATGCTCTGCGCGTCGTTCACCCAGCCGCCGGGGTTGTCGCGCAGGTCGATAATCAAGCCCTTCGTGCCGTTCTCCACCATCTTATTAACGGTTGTTTCAAACTTTTCAGCGCAGTCGCCTGCGAAGTCGTAGAGATAAATGTAGCCGATTTCGTCAGTCAGCATCATGGAATCAATGCGGTTAACGTTAATGTTCGCGCGCGTGAGCGTGTACGCCATTTCTTCCGTACCACGCAGGAACGTGACGTGCACATCCGTGCCCGGCGTGCCGCGCATGATATCTACCGCATCGTTAATGGTGCTGGAATTGACATACAAATCCTCCACCTTGTAGAGGATATCGCCCTTGCGGACGCCCGCCTCATGCGCCGGGCCGTTGTCGAACACGCGGCTGATGGTGCAGATTCCCGTCAGGTAGGACGTGGAAATCTGGATGCCGACACCCGCATATTCACCTTCGTCATCCTCCCAGAGCTTGGCGTACTCTTCGGGTGTGTAGTAGAAGGTGTACGGATCACCCAGCCCGGACAGCAGGCCGTCCGCCGCGCCGTCAAGCAAACTCTGCTTGTCGTAGTCCTCGAAGTACCCTTCGTCCACGATGTCCATCAGTTCCAGCAGCTTGTCGAACTGCTTGTATTTCTCATACTCCTCGCGGGAAATTGTGACGGTGTCGTCGCTGGTATCGTCGGTGGCGGCATTCGCCATCTGCTTTCCCATCAGAGCGGTGAGCGTCGTGCAGCCGCTGAGCATCGCGCAGCACAGGACAAGAGACAGCACGAGCGCAAGTTTCTTTTTCATGGGAAAAATCCTCCTTATCGTTTATTTCCGGGGCGCTTTGTCGCCGCTGACTTTCTTCAATTCCATCAGGATTTTGAAGGTGATGGCATCGTCGAAGGAGCGCAAATCCAGCCCTGTCTGCCGCTGCACCTTGTCCAGCCGATACACCAGCGTATTGCGGTGAATATAGAGCTGACGCGCCGTGTCGGACAGATTCAAGTCCTTCTTGAAGAACATTTCGATCGTGTAGAGCATTTCCTCGTTAAACAGGCGCTGATTCTTGCGGTTGAAGAGCAGCCCGTGATAATAAGCGCTGATGTCCTGCGGCAGCTCCATCAGGAAGCGCTCCAGAATCAGGCGGCTGTAAATATAAATGCTCTCTTCCGGCTTGAAGATGCGTCCGACTTCAATAGCACGGCGCGCTTCGTTGTAGCTGTCGCGCAATTCGTCGATGGTGCGGCGCATTTTGCCGATGCCGACGGTCATCTGGTGCGCCGTTTCGCCCATCAGCGTCTCTTGCAGCGCCTGTGCAAACTGGTGCAGGTCATCAATCGTTTCCACGTCCGTCATTTCCTTAATCAGCACAACGGTGTGACGATCCATGTTCAGCAGCACATCCTTGTCCTGCACCGGCGTAATGTCCCGCAGCAGGTCATAGGCGCACTCGTTTTCGGTTTGCACGATGTGGAAGAGCATGACCGTGCGATCCATCTCCTGCGGCAGCTGATGCTCGTGGCTGAGCGCCTCCAGTTCGCTGCCCATCAGGTCGCCCCGGAGCGCGCGGCAATACACATCGCTGCTGCTCTCGGTGCGATTTTCGCCGGAGTGGTCGAGCGCGGCAATCAGCATCGCCGCCAACTGCAGCACATCGCGCGCACCGGGCTGCTGCTCTGCACAAGTCAGCACGATATGCAGCGGTGACACCGCCATATACAGGCTGCCCAGCATAGCGCGCGCTTCACCCTCGGTCAGGCGAAGCGTAGATAGCGGCATCCCGTCCGGCAGTCTGTCCGAATCCGCATCCAGAATCGTGATGGGTACACTCAGGCGATTCAGCACGTTGTCAACCTGTTCCTGCAAACGTTTGTTCATCAAAGGTATACGCCCCTTTCGCGCCGCCATCCCACGCGGCGCTTGTATCCGAATATCCTATTTCAGTATAGCACACTTTCGCGCGGGAGGAAAGCGGATTTTGCCGAAAATCGAAACTTTTTTGTGAATTTAGCACAAAAACAAACGTTCTGCCGATCAAGATCAAAAAGAAGGAAGCACCCTCCCCATTACGGAGAAAGTGCTTCCTGAAAATTCTGTGTGAAGTGAATTACTTCGTCAGATTGGTCTTGGTCGGCGCGGGAACAGCATCGGACACCAGAATGGTGCGGGCGGTTTCCTTGTCGAAGAAGTGCAGGTGGTTCACGTCGAACGCAACCTTGATTTCGCCGCCAGCGGTGGACGTCGTGCGCGGGTTGACGCGAGCGATGATGTTGCCTTCCTTGCCGGTGGTGGTCAGGTACAGATAGGTCTCAGAGCCCATCTTCTCAGTCACTTCGACCTTCACGTCGATGGTCGCATCGGCAGCGTTGGCGAGGAACATTTCATCGTCATGGATGTTTTCCGGACGGATGCCCATGACAACTTCGCGGCCCACATAGGACTCATCCACAAACTTGGAAACCTTGCCCTGCGGCACAACGATCTTGTTGTCGCCAAAGTACGCAACAACTTCGTTGTTTTCGCGCTTGAGGCGCACGTCGAAGAAGTTCATCTGCGGAGAGCCGATGAAGCCTGCGACGAACTCGTTCGCCGGGAAGTCGTACAGGTTCTGGGGCGTATCCACCTGCTGCACAACGCCGTCCTTCATGACCACGATACGGGAAGCCATCGTCATAGCTTCGGTCTGGTCATGGGTAACGTAGATGAAGGTGGTCTGCAGGCGCTGATGCAGCTTGGTGATTTCAGTACGCATCTGCACGCGCAGCTTAGCGTCCAAGTTGGACAGCGGTTCGTCGAACAGGAAGACCTTCGGCTCACGGACGATAGCACGGCCCAGAGCAACACGCTGACGCTGGCCGCCGGACAGAGCCTTCGGCTTACGGTTCAGCAGGTGGTCAATGCCCAGAACGCGGGCAGCTTCTTCCACGCGGCGCTTGATTTCGTCCTTGGGGGTCTTGCGCAGCTTCAGGCCGAACGCCATGTTGTCGAACACGGTCATGTGCGGATACAGCGCGTAGTTCTGGAACACCATCGCGATATCGCGATCCTTCGGAGCAACGTCGTTAACAAGCTTGTCACCGATGTAGATTTCACCGTCGG
>ERZ773147.2649-NODE-2649-length-15070-cov-3.132468_pt1 | contig 15070 bp, 20 predicted proteins | sample MGYA00580851_ERZ773147 | MGnify/ENA primary metagenome ERZ773147 (study PRJEB29015, sample SAMEA2737818) | human gut metagenome | biome: human gut; feature: human-associated habitat; material: faeces | place: China | collected 2012 ... | reverse complement strand
CTAAAAAGCGACACGCGGCGAGAGCGGGGGCAAACTGGCCAAGTGGAACGCGAGCTGGGGTGCAGGGGGTCACCCCCTGCCGAACTGGGGTGCAGGGGCACTGCCCCTGCTGCTGTTGCGGATGCGGAGGAGGTGCTGGCGGCGCTGACGCGGATTTTGCGCGGAGAGGAAGAAGCGAAAACCAGCGAGGTGCTGCGGGCGGCGGAACTGCTGGGAAAACAGTACGGGCTGTTCGGCGACCGGGAAGGAGCGCCCACAGAAGCCCCGAAGATTGTGATGGACGTGCCGGGACGGGGGGAAAAGAAGTGAACGTGAAGCTGGGAGAAAAAGTGCCGCCGGCCTTCGAGGGGCTGTTCTGGGATATGTATGAGGGACGGCACGACGAGTACTGGCTGAAAGGCGGGCGGGGAAGCGGAAAGTCCAGCTTTGTCAGCCTGATGGCACTTTGCCTGATACTGAAAGACCCGGAGGCGAACGTCATCATTTTTCGGAAGGTGGCGGAAAGCCTGCGGGAAAGCGTACTGGCGCAGATGCGCTGGGCAGCGGAGGAAATGGGCATGAACGGGTACTTTCAGTACCGGCTGAACCCGATGGAAATGACCTATCGGCCCACGGGACAGCGCATTTTGTTTCGGGGCGCGGACGACCCGGAAAAGAGCAAGGGCGTGAAATTGCCCAAGGGATATTTCGCACTGCTCTGGTTTGAAGAAGCCAGCGCTTTTCGCGGAATGGAGGAAATACGGACGATCCAGGCCAGCGTGCTTCGGGGGAAAAGGGGCGTGACGGTGCTGAGCTATAATCCGCCGGTCAGCGCCCAAAACTGGGTGAACGCAGAGGCGCTGAACCCCTGCGAGGGAAGAATGGTGCATCAGAGCGACTACCGGCAGATGCCGCCGGAATGGCTGGGCGAGACTTTTCTGAAACAGGCGGAACGGCTGAAAAAACGGGACGAACGGGCCTACCGGCATATGTATCTGGGGGAAGCCGTGGGCACGGGAGGAAAGGTATTTGACAATCTGGACGTGCGGGCGATTTCCCGGGAAGAACGGGATCGTTTCCCGGTGCGGTACGCGGGGCTGGATTTCGGATTTGCCAATGACCCGGACGCGCTGGTGCTGTGCGCGTGGGACAGGCGGGGAAAGCGGCTGCTGCTGTTGGAAGAAGCGGTGCAGACAGGACAGAGCCTGGAAAAACTGGCGGAAAGCTGCCGTAAAATCGCGGGAGAGAAGATCATCCGCTGCGACAGCGCCATGCCGCGGGAAATTGCCGAATTGAGACGGAGAAACGTCAACGCCATCGGGGCGAAAAAAGGGGCGGGCAGCGTGGAGCACGGTATTCGCTGGCTGAAGGAACTGAACGCCATCGTCATCGACCGGGAAAGATGCCCCAAGACCGCCCGAGAGTTCAGCCTGTACGAATACGCCCGGGGCCGGGACGGGTGCTTCCTGAACGAATGTCCGGATCGAAACAACCACACCATCGACGCAGTGCGCTACGCGCTGGAGCCGCTGATGACTGAACGGGTCGTGCGGCTCAGAAAGGGGAGGATCGAATGATCGTGATCGACCGGGAATGGCTGGCGGACGGGGAGCCGTCGCCGGAGCTGATCTGGGAAGTGCTGAAGCAGTTCGACGGGGAACGGTTTCGGCTGAACGAACTGAAAGATTATTACGATGGGGAGCACAGCATCTCCGAGCGGTGGCGGGGAAGGGGCGCGCCGAATTACCGGCTCAGTCATGATCTGCCGGGGTACATCGTGGCGATGACCAGCGGCTATCTGACGGGCGAACCCATTCAGTACACGGTCAACGGGGAATGGACGGGCTTTCAGACGCTGCTGGACTGCCTGCGCCGCAGCGCGGCGGGCAGCGTGGACAGCGAACTTGCGGCGGACGCGGCCCTTTACGGCAAGGGCGTGGAAATGTATTACGCCGATGAAAACGCCATGCCGCGGCTTTGTCAGGCGGACGCAAGAAAAGCCTTTGTGGTGTACGACAACACCGTGGAGCACAGACCGGTCTTCGGCGTGATGCTGACGGAACGGCGGAACCGGCATTTTCAGCGGACGGGCCAGCGAATCGAAGTGATGACGGAGGAATGGAACGTCCATTATGAGCGAACCGGCGGAGAGATCCCTCGGGAGACGGGGCGGGAGAGACATTTCTTCGGCGGCGTGCCCATGACCGAATACTGGAATAATCAGCGGGAACGGGGCGATTTTGAAGGCGTGAAAGCGCTGATCGACGCTTACGACGCGCTGCAGAGCGACCGGGTAAACGACAAGCAGCAGTTTACCGACGCATTGATGGTGATCTACGGGGCCACGGTGGAGGAGGACGAAGCAGGCAGAAGCGTCCAGCAGCGGCTTCGGGAAACGCGGACGCTGGAAATGCCTGCTGCAGACGCGCGGGTGGAGTATCTGACGAAACAGCTTTCCGAAAGCGATACGGAGATCCTGAAGGACAGCCTGAAGGCGGACATCCACAAGCTGAGCTTCGTGCCCGACCTGACCGACGAGGCCTTTGCGGGAAATATCAGCGGCGTGGCCATGGAATACAAGCTGTTCGGGCTGGAACAGCTGATGAGGGGCAAAGAACGCTGGTTCCGGGAAGGGCTGCTGTGGCGGCTTCGGCGGATGGTGTATTTTCTGCGGCTGCGGGGCTGCCGTCTGCCGGAGGCGGAGGAGATCGGCGTGCATTTTTCCAGAAGTCTGCCGGTGAACCGGCTGGAAGTGGCGCAGACGCTGAAAGCCTATGAGGGGTTAGCCCCGAAAAAGCTGCTGGTTGGGCAGGTGCCCTTTGTGGAGGATGCGGAGAAAGCCATGGAAGAAATGGAAAAGGAAAAGAGGAGATAAAAAGAGCTGCCGAAGGGCGGCTTTTTTTATAGAAATAAGTGGAAGGGAGAAAAGAGCATGGAAGAAATGACGGTTCACGAACCCACGGAAATGGAACGGCTGGCGTTGGAACGGGAACAGACGCTGCGGCAGCGGGAGGCGGCGCTGGAGATGCGCGAACGCCGCGCCCGGGCGCAGGAGCTGCTGACCCAGCGAAATCTGCCGGCGGAACTGACGGACTGCCTGAATTTTTCGGATGACGAGAGTCTGGAAAAAAGTCTGAATGCGCTGGAAAAGGCGTTTCTGGAACAGGTGGACAAGGCGGTGGGCGAACGGATGAAGGGCGCGGCGCCACGAAGCGGGGAAAGCGCGCTTTATGCCGGTCAGCTTCGGTCGGCATTGGGACTGAAATAAGGAAAAGAAAAAGGAGGAAAAAGAGATGGCTAATTCGATCGCACTATTCAAACAATTTGTGCCGCTGCTGGACGAGGTATACAAGGAGGCCAGCAAGACGGCGGTGCTGGACGGCCGCCCGGAGCTGGTGCAGGCGGGGGCGAACGCCAACGAGCTGGTGATCCCCAAGATGACGATGGACGGCCTGGCGGACTACAGCCGCAACGGCGGCTACGTGGGCGGCGCAATGAACCTGACCAACGAGACGGTGACCTGCAACTTCGACCGGGGCCGTATGTTCGTGGTAGATCACATGGACAACGCAGACACGGCGGGCGTGGCCTTCGGAATGCTGGCGGGGGAATTTATCCGCACGAAGGTGGTGCCGGAACTGGACGCTTTCCGCTTTGCGACTTACGCGGGCGCGGCTGGGGTCGGTTCGGGAAGCGGTACGCTGAACGACGGAGCGGCGGTGGTGGCCGCACTGCGGGAGGCCATCAACGCCATGGACGCGGATGAAGTGCCCATGGAAGATCGGGTGCTATTTATTACGTCCGGCCTGCTGGGCAAGGTGGAGGATCTGGACACCACCAAGAGCCGGGAAGTGCTGCGCCGCTTCTCCGACGTGGTGGCGGTGCCTCAGACCCGCTTCTATACGGCCATTCACCAGAACAGCGGCACGGTGGTACAGAAGGGCGGCGAGACGGCCAGTGACGAGACGGCGGGCGGCTACGCCAAGGATGAAAGCGGCAAGGACATTAACTTTATGGTGATCCACCGGGGCGCGGTGATCCAGTTTTCCAAGCATATCGCGCCCAAGGTGGTAACGCCGGAACAGAACCCGGACGCGGACGCGTGGAAGTTCGGCTACCGTCAGGTGGGCGTGGCGGATGTGTACGAGAACAAGACCGCCGGTATTTACGTGCATCACAAGGCCTAAATGCGCCCGGAAACAGTGAAAGGAGAGCCGCATGGACAAGCAGAAAGGGCTGGAAGCGCTGCGGCTTCGGCTGGAAATTTCCAATGAGGAGCAGGACACGCTGCTGACGGCGCTTTTGGAGGATGCGGAGCAGTATGCGCTGGGGTATACCGGGCGAAGCGTCCTGCCTGCCGCGCTGGAAGGGGCGGTGCTGGAACTGGCGATCCTCCGCTACCGCCGACGCGGCATGGAGGGGGAAACCGTCCATGGAGAAGGCGGCTTACAGACGACTATGGAAGGGCTGCCTTCGGCGTTGGAAAAGCTGCTGAATCGCTACCGGAGAGCGAAGGTGGTCTGATGGGACTGAGCCGCGGAAGAATGAGAAGACTATGGCTTCATCAGCCCAAAGCACAGCGGATCGCGGACGGTATGGAACCGGCCTTTGAGACGGAGAGCGTCGCACTGCTGGGAACGATCCAGCCGTTGGAAGGAACAACGACAGCAAGGCTCTACGGCGAAGAAAGCGCGGAAATGTCGCTTTTATTGACGGAGGAAAAGACGGAGCTGAAAGAAGGTGTGGGGATCGCGCTGGAGGCGGCGGGAGAATGCCGGTTCCGCATCGCGGCACCGCCGGAGCACTGGAAGACGCATCAGCGGGCGGTTTTGAAAAGCGTCTAGGAGGCATGGATGGGACTGGAAAAAGTGGGGGCGGCGATAGCCGCCGGTGCAGCGAGCGCCGTGGAACGGTTGTGCATGGAAACTGCGGAAAATGCGAAGGCGTTATGTCCGGTGGGATCCGGAGAATTGAAGGGCAGTATCGCGCCGCAGGTCATGGGCCCTTCGGGAAGCGTAGCCGCCGGGGCGGGCCATGCCGCCTATGTGGAGCTGGGAACCTGGAAAAAGGAGGCCCGGCCTTTTTTATTGCCCGCTTTTGCCATGACGAAAGAAAAAGCAGCGGAGGAAATCGCCCGGGAGATCAGAAACGCGATTCGGGAGGGATGAACTTGAGCGCGGAAGGAGAGAAACGGCGCATTCTGGAAGCACTGGGGAGCATCGAAACGCTGAAAAACGTCAGCCGCAGCTGGCCCCGCCAGAAGGCGGCGCTTCCCTGCGCGGTGGTGACATTGGCCGGGGAGCGACGGGCAGACGAACGGGATGGGGCCGAGTATCTGACGGAAACGGAATACTATGTGCGCTGCTTTGCCCGGATGGGAACGGAAGCGGATGAACTGGCTCCGAAAATTCGGCGGGAGATGGAAAAACTGGGCTATCAGCGGGAATTTGCCTGGGAAGAAAGCAGTGAAGCGGTTTTTCAGCGGGTGGAACGGTACAAAAAGTGGATCGGATAAAAGAGAGGAGAATGAGAAAATGAGCCAGAAACGAGCGGCAACGGGATTCAAGGGCATCGCGCTGGCCCCGGTGACGGAGAACACGCTGACCAGCTACAAGGCCTCGGCGGGGGAAAGCCTGCCCTACGCGGGCAGCATGAGCCGCACCTCCAAGGAGAGCAGTACCGACCTGTACTATGACGACGACCTGTACGCCCAGATCAAGAACGTGATGGGCGAGGACGTGGAGCTGCACATGGCGGAGGTGCCGCTGGAACGCATGGCTGCGCTGGGTCTTGGCACCTATGACGAGGAAAACGACACGCTGGAGGCGGACTTCAACGCCGCCGGGAAGGAGTACGCCCTGCGCTTTGTGGTGGACACGGTCAGCGGCCTGCCCTTCTACTTCAACTACCGGCTGTTCCAGCTGACGGGCATCAAGTTTGACAACTTCACCACCAAGCAGGACAGCGTGACCGTGTGCGAGGTCATCATCACCGGCGTATTCAAGCGGCCCAACATGGCGGGCCTTGCGCCGTGGGCGGTGATGCAGCTCAAGGACGACAAGAGCAATCAGGCCAAGTGCACGGCCTTCATCACGGCGGCGGAGACGAAGCCGGCCACTTAAAAAAGCAGGCCGGGGGACGGAAAACCATCCCCCGGCGCTTTCTAAGGACGAACAAAAGGAGGCCCCATGACGCGCTCGGCAGAGTACTGGAAACGGCGGGCGGAAGCCAACATGGACGGCGTGCAGCGGGGCGCGGAGCAGCGTCTTGCCCGGCTGGGCAGGGCCTACCATCAGGCGGCGCGGGAGCTGGAAGGCGAGGTGCAGCGCATCCTCGGCACATACGCGAAGCGCTTTGACCTGACCCCGGAGGAGGCCGCCGCCGCGCTGCGGGAGCCCGCCGACGAGGAAAGCCGGGCCTACGGCTACCGCGTCAGCCGGGCGGAAGCGCTGGAAAAAGCCATCCGGGAGCGGCTGAACGGGCTGGGGGCACGGCTGGAACGGGAGACTGCCGCCCAGCGGGAATGGACGGCCTCTAAGAGCTACCAGAGCGCCCGGAAGATGATGCGGGACATGACCGGCGGGGTGGTGAGCCAAGCCGTGCCCGATCTGCAGGGACTGCTGCGGGCCATGGACACCGCGTGGTCGGGCCGGAACTACTCCGCCCGCATCTGGCGCAACACGGATCAGCTGGCGCAAATGCTGGAAGACGAGATCGAAGCCGCCTTTTTGAGCGGAAAGAGCGTCCGCCGGATGGCGGACACCATCATGGAGCGCTTCGGCGTAGGCTACCGGGCGGCGGAATGCCTGGTACGGACCGAGACCAGCTACGTGCAGAACCAGACAGCCGCAAAGAGCTACGAGGATGCAGGCTGCACGGAATACGAGATCCTGACCGCCAGCGACCGGCGCACCTGCAGCCGCTGCGCAGCGCAGAACGGCAGGCGCTACTTGTTTACGGAGATGCAGGCGGGGGAGAACGCACCGCCATTTCACCCGAACTGCCGGTGCACGATCTTGCCGGTGGTGGGGGAAGAAGAGCGGCTGGCGAAAAAGGCAGATGAACCGGGCTTTGCGGTTGCAAAGACGGGGGAAAGTGGTATAATAAAGGTGAAAAATTCTGACCTTCCCAACGGCCTGCCGATCAAGGGAACGCCAAATTCGACGGTTGATAAAACGGACGACAGCGGCGTGACGCTTCAGCGCAGACTTTATGGAGAAGACGGTCTTGCGTTGACGGACTACGACGTTTCAGACCATGGCTTGCCGCATTTGCATCCGACCGGTGCGCATAAGCATATGTACAGTCATGGCAGACGGCCGGTAAGAGGAAAGCCGGAAAAGCTGTCGAAGGAAGAGCTGGAACAGAATTCGGACATCATCAAGGACGGTGAAAATTACCATGACAAGGGCTGAATTTGTTGAGAAAATTGAAAACGGCTCCGACATCATGTTTGACGTGCGGGGAAAGCATTTCACGATCTTGACATGGCCTGACGATGGGATTGCCATTGATGAGCAGTATCCGAACGACGGAAATGTAAAATACTTCAGAACTGCCGAAGAACTGGTAGACGGATTTTTTGTCGACGGGAAACCGATTGCTAATATTGCCGATGAAATCAGAATTACGGAATATACCTGATGAGGATGAAATAGATGAGCGAACCGAGCCGCATTCAGACGAGAGAAGGCATCAAAGGCGTTGAAAAAGCCATTGCTTTAGAAGCTGCGAAGGGTTATTGCACCCGGCATGGCTATTCCATGCATAAGCTCGCCGAAAACAGGTTCCATCTGATCGGCGGCGTGGCCGTGTTCTCTGTCCCAAGTCCTGTGAAGCCAAATGGACTGATGAATGACAGAGAAACCCAACCATTGCCGACGCTGATTCTTCGTCAGGAAGACGGAAAACTAACGTTTGAAACCACCGAATATACCGAAAAATACCTGAAATAACAAGACCCAGAAAATCCTGACCGCCAAGCCGACCGGCAAGGCGGGTTTTTCATACCCATTTTGAAAAAAGGAGACGAGCCATACATGACAAGCAAGAACAGCACGACCCTTTCCCTGCCCAAGAGCCGGACGGTGCGGGGGTATGAGATTCGAAAAATGCCCATCGGGGCGTTTCTGGAGGCCTGCGGGGTGCTGGAGGAGCTGCCCCAGACGGCGCTTCGGCTGCTGTTTCCCGGAAAGCAGGAGGGGGACATCCTGACGGAGCTGGCCGGATTGACCCGGGAAAAGCTGCAGGAGCTGTTCCTGCGGGCGCTGGCGGTGCTGCCGGGAGAGATGGTGCGGCTGTTCGCCAAGCTAAGCGGCGTGGAGGAACAGGCGCTGCTGGAAGACGCGCGCATCGGTCTGGACGGCCTCGGCGAAATGGCCGAGGCGTGGCTGGAGGTCAACGGGATCGAAAATTTTATCAAAACCATGGGAGCGCTGGGAAAACGGGCACAGGCTCTCATGGGCGGAGCGAGCATTGGTTCCAGGGGCTGATCGCCGCGGCACTGAGCATCGGCATCAGCAAGCGGGAGCTGCTGAACGACTACTACATGGACGAGATCGGGCCGATTTTTGAAGAATGGAACCGTCTGCATGACCCTGATCGGGAGGAGACGGAGGAGGTGGAGGCGGCGGACTTCCTCGGGGGCGAAGGAGAATGGCTGGAGTGAGGGAAGGAGGGGAAAACAAGAATGACGATCGATGAATTGACCGTCAAAATTACGGTGGCGGCTGAAGAGGCCGAGGCGGAGTTGGATACGCTGCTGGAAAAGGTGCGGGCGTTTCAGGAAAAAACGGGACTGGCGCTGCAGCTGGATGCTGGCAGCTGGGACAGTCAGTTGGCGGAAACGGGTGAAGGCTTTCAGCAAGCCGGAGAACAGGCGGAGGCACTGGCGGACAAGCTGCGTCAATCGACGGAAACGGCGTTGGCGCACAAAGGGGCTTTTGAAGAACTGGGCGGCGAGGCGCAGAAGATTCGAGAAGGATTCCAGCAAAACGAAAAAAGCGTTCAAGGTTTGGTACGACAGCTGGCAGAGCTGGGCCGTCAGCGGGAAGCGTTGAACCAGCTGAAAAATCTATCCGCCCAGTTGAAAAACTGCGAAAAGGGCGGAGAAGGTTATCGGAAAACATTAACGCAGATCCAGCCGGTGCTGAAGAAGGCGGGAATTTCAACGGAAAATCTCGGCAAGGGCATGGAAGGGCTGGACGATGCGGTCACCTCCGCGGAAAAGAGCATGGGCAGCGCCGCAAACGGGATCGCCGGGAAACTGGAAGGCGTGATTCGGTGGGCGGAACAGACGAAGCAAAGTCTGACCATCAGCGGAAGCGTCAACGTGGATACCAGCCCGTCGATTCAAGCGTTGAACGGGCTGATCGCCGTGGCACAGACGGCGCTGGCGTTGCTGAACGCTTTGGGATTGGGCGGCGGCACAGGGAAAAGCGTCAGCCGAGGCGGTGGCGGCGGAGGCGGGAACAAGGCGGAAGAAGCCGAGAAAAAGGCCGAGGAAGCACGCAAGAAAGCCCTGCAGGCGGACTACGACCGCATCGAACACCGGCGGCACCTGAACGAGATCAGTCTGGAGGAGGAACTGGCCGGGCTGGAAGAAATCCGCCGGAAGCACCAGATGACCGCCGAGGAGATCATGGCCTGGGAAGAGAAGGTCTACGACCTCAAGAAGGAGATCAGGGAGCGGGACGCGGACAGCATCGATCAGCTGGCGGACGGGGTGGTCTCCGCGCTGGAAAAGCGCTACGAGGCCATGCGGGACGCGGAGATCGAGCGGCTGGACAAGAGCCGGGAAGCGTGGGAGCAGTGGCGGGACGACAGCGTCGCGGCCATTGAAGACCAGATCGCCGCGCTGGACAAGCTGGCCGACACCGAGGACGAGGAGAAAAAGAGCGCCGAGGAGCTGCGGAAGATCGAAAAACTGCGCCGGGAGGTGGAGTATGAGCAGGACGCATATAACCGGCAGAAATTGCAGCAGCAGCTGGACGAGGCGGTGGCCAGCCGGGAGGAACGGCTGCGGAAGCTGGAATTAAAGCAGCAGAAGGAAGCCCTGCAGGAGGAGATCGAGAAGATCAGGGATCAGGCCTCCGAGAAGATCAAGGAGCTGGACGGCGAGCAGGACGCCATCGAAAAGGCCTACGAGGAACGGCTCAAGGCGGCCAGCCTGCAGGCCGAGGCCGAAAAGATGCTGATGACCAAAAGCCAGGACGAGATCATGAGCCTATTGTACGAGTACGTGCCCGAATACGACGCGCTGGGCAAGAGCATGGGCGAGAAGCTGCTGGAGGGCTTCCAGAGCAAGGCGGGGAGCATCACGGACTGGTTCCGTAGCTTCAACGACCAGCTGGCCCGGATGCAGGAGCAGCTGGCGGGCAGCCTGAACGCCGCCACCGACCGATTCTACGAGAGCCGCCGGGAGACCGCCGGTCAGAGCGGGGCAGGCGGCGCGCCGGTGGTGCAGCAGACGGTGAACTTCTACGAGCCGGTGGAAAGCCCCAGTCAGGTGGCCCGGCGGATGGAGGACGTGAACGATCAGCTGGGGATGATGATGGCGTAGAAAATTTTTGAAAAGGGGTTGACTTTTGCCTAGATGTAATTTAATATATGCCTAGGCGAAAGTGAGGTGATGAGATGTCGCCTAGAACCGGCAGACCGATTGTTGGAGATGAACCCAAAAACAAGCAGATCGCCGTACGCACGACAGAAACGATCGTGAAAATGTTTTCTGAATGTGCTGAAGTAACGGGAAAAACCAAAACAGAGCTGCTTGAAGGTTGGATCAGAGAGCTTCATCAAAAGGTTTGCAAAAAGTAAAACCCTTTGCCCGCTGACAACTTGGCAGTAGAAGCGGAACAAAGGGCGATACCGACCTTTCGGAAGGTAAGAATATTATACCACTTACCTCCTGAAAAGTCAAGCAAATCAAGACTTTGGAGGTATTTTCCTATGACGGTATCAGACCATTGGGATCAGGTAGAAAACGCCCGCTGCAGGCTGGAACAGCTGAGCAGCCTGATGAGCGTGTACGGCACGGAGTTTCTGGATGTGCCCAAACCCGAATTTGTGCACTATGCCTCGCTGAATTATGAGCATATGAGCGTCCTGTTCAACCTGGCGGAAAATCTGGTACAGAGCATCGACGAAATGCTGGAGCAGGCCGTGAACGGCGCGTACGCCCAGATGAGAGAGGGGGCGCAGGCATGAACGAGCTGATCCGAATGGACATGGACAGCGCCAGCGAGTTCCCCATCAATGGGCGGGAACTGCATGAAAAGCTTTGCATTGAAAGCAACTATACCACTTGGTTTTCTCGCATGTGTGAATACGATTTCGATGAGGGCAAAGACTATTTTCCAATTTCGGAAAACAGGTCGGATGGCAAACCGGGAAAACCTCTGCAAAACCACAACCTGACCCTCAGCATGGCGAAGGAGATCTGCATGCTGCAGCGGACGGAACAGGGCCGGGAGGTGCGGCGGTACCTGATCCGGGTGGAGGAGGCGTGGAACAGCCCGGACGCCATCATGGCCCGGGCGCTGACCATCGCCAACGACCGGGTAAAGGAGCTGACGGGGCAGGTGCTGAAGCTGGAGGCCAGCAACAGCGAGCTGACGGTGCAGACCCAGATCATGCGGCCCAAGGCGGAATACTTTGACGAGCTGGTAGACCGAAACCTGCTGACCAGCTTCCGGGAGACGGCCAAGCAGCTGCACGTGAAGGAGCGGGCGTTTGTGGACTTCCTGCTGAGCCACAAGTACGTCTACCGGGACAAGAAGGGCAAGCTGACCCCCTACGCCCAGCACACGGAGAAGGGGCTGTTTGAACTGAAGGAGTGCGTGAATGAAAAGACCCGGTGGAGCGGGACGCAGACGCTGATCACCCCCAAGGGGCGGGAAACGTTCCGGCTGCTGTGTCAGGGACTGTGAAAACGGGGAGAGAGCCGAAAGGCCCTCTCCCTTTTGTATGGAGGGATGCGCCATTCAAAAACTGATCTATGAGAACCTGCACGGCGAGACGGCCGTGTTTTTTCATGCGCCGTGGGTGCTGGGCCGGGTGAAGGGCGTGGGCATGAGCGACGTGAAGGTAGTGGCGGCGGAAGGGGCCTACCAGCAGGGGGAGAGCGTCACCGGCCTGCGGCGGGAGGGCCGGACGGTAAAGGTGACGCTGCACCTGCTGGCCCCTTCCCGGCAGGAGATGTACCGGCTGCGGGCGGAGCTGCTGGGGGTGCTGAGCCCGGACAAGGCCTTCGACGGGACGAGGCGGGCAAGGCTTTTGTATGAAAACGACTTCGGCCGGCGGTGGACGTGGGCCGTGCCGGAAAGCGGGCTGGACTGGGGCCAGCGCAAGCAGAACGCCCTGCCGTCGCTCAGCCTCAACTTCCGCTGCGAAAGCCCCTACTGGTACGGCATGACCCGGCAGGAGGCGGTGTTCAAGGCCAAAAAGGCCGGGTTCACCCTGCCCATGAAAATGCCGCTGGGGCTGGGCAGCAAGTCCTTCGTGTGCCAGGTGGACAGCGCCGGGAACGCGGAAGCGCCCGCCGAGATCGAGATCACCGGGGCGGGGGAGATGCCCACGCTGGTGAACGAGTCCACCGGGGAGAAAATTCGTCTGGTGCAGCCCCTGCCGGAAGGGGACACGCTGGTGCTGGACACCGACCCCGCCCGGCTGAAGGTGCGCATCCGCCACGGGGACGGCAGCGAGGAAAACGGCTTCGGCTACCTGAGCCCGGAAAGCTCGGTGGCGGAGTTCGGGCTGCGGCCGGGTGAGAACCTGCTGCACTACGTGCCCCAGGGGGACGGCAGCCGCAGCGTGATCCGGGTGCGGTGGTACGACTGCTGGGAGGGGGTGTGATGATGCATTCCCTGATGATGGCGGGGCCTGACCTGCGGCTCCGGGGCGAATTGCCTCTGTATGGAAGTCTGCGGTTCAAGCGGTGCTTCTGGGAGGTGGGCAGCTTCCAGCTGACGGTGAAGCGGGGAACGCCCGGCTGGGACAGCCTGAGCCGGGAAACGCTGCTGTACCTGCCGGAGCGGCCGGAAACGGCGCTGCTGGCGGAGAAGATCACCGTGGACGAGGAAAAGGTCACGGTCAGCGGCGTGCCCCTAAAGGGCCTGTGCAAGCGGCGCATCTGCGTGCCGCAAAGCGTGCAGGGCGACCAGTACGACGGCTTCGGGTGGGACCGGTTCACCGGGGACGCGGAAAGCGCGTACCTGCACTACGCGGCGGCCAACCTGACCGACCCGGAGGATGCGAAACGGAAAATTCCCGGACTGGTGCTTTCGGAGAACCGGCACCGGGGCGCGGTGCTGCCCTGGCAGGCCCGGTTCGACAAGCTGACGGAGGTGTTCGCCGACATCGGCAGCGCCACGGGGCTTGGGTGGGACATCGTGCCCGATCTGAAAGAACGGGTGCTGCGGTTCGTGGTGACGGAGGGCGTAGACCGAACCACCGGCAGCCGCCGGGCGGTGCTGTCCCGCCGGCTGGGCAACGTGGACGGGGCCAGCTGGACGGAGGACGGCAGCGCGGAGGTGGGCACGGTGTACGCCGGAGGCAGCGGCGAGGACGAGAATCGGCTGATCCTCAGCGTGGGCAACACGGCGGAAGGGCTTGACCGCCGGGAAGGCTGGGCCAGCCTGAACGGGGTCAGCGACGTGGACATGCTGCGGCTGGGCGCGGAGCGGAAGCTGTCGCCCCGAAAGGACAGCGTGACGGCGGAGCTGCTGGACAGCGGCCTGTGCCGGTACGGGCGGGATTACGACCTGGGGGACGTGGTGACGGTAGTGGCCGACGACCGGCAGAGGAACGCCCGGCTGACGGCGGTGGAGGAGACCTATGAGGACGGAAAGCGGACGCTCAAGGCTACCTTTGGGGAAGGGCCGGTGACGTTGACGGGGCTGATTCGGGAGAGGATGCGGGGGAGCATTGCCTAAAAGTGGAGGTGCAGGAGGCACTGCCTCCTGCCGGGGAGTGGGGCGGAGCCCCGCGAAACTGTGCGAAGCACAGTGATTCCCAGCAGCGAACCAGCGCAGCGCTGTTCGCGGTGGTAACGAGCAACCCACACCGAAGCACAAAAGTAGCGCTGCCTTCGGGCGATATCAGCCAACCACCAAGGAGGGAAAAGATGGCAAAGGAATTTTACGGGTATTTCGACAGTCTGGTAGAGGATGAACGGGAGTACGACGCGGCGCAGTTCGCCCATATCCTGCGGGCGGGAATGGTCAACGGCGTCACCAGCCACGCCGGAGGCGGGCTGCAGGCGACGGCCCCCGGAACGGGCATGACCACGCAGGTAAGCCCCGGCGGCTGCGTGGTGAACGGGTATCTGTTCGTGCTGGAGGACGACGGCGGCGGGGTCAGGAGCTTCAGTCACCAGCCGTCGGCGGCCAGCGACCGCTGGGACAGGATCGTAGTGCGGCTGGACACGTCCGCCGCCCAGCGAAAGATCACGCTGGAGGTGCGGGCCGGAACGCCGGGGGCCGACCCCGAGCCGCCCGCGCTGGAGCGGGACGGGAATGTGTACGAGCTGGCGTTGGCGAAGGTGAAAATTCGCGCCGGGGCGGAGAGCATCGAGACGGCGGACGTGGTGGACGAACGGGCCAACGCAGAGGTATGCGGCTATGCCGTGCCGGTGTGGCTGCGGGGGCTGACGGGCTTTGACCCGGACGAAATGGCGGCGGAAGTAGGCCGCAAGGCCGTGACGGCCTTCTACACCGCCGTGCTGACCGCCGTCGGGTGGACGGGCAGCGCCGCGCCCTACGTGCAGGAGGCGGCCGTGGAGGGCCTGCTGGGCAGCGATTCGCCCATTGTGGCGGTGAGCATGGAAAACGCCACGGTGGAAAACTACGAGGCGATTCTGGAAAGCTGGGCGAACGTGAATACCATCGACGCGGGGGACGGGAAGATCACGGCAAAGTGCTTCGGGGAGAAACCGACAGCGGATCTGACATTGTTAATTAAGGTGGTGCGTTAGTGTGGCGGAATGTTTGCTTTTGAAAAGCGGAGGACAGACGAAGAAGCTGCCGGTGCTGAACCCCAGCTACCCGGCCAACGTGACCAACTGGCAGGGGGAACAGGCCACGTTCCGGGT
>ERZ773147.2639-NODE-2639-length-15111-cov-4.729543_pt1 | contig 15111 bp, 10 predicted proteins | sample MGYA00580851_ERZ773147 | MGnify/ENA primary metagenome ERZ773147 (study PRJEB29015, sample SAMEA2737818) | human gut metagenome | biome: human gut; feature: human-associated habitat; material: faeces | place: China | collected 2012 ... | reverse complement strand
GCTCGCGCCGCGACACCTCCCTCACAGAGGGAGGCTTTGGCTTGGTGTATCCCACTAAACGCTCCGTCGGTTGCGGAAAACCGCCCTGTTTGCTACCATGAGACCGGAGGTGATCCCATGGATCGAGAAATGTTGGGCAGATTCATCGCCCAGAGACGTAAGGAACTGAACCTGACCCAGCGGGAGCTGGCGGAGGCGCTGCATGTGACGGACAAGGCCGTCAGCAAATGGGAACGGGGCGCGGGCTGCCCAGATATCTCGCTGCTGGAGCCGCTGGCGGAGGCGCTGGGCCTCAGCGTGGATCAGCTGCTGACCTATCAGACCGCCCAGGCGGAACCGGAAGCGGCGGAGGAGCCTGCGCCCACCTCGGAAGCGGTGCAGGCGGTACTTGACCTGACGCTGGCGGAGCGCCGCGCCCGTCGGCGCAGACGCTGGTTCATCGCCATGGCGGTAACACTGAGCCTGATCGTGCTGGCAGTTATGTATGTCCTTCTGAGCAGCCTGCAAGTGCAGGGAAAACTGTTCCGCAACGAAAGCAGTACATCACCCGATGGCAGTATCACCGTGGTGACGTATACCGGCAGCTTCGGCAATTCGTCGGTTAAGGTAACGAACCCGGCCGATATACAGCGCCGCTGGGGTGATGGCGGTGTGGACGCCGGTATGAGCGAATCGTATCCCCATACGGCGGTCACTGGCCTGTACTGGTCGCCGGACAGCGCCTATCTGGCCATCGGCCAGAGCGTTCAGGACGAAACACCCCACCTTGACTGCAAGGTCTGGCATTTCTATCAGGGCGCGGATGACCGGTGGTACGGTCAGTCAGACGGCTGCATGAGACTTATCCTGGAGTACCTGTGGCATGAGGGGGATGAAGCGCTGAAGGCGGCATTTCCCGCCGTGCCGACGGCGCAGCCGTCCGGCTATCCCATCTTTGACGTGACCTTCGATGGCTGGGAAGGCACGGTGCTGCAGGTGAAATGCACCTACACTGGCACCGACAACGCCGATCACGCGGTGACCGTCCGCTATGATGCGGCCGCACAGCAGGTAATTTCTGCGGAGTAAACACAAAACAAAGAAGGGACTTCCGAAAGGAAGTCCCTTCTTTGTTGTTTATAAGGGGTGAGAGAACTCGCAATGGAAAGCGTTACTTGGCAGCAGCGGCTTTCTTCTGAGCGCTCAGCGCCTTGACGCCCTGCACCACCAGGTCGATGGCCAGGATCACCAGCAGCACGCCGATGATGCCGCGGATGTAGCACCACACCACGCCTTCGCCGCCGGCAGCGATACCAGCGATCTGAGCCTTGATGGTGAACACCAGGGAGGTCAGAGTGACGATCAGCATGAAGAACATGGGGAAGTAGAACATCTTGTTGTTGCGGCCGATCTTGCCCAGCCAGCAGCACACAGCCAACAGACCCAGAGCAGCCAGCAGCTGGTTGGCAGCGCCGAACAGAGCCCAGATCTTGGCATAACCGGTCAGGCCCAAGGCCACGCCGGCCACCACGGTGATAGCGGTAGCAACATAGGGGTTGGTGATGACGCGCTTCCAGCCCTTCAGATCCTCACGGGTCTGGCCGGGCTCCACGAAGAACTCGGCGAACATGTAACGGGCCAGACGGGTAGCGGTATCCACGGAGGTCAGGCAGAAAGCGGACACGGCCAGGATCAGCATGGAGTACACAGCGTTGTAGCAGCCATCGCCGAATACCTTGGAGAACATGGAGGCAAGGCCGGTAGCAAACACGACGGTAGGAGTCACGGTAGTGCCGTCAGCATACTGGTTCCAGATGTAACCAACAGCGCAGACGGAGATCAGGGCCAGAGCGCACTCGATCAGCATGCCGCCGTAAGCGATGGGCTTGGCGTCCTTTTCCTGATCCAGCTGCTTGGAGGTGGTGCCGGAACCAACCAGAGAGTGGAAGCCGGACACAGCGCCGCAGGCGATGGTCACGAACAGAGCGGGGAACAGATAGCCCAGAGAGGTGCCGGAGGGAGCCAGCGTATCATAGAAGCCTAGGAACGCAGGCATCTCAACGGTGGGATGTGCGCCGATGATACCCACGACAGCCAGGATCATCATGCCGTACAGCAGGAAGGAACTCAGGTAGTCACGGGGCTGCAGCAGAATCCACACGGGGGTGACGGAAGCAACGCCGATGTACAGACCGACAATGATCATCCACACGGTGTAGCTCAGGTAGATGGGGTGCCAGTTCAGGCCGATGACCATGCAGACCACGATGCCGATGACGCCGATCACAGTAGCCACGCCCAGAGGCGCGTTGCGGCGATAGACAAAGAAGCCGAACAGGATGGCCATCAGGATGAACATGATGGAGATGATAGCGGTGGAGGCGTTGGCCGCGGAAGCGGCATAGTCGATCGCGCCCTCAGCGGTGTAGGTAGCCTTGAAGGTGTTGGCCACGATGGAAGCGAAGGCAGCCACAACAAGGATCAGGGTCAGGTAAGCGAACACGATGAACAGCTTCTTGGCCTTGGCGCCGATAGCGTCGCCGATGACCTCACCGATGGACTCGCCCTTGTGGCGGATGGAAGCGAACAGAGAACCGAAGTCATGCACGCCGCCAAAGAAGATACCGCCGATCAGGACCCACAGCATCACGGGGACCCAGCCGAACACAGCCGCCTGAATGGGGCCGTTGATGGGGCCGGCGCCGGCGATGGAGGAGAAGTGATGGCCCATCAGCACAGGAGCCTTGGCAGGGCAGTAGTCCTTGCCGTCTTCCATGGTATGAGCAGGAGTAGGACGGGAGTTATCGACGCCCCACTTTTTGGCCAGCCAGCCGCCGTAGAAAATATAGCCTACGACCAGAACTGCGCAGCCGATGATAAGGAACAAAGCAGCATTCATAAAGCTCTCTCCTTTCTGAACAGTTTTTTCTTTTGCTTATGAAACAGGCCCTGATTCAGGACCTGCGCTGCACTGTGTCCGCTGGCGTTGCTGCTGACCTTTTCCTCCGGCAGCTCCGCCAAGGCGGTATGAAAATCCATCCAGCCCCAATAGGACATGCGGAAACTCTTATAGAGCTTGCAGCGCTTCAGCGCCTTTTTGGCGTCCTCGTCGCAGCTGTCGCACAGGAACAGGGCCGTAATGTAGGTGTACATGTGATTGGGGCCGGGGTTGATGCGGGCCATGCCCTCCTCGTAGGCCTTCTTTTCACATGCCTCATAAATTTCCTTGGTCAGATGGGGCACGCTGAACAAATAGACGTATTCAAAGCTGTTGGCCTCCCAGAGCTTGGCCTTCTTGGACAGCACATATTTGGAGGATTCTGCATAAAAATCCATCTGTGCGGCCAAAGGCTGCTCATGCTCCTCACAGCGCCGTACGTCGAAATCATTCTGATAGATCTCACACAGGCACTGAACGGCATCTTCTCGCGTCATTTATTCCACCGTCCTTTCTCCTTCACACGGGAACTGGTTTTCTCTGCTGACTTTCGCGATTTTAAGCGCGAAATATTTAACAGGAAAAATGCACATTTTTCCTGAAACGAAAACGTTACCGAGCCTTGAAAATTCATGCTTCATACTATACGCCTGTTGTTTTCAAATTTCAAGAGGTCAAAACTAACAAGATTTTAACGGAAAGTTCATGTAAATTTTCTGTTAAGACTATATTGAATCTGCAAAGAACGCATGATAAAATAAGTTTGTTTCCGCCCCTAAGACGGAAGAAATGAAATGCGCCGCAGAACGAAAACTGCGGCGCATTTTTATGTGTATACGCATACCGGGCATACCCTTTGCACATAGGGACTTCCCCTCGGCGCATAGCCTGACAGGGAGAGGAGGCGTTTGCCATGTTAAGCGCGGCGCTGCTGCTGGTCTGCCAGAGCCTGTTCTGGCAGCTGCATCTGGCGGGAGAGGGAGGCTCCTTCCCTAAACCACTGACGGCAGAGGAGGAGAAAAAATATCTGGAGCGGTGCGTCCAGGGGGATCTGGACGCCCGCAATGTTTTGGTGGAGCGGAACCTCAGGCTCGTGATGCATATCATCAAAAAATACTATGTTCAGGTGGAAGATCAGGAGGATCTGATCTCCATCGGTACCATCGGCCTCATCAAGGCGGTGAACACCTTCAAGCCCGACAAAGGCATCCGCCTGGCCACTTATGCAAGCAGATGTATTGAGAATGAGATCCTGATGTACTTCCGCGCGCGGAAGAAGCTGCAGGGGGAGGTGTCCTTCAGCGATACCATTGAGACCGACGGTGACGGCAGCGACCTGTCCATTGGTGACGTGGTGGGAAAGAGCGACACCATGCTGGAGGACTTGCAGGACAAGGATGACCGCATACTGGTGCGGCGGCTGGTGGCGGAGCGGCTGACAGAGCGTGAGGCGGACATCATCCGCCGCCGCTACGGCCTGGAGGGGTATCTGCCCCAGACCCAGCGGCAGGTGGCTGCCGTGTACCATATTAGTAGAAGTTACGTTTCCCGCATTGAGAAGAAAGCATTGGAAAAGCTGGAAGCCGCGCTGCGGGATTTCCTGTGACCGCGAAAGTGCGCAGAAAAAACGACGTCCTGATGATTTTGATCAGGGCGTCGTTTTTTACATCGTCGTTATTCGCCGGTGTATTCCGGTATGGTGTCGGTGGGTTCTTCCGCGGGCTCGTCCACCGCGTCATCCGAATTGCTGCTGGGCGGTATCACGGGGGCCTGCATGACATAGGTGGCCTGGGGATGGTGCAGCACCACACCGGCATAGTCATACTGGATCAGCTGCCGGGCATAGTAGAACTTGGCGTCCACCAGCGAGGTGACGGTATCCACATAATCGTCCGCCACGGTGATGCCGGGGTTGGGGGTAAAGGTGCGGGTCTTGGCGTCATAGGTGCCTGCGGCGGTGATCCAACTGTTGCCCCGGTTGGTGGGCAGAATCACCAGCGGCATGCAGGTGGAGGCCTGGGAAGCGTTATAGTTCTCGGCAAACACGTCCCGGCCCGACAGCAGGCGGGAATCGTAGGTCAGGCCGAACAGGTTGCTGAGGGTGGGGATGATGTCGATGGAGGAGCAGGGGGTGTTGACGGTGACCGGCTGCTCCATGCTGCCGCTCCACAGGATCAGAGTATTGCGGTAGCGGGAGATATCCAGCTCGCTGTCCTGCTTGCCGCTGAGCTCCTGATAGTAGTCCACCTCGTCGGTCACCAGCGCGTAGGGATAGTGGTCGGCAGTCAGGCAGATGACAGTATCATCGGCGATACCGGCGGCCTCCAGCTGCTCCAGCAGATAGGTCAGGGCATATTCCAGTTCCAGATTGGCGGCGATATAGCCCTGTACCGGCTGAGAGGCATTGGGGTAGGTGGCCACGGCGGCCTCGCGGTTCTTGGCGGACATAGCGTTGCCCCACCCCCAGTTGGCATGGCCGCTGACGGTCATGTAGTAGGCGTGGAAGGGCTTGCCGTTCTGCACATAGTCCTCAATATAGGCCGGGGCCGTCAGCTCCATCATCTCCAGATCGGAGTAGGGCCAGCCGGGGCCGGTGATGTTCAGGCCGTTGCCCTGGCCGTAATAGTCATAGCCCAGATTGGGATGGGTCAGATGACGGTTGTAGTAGGTGTAGGAGTTGTTGTGATAGGCCACAGTGGTATAGCCCAGCGCCCGGAACTGGTTGCCCAGGGCAAAGGGCATATAGTCCTTGTGGCTGACATAGAAGCTGAGGTTATTGTTGATCCAGGTGGGGATCACGCCGGTCATGGCGGCAAACTCGCCGCCGGTGGTGGACTGGCCCCAGCCGGGCTGGTAGTAGTTGTTGAACACGAAGCCCTCGTGGGTCAGCTTATACAGGGTGGGCGTCAGCTCCTTGCTGATCACATAGGGGGAGAAGGCCTCGGCGGTGATCTGGATCAGATTCTTCCCCTCGAACATGCCGGTGTATTCATTCTTCTGGCTGGCGGTAAGACTGCTGAAATATTTGTGCATATTGGCCAGCGTCTGGCCGCCCACCAGCTGGGACTCCGCCTCGAAATCCAGATCCATCTTGTTGTAGTCATAGACCACCGGTGAGGGCTCCGGCTCCGGATCCGGCTCCGCCACCTGAATCACCGGCGCGTCAGGCAGACCGAACAGGGTGTACTGGATCTCCAGCCGCACGGAGGCGGATAGGCCGAAGTTGGGTACAGCGCGGTCCGTAATGAAGTTATAAGTATAGTCGGCCTTGTATTCGCCGGTATAGCACAGAGCGGAGCCTGCGGCCTGAAACACGATAAAGCCCGCCAGCGCCAGCAGCCGCGTTCTGCCGCGCAGCTGCCTGCCCGGCAGCAGATGGCGGTGGAAGATGATCAGCGCCGCCAGCGGCACAAAGGCCAGCAGGATAAAGAGCAGGCGGCTCACGATGATCTCCATCATGGTGGTGAAGAAGTTGCCCACCACGTTGCCGGTCATCTGCATGACGAAGCCAAGGCCCCAATAGGTCTTGAAATAGCTCTTGCAGCAGTATTCGATGCACGTCAATACCGTCCAGCCTACGCACAGGGCGTAGGTGACGATGTGAGCGGCCTTCCGGGGCAGCAAATCCACCAGCACCGATAGCAGCAGTCCCATGGCGGCGGAAAACAGCAGGATATACACCAGCGGCATTTCCAGAAACGCCACGCTGCGGTCGAATATATGCATCAGCAGCTCATGATAGATGAGCGCCAGCGGAAGAAAAAACAGCGGCCACAGACTCCGCTTCGGGGGTTCCTGCGGCGCCTGCTCTAAACGGGTGTGGTTTTCATGCTCCATAGGGTCTCCTTATCGTCCCGGCGGGACGTAAACAAATCGTAAAATCTTGTCGAAAGGACAGTCTTAACATAGTAGCACGCTTTATCCGCTTTTGCAATGGGCGTTGGCCGTACCTCACGAAAAATTTACAATTTGATATTTGCTGATTTTGACTGTTTTTTTGCTGCGAGACATAACAGGTATCGAGTCGCCTTTGGGGACATCGACCTGTTTGCGGCGCCCAAAATTTCTGCGCAGCTTTACAGCTTTTGCTTGAAATTTTGACCGCTGCCACTCGTTCGCCGTGCTTCATCTGCCGCCGGCAGCGCATGGCTCTCTCCCCAGCCATTAAACTTCCCTGCATTGCCGAAGGAAATGGCGCCCTTGCCGTACTTGCTCCGGATGGCGTCCATGGCCTGCTCCAGCTTCTCCTGCTTTTCGTTCTGCTTCGGCGTTTCCCGGTTCAGCAGATCCAGCTGCTCGAAGCTGTCGGCGTCCTCGGTGAGATACAGCGCCGTGATGGTCAGGGCGCGGATGGGGTCGGGTGCGTGCCACGACTGCCGCGCCAGCTCCAGCGCCGCATGGTAGATGTCCTTCTGCAAATGGGTGGGGCTGTCCAGCCGCGTCTGACGGCTGAACTGGCGGAACTGGGCGTCCCGGATGGTCAGCGCCACACCGCCGCAGTACATGCCGTAGCGGCGCAGGCGGCCCGCCACGCTGTCGGACAGCACCGCAAGACCGGAGCGTACCTCCTCCCACCGGGTAAGATTCCGGGGAAAGGTGGTGCCGTTGCCCACGGACTTCACCGGCTCGGCCTCGTGCTGGGGACGGACGGGGCTGTTTTCCCGCCCGTTGGCGTAGTCGTGGAGCTGCGCACCGTGCTTGCCCAATAGTGTTTCCAAATTCTGGCGGGGGAATTCCGCCAGCTGGCCGATGGTCTCCACGCCGTACTGGTGCAGCAGCTTCCGGGTGGAGTGGCCCACCCCCAGCAGGTCGCCCACCGGCAGCGGCCACACGATATCCTTCCAGTTGTCCCGGTCAATGACGGTGGTGGCGTCGGGCTTTTTATAGTCGCTGCCCAGCTTGGCAAAGATCTTGTTGAAGCTGACGCCCACTGAAATGGTCAGACCCAGCTCCTGCCGCAGCCGGTCACGCAGCCGGTCGGCAATGGCCTTGCCGTCGCCGCCGAACAGGTGCATGCTGCCGGTGATGTCCAGCCAGCTCTCGTCGATGCCGAAGGGCTCCACCAGATCGGTATATTGCCCGTAAATGGCATTGACCTTCCGGCTGTACTCCTTATATAAGCTGTGGTGGGGCGGCAGGGTGATGAGATGGGGGGCCTTCTGTCTGGCCTGCCAGATGGTCTCCGCCGTCTTGACGCCCAGCTGCTTGGCGGCCTCATTCTTGGCCAGCACGATGCCATGGCGGGACTCCGGATCGCCGCATACCGCCACCGGCACGTCCCGCAGCGCCGGATAGCTCAACAGCTCTACCGACGCGAAAAAACAGTTCAGATCACAGTGCAGGATCACTCGCTCCTTCATACCGCACCTCCTGTCGCTCATTTGTTCGAGAATAGTATACCACGTTTTGCGCGGTTTGAAAAGAGGAAATGCTTACTTGACAGCTATGGTATAATAGAAACGATTGAAATTTTTGAGAAATAAGAGGAAAAACGCTATGGAGATCACCCAGGGGGTGGATTTTGAGAGCTTCGGCCTGTCCGAAGCCACGCTGCGGGCCATCCGCAACAAGGGATATACTGTATCCACGCCGGTACAGGCCGGCTGCATCCCGCCCATGATGGCGGGCAAGGATGTCATTGCCAAGGCGCCTACCGGTACCGGAAAGACCATGGCCTTCGGCATCCCCATTATTGAGAAGATCGACCCAGAAAGCGAAGAGGTGCAGGCGGTCATTATGGCCCCCACCCGTGAGCTTGCCATGCAGATCACCGACGAGATGCGGGACATCGCCGTGTATCACGAGGGTGTGCGGCTGGTGTGCCTGTACGGCGGCCAGCCCATCGGCAAGCAGATCAACGCCCTGAAGCGCAAGCCCCAGATCGTGGTGGCCACCCCCGGCCGTCTCAGCGACCATATGAAGCGCCGCACCGTGGTGCTGAAGGCGGTCAAGACCGTGGTGCTGGATGAGGCGGACCGCATGCTGGACATGGGCTTTATCCACGATGTGACCCGTATTCTGGACAAGATCCCCAGCCGCGAGAATCTGGGCATGTTCTCCGCCACCATCTCCCGCGAGGTCATGGACATCTCCTGGGTCTATCAGTGTGATCCCGAGGAGATCACCGTCCAGGCCACCAAGGAGAACAAGCCTGACATCCTGCAATACCGCATCGAGGTGCCCTCCGACGGCAAGGTGGACGCCATCGCCAAAATATTGGAGCACGAGGGCTATGACCGGGTCATCTGCTTCTGCAACACCAAGGGCAATACCGAGCGGCTCACCAAGTTTCTGCAGATGCGGGGCGTGGACGCCAAGTGCATCCATGGTGACATCCCCCAGAGCAAGCGCGAGGCCGTCATGCAGCAGTTCCGGGACGGTAAGCTCCGCGTGTTCGTGGCCACAGACGTGGCCAGCCGCGGCATCGACGTGGACGATGTGGACGCCGTGTTCAACTACGACGTGCCGGAGGAGAACGAGTATTACATCCACCGCATCGGCCGGACAGGCCGTGCCAAGCGCCACGGCGTGGCCTATACGCTGCTGAGCGACTTCCCCAGCCGCATGCGGCTGGACGACATCGTCCGCAACACCCGCAGCCAGATCGTGGCGGCGAAGCTGGCCGACGACGGCAGCATCGTGACGGAGTAAGATTATACCTGTAGGGGCCGGCGTCCTCGACGGCCCGCACGGTGAACGAACCGGTCATCCAATTTTTCCGTAGGGCGGGGTGCCCTCACCCCGCCGCACAATAAACGATGACATTTCTGATGAACGGCGGCCTGAGGGCAGGCCGCCCTACGGGAACACATGAAATTATATGGCGGGGCGTTGAGGACGCCGCCCCCTACGCATTCCCTCAGTCCCCAACAAAGAGGAGAAAACCCATGAAACGAACCAAACGACTATTATCGCTGCTTCTGGCGCTGGTCATGGCGCTGACCATGGCGGCCTGCGGCACGGAGGAGCCGGAAAAGATGACTGTCCGCGCCGCGCTGGTGGGCGCGCCGGTCACGCTGGATCCGGCCCGTGCCGTTACGGAAACGGAAAAGACCGTGGCAGCCAACCTGTATGAAAACCTGATGAAGCAGACCCTGACCGGCGTTACGGCGGGGCAGGCCTCCAGCTATGTGTATACCGACAACATGGACGGAACGGAGACCTATACCTTCACCCTCCGCAGCGACATCTACTGGTCGGACGGCAAGAAGGTCACGGCCCAGGACTTCGTGTATGCCTGGCAGCGGCTGGTGGACCCGGAGACCAACTCCCCCCACGCCTCCATCCTGAACATGGTGGCGGGCTATGCCGACGCCGTGGCGGGCGACCCCGCGGCGCTGCAGGTGTGGGCCACGGATGACCGTACCCTGCACGTCACCATCAGCGGCCACTGCTCCTATTTCCTGTCGGTGGTGTGTACCGCCGTTTCCACCATGCCGGTGCGCGCCGACGTGGCCGCTGCGGCGGCGGATGAGACCGACAGCACGGATACCCAGAGCGGGGACGCCGCGCAGGAGCCGCGGCCGGATTGGTCCATGTCCGCGGCCACCCTGCTGACCAACGGCCCCTACGCCGTCAGCAGCATGACGGCCGAGGGCGTGACGCTGACCGGGGTGGAGAAGTATTACGACGCCAAGCGCCTTGGCCCGGATGAGATCGACTTCACCTACTGCGCCGGGACGGAGGACGCCATGGCGCTGTACGACAGCGGCGACGCGGACTTCGTGCTGGACGCCGGAGAGGCCGAGGGCGCGGTGGAGGCCTCCGCCGCGGCGGTCAGCACGGTGCTGATCAACCAGATGGCCACCAGCCTCAGCGAGAGTGTGCGCAAGGCCATGTCCATGGTCATCGACCGCAACGCCCTGGCGGCGCTGGCGGAGGGCTCCGGCGAGGTGTACCGCGCGGCGGACGGCCTGATCCCCTACGGCATCGTCACGTCTGACGGCAGCTCCTTCCGGGAGGCCAACGGCGCCCTGATCGACAACGACCCGGAGCAGTACGACGCCATCTGCCAGGCGGCGGTGGAGCTGCTGCGCGGCGCGGGCTATACCCCCACGGTGCTGGAGCATATCAGCCCGGTGACGCTGCTGTATGAGAACACCGGCAGCAATGCCAAGGTCGCCCAGGCGCTGCAAACCGTCTGGCGGGATAAGCTGGGCGTCCGGGTGGCCGCCCGGGGCGTGACGCCGGAGGAAATGATGACCGTGCTGAAAAACGGCGAATTCTCGCTGGCGCTGACCAACGTCAGCGGCGACCGCAACACGGCCCTCAGCTACCTGAACCGTTTCAGCAGCAGCCAGCAGGAGAACTACGGCCAGTTCTATTCCAACGCCTATGACATGCTGATCCGCGCCGCGGCCAACTCCAGCAGCGACGAGGCCCGGGACGCCTATCTGGCGGACGCGGAGGCCATGCTGCTGGACAGCGGCTATGTGATGCCCCTGTATAACGAGACGTATACCTGGCTCCTGCGGGATACTCTGACCGGTATCCGGACAGACGGCATGGGTGTGTACTACTTCCAGAACGTGGTGAAAGCCGCCGCGTAAACGACAAAAAGCATATTCTTGGCTTCCCCTGCGCTTTGTAGGGGCCGATGCCCACATTGGCCCGCCCTTGGCTCCCCTGTGTAAGGGGGGAGTGAGCCGTGCGCTGCCAGTGGCAGATGAAGCACGGCGAACGAGTGGCAGCGGTCAAAATTTCGGCGGCTTTGATGCCGCAGCGAAATTTTGGGTACCGCAACAGGATATAGCCGCCGAGATCGACACTAAAAATATGCCGCCGACATATTTTCTTATCGCGTCAACCCCTTCGTCAAAAATCAAAGATTTTTGCCACCTCCCCTTACACAGGGGAGGCTTTGGGCGGCCATTCCCAGACTTTTACGATTTCCGCGGCCTTCTTTATTTTATCATATTACAATCGGTTCTCCTGCAATCCGATCTCCTGCCGGAAGGCGCTGGGGGACATCCGGCGGAACCGGAGGAAATTGCGGCTGAAGGTCTTGACGGTGTTGTACCCCACCTCAAAGGCGATGTCGGTGACGCTTTTCTCCGTGGTTTTCAGCAGCGTACACGCCCGGTTGATCCGCAGAAAGTTGAGAAAATCGGAGAAATCCTTCTCCACCTGGTATAACAGCAGCGTGTTCAGCTCCTTTACCGACAGGCCGAACCGGGCCGCCGTGTGCTGGGGCAGCAGGTCGCGGGTATAGTTGTGATAGAGGTACGACACCACCTCGTAGGCGGTGGGATCGTCCTGAATACCGCACAGCCCGCCTACCCGGCGATAGACCTCCCGGAATTCGCTGGCCTTCATGCCCAGCCGGGCGGAGAACACCTTGCTGATATGGGAGCTGTCCACAAACCCCAGGATCTCCGCCAGCTGCTCCATGGTCAGGTCCGTATACAGCAGAAAGCTGATGGACTTGCCGATGCGCATTTCGCCCAGCAGATCGAAGAAGGACAGCCCGGTGGTCTGGGTGATGTAGGCGCTGATGGCGGATTCGCTGAGGAAGAACTGGCGGCTCAGCTGGGCCAGCGTCAGCTTTTCCCCCAGATGGGTATACATATAATGAAGGATATCACTCTTTTCGATGGTCTTGCGGACGCTTTGCGCCTGACAGCGGCCTGACCGCAGAAAGGTGATCACCACCTCCGCCAGCTTATTGGCGGTATACAGCTCCGACAGGGCGTCGGCATCCGGACGGTCGGTCTCCCGCCGCAGCTGCTCAAACAGGAGACGCAGCGCCTCCGTCTCCTGCGGCGCACACTGTACCACCGGCGCGGCGGCCATGTCCTCCATCAGATACAGCGGCGTATGGCCCGCCTGCCCCAGCGCCTTCACCGCCATGTTCACATTGTCAAAATAGTAGGTCAGCAGGTAGTATTGCAGCGGCTCCGCCACCTCGATCACATCGGAGATCTGCCACGGCAGCACCGATACCAGCGTACCCGGCCCCACCTCATACTGCCGGTCCTGCAAGACGATGGTGCCCTGCCCGCCGGTAAACAGCCAGAAGCGGGACATCTGGTGGATCAGCGGCGTGGTGGGCGCGTCAATGGTCTCCACGGTGACCTTGCAGATCTGGCTGTAATCCGCCTGCGAGCAGTATAGATGCTGGATCGGCAGCGCTTTTCCGCTCATCCGCTCACCTCCGTTTCCTGTGTCCAGTGTACCATAGACGCCGTACCTTTGCAATGGTCTGACAATTGACATTCCCGTCCTGCCGCGCTACAATATGTGGTATCTGAGTAGAGGAGGGGACAGCATGGACATTCACGGTCTGCAAAAGCTGACGCTGCTGGATTTTCCCGGCCATGTGGCCTGCACGGTGTTTCTGGCGGGATGCGACTTCCGTTGTCCCTTCTGCCATAACGGCGGACTGGTGCTGGGCGGCATGGAGCCGGTCATGGACGACGCCGGGCTGCTGGATTTCCTCCGCAGGCGGCAGGGCCTGCTGGACGGCGTGGCCGTCACCGGCGGCGAGCCGCTGCTGCGACCGGATCTGCCGCCGCTGCTGCGGGCCGTCAAGGACTTGGGCTACGCCGTGAAGCTGGATACCAACGGCAGCCATCCCGCCGCCCTGCGTTCGCTGGTGGAGGAGGGCCTGGTGGACTATGTGGCCATGGACATCAAGAACAGCCCGGAGCAATACGGCGAGACCGTTGGTTTGCCGGTTTTTGACTTGAACCCCATTCAAGAGAGCGTTGCTTATCTGCTCTCTGGTGCGGTGGACTATGAATTCCGCACCACGGCCGTGGCGGAGTTCCACGATGATGCTTCCTTCGAGGGCATCGCCCGGTGGATCGCCGGGGCAAAGCGGTACTATATTCAGTGCTTCACCGACCGGGACTCTGTCATCCAATCGGGACTTCACGCGCCAGACAAGGCGCAACTGACCCATTGGGCCGATATCGTAAGACCTCTGGTACCCAGCGTGGAATTGCGAGGGGTGTAAGGAAAATCCCGTGGCCGCAGCCATGAACTTCCCCTAAAACAACACTATATCTTGTGACGATTAGAAAATCTTATACACCAGATATAGGCATTTCGCCTTGACAAGGCCCATATATGTGGTATACTTGGAGATGTGACTGCACAAGTCACGTCTCCATTTTATTTTCCGCCCATGACCGGGCGCTGTATACAAGAAAAGGAGGAACATCACATGTACCGGGTAACGAAACGAGACGGAACCATCGCCGAATTTGATATCGCCAAGATCAGCGCGGCCATTACCAAGGCCTTTGACGCCATGGGCAAGCAGTACCATCCCAGCGTCATGGACATGCTGGCCCTGCGTGTCACGGCGGAGTTCGAGCCTAAGATCAAGGACGAGCTGGTGGCCGTGGAGGACATTCAGGACTGCGTGGAAAAGGTGCTGTCCGAGGCGGGCTACGCCGATGTAGCCAAGGCCTACATCCTGTACCGCAAGCAGCGTGAGAAGGTCCGCAACGTGGGCAGCGCCCTGCTGAACTATAAGGATCTGGTGGACAACTACCTCCAGATCAACGACTGGCGCGTGAAGGAGAACTCCACCGTCACCTATTCCGTGGGCGGCCTGATCCTGTCCAACTCCGGTGCCATCACCGCTAACTACTGGCTCAGCGAGATCTACGATCCCGAGGTGGCCGAGGCCCACCGCAACGCCGACCTGCATCTCCATGACCTGAGCATGCTGACCGGCTACTGCGCCGGCTGGAGCCTGAAGCAGCTGATCCAGGAGGGCCTGGGCGGCGTGGTGGGCAAGATCACGTCCTCTCCCGCCAGCCATCTGAGCACCCTGTGCAACCAGATGGTGAACTTCCTGGGTATCATGCAGAACGAGTGGGCCGGCGCCCAGGCGTTCTCTTCCTTTGATACCTACCTGGCGCCCTTCGTCAAGGTGGACAACCTGACCCAGAAGGAGGTCAAGCAGTGCATCCAGTCCTTCGTCTACGGCGTCAATACGCCCTCCCGCTGGGGCACCCAGGCGCCCTTCAGCAACATCACGCTGGACTGGACCGTGCCCCGTGACCTGAAGGATCAGCCCGCCATCGTGGGCGGCCGCGAGCGCGATTTCACCTATGGCGACTGCCAGAAGGAAATGGACATGGTCAACAAGGCCTTCATCGAGATCATGATCGAGGGCGACGCCAATGGCCGCGGCTTCCAGTACCCGATCCCAACCTACTCCATCACCCGTGACTTCGACT
>ERZ773147.2633-NODE-2633-length-15132-cov-4.896332_pt1 | contig 15132 bp, 14 predicted proteins | sample MGYA00580851_ERZ773147 | MGnify/ENA primary metagenome ERZ773147 (study PRJEB29015, sample SAMEA2737818) | human gut metagenome | biome: human gut; feature: human-associated habitat; material: faeces | place: China | collected 2012 ... | reverse complement strand
CTGCCGCACGAGCTTGCCGAACAGTTTGCGGAGCAATTCCGGCAGCCGGAAATGTTTCTGCGCGAGGGTGACAAAATTGTTGCCGCGCCGATGCCGGACGAGCAGGTGCAGGGCGGTATGTCGTACTGACAGCACGATTGAAAACTGCCCAACAGCATGGTAAGATAGGGACAGAGGTGAGTGTATGGAAAACCGTCAATTTGAAGCTATGCTTGCCGTCGCACAGGAGCGGCTGGCGCAGCACGCGCCGGAGGATATTGCAGAAAAGGCTGGCGCGCAGTATGCAGACGGTTCGTTTTCATTGAAAACACTTGGGCAGACCGTGACTGTCCGGCTGTCGGACTGCACGATTCAGCCGCCGCTTTCCAAGTGGCACGCGCTGACACTGCTGCACTATCTGGACCTGGCAGACGGTGTGCCGCTGACCGGCCGAACGATCACATTTTCCCAATACAAGGACGGTCTGGTGCGCGGCGGCGGTCTTGACCGCAACGCGGAGCTGATCGTCCGGCGCGACCTCGGCATCCTGCCGCCGAAGGAACTGGAGCGGCGGTGCGGATCACTCGGCGCGGAGCTCCTGCCGTCCAACGCGGATTTCTGTGCGCGGTTCGATTTCGCGCCGCGCTATCCCGTGTGGCTGAAGGTCTGGTTCGCCGACGAGGAATTTCCGGCGTCCGGACGGCTGCTGCTGGATGAGAGCGCGCCGCGTTACCTGACGATCGAAGACGCGGTCACGGTCGGTTCGCTGATCCTCGACCAGCTCACCGGCGCACAGCATTGGACAGTATAAAACAAATACGCACAGCAGGCACATGGTAAAAACCGTGTGCCTGCTTTTTTGCAGAATGGAGAGATCTATGAAACAGGCAACAATTCAAATCACATTTGAAGAAGAAAAGCTCCGTGCCCTCCGGCGATACATTGCCAAGCGCAACTCGACGCTGGAAGCGGAGCTGCAAAAGGCAGCCCAACGGCTCTATGAAAAGGTCGTCCCTGCTGCTGTGCAGGAATACATCAGCGACTGTACGCAGGACGATCCGGTGCGCAAACCGCAAAAGAAATCGGAGGCGCAGGTATGAGCACGGCGGGCTTTCACATCACGGAGGACTGCGCGGAAGTCTATCTGCAAAACGAATCCGGCATGGAGTTTTTGCAGCTTGCCAGACGGCTCCATGATTATCTCCAGCAGGGACAGCGCCTGCCAGCGCGGAGTCTCTTTGAAGCGACGGACGGCTGCAAAGAGATCAGCCGCGAGGCGTTCGATGCGCTGGCAAAGCACCGCATGGAGAACACCGGCGAGGTCAGCGGAGTGTTTGAGCTGGACTTTGACGCGCGGACGCTTTCTGCGCTCAATAGCCAGAGCTTGCAGATGGCAGAACGCGCGCTTTTATCGCCGGATGAACTGAAAAATCTCCCGAAGGGCGACTTCATCGTGATGAAAACCGGCACGCATCCCATGCAGACGCACTTGCAGCTCTTCCTCGATTGGGGCATCGCCTTTGGAGAGGAGTATCGTGTTCCAGAGCATGGGGCGCGCAAGGTTGCATATGCCAACAAGGAGATGTTGATGAAGGTGATCCGCAGAAAATATCCACCGGCAGCGGGGAAGACCCCATCCTCGTCGGAAGCTGAAGTATCTGGCGGTATGAGCTCGCCTGCGCGTGAGGAAGTACAGCAGGAGCTGATTGCTGCCGCGGAGGGCGCGAAGCGCAGAGCCTACAACACGCCGAAAGCGGAGGATACCACATGAGCTACTATGGAAACCTCTATCAGAATGAGGAACTGTCCCATCGCGCAAAGACGGTCTATATGTATCTCCATGATCGTTCAGATGCTGCAGGGACCTGCTGGCCAGGCGTCAAGCGGATCGCCTCAGACCTCAAGCTATCCCGACGCACGGTACAGCGGGCTTTGGGCGACTTGGAGCAGGCAGGACTGGTCTCGCGCCAGCCCCGTTATCGACCAAACGGCAGCCTGACCAGCAATCTGTATCAGATCGCCGCCAGAAAAGGAAAAAGCTCACAGTCCTCCGCCAAGGGGGGGCTGTGAGCAAATGCTGTCACGAGGGTAGCGTCATCATGGCGCATCCAGAAGGACTCACTCTATCGGAGATTATACGACAGAGAAGAAACAACTATGTTACACAATACCCTGCATGACACAAGGAATGGCTGACAGGCTCCTGCACCGAGAGAAATTGAGCGCACGTTTTGCCGTTGCGTATTGCCAATGTCGGTGGTATAATAAAAATATGTGAGGAATAATCCCCCTCGTGCATTTACTATAAAATGAAACAGAAAACGGCCGAAACAAGAAACTTGTATTGTAATGGTGGTATATTTTGATTGTAACAGGAGAGACATTTTGCGAAAAATCAAAATTGTTTTAACGATATTAGCAATAGCCGCGCTTTTGAGTGCGTGCAATAGCGGAGATGATGCAGTGTTATTTGATGACGGAAGTTTGAATGCCGATAATCGATTGGAAGAAATATTGGCTGCTATTGACGAAAATGATAGTGATGAACTGGAAAATATGTTTTCTAAAACAACACTATCACAAGTGGATAATTTTCAAGAGCAAACAGAAAACTTATTTCAGCTATTCGAAGGGACTGTTAAATCTTGGGAACGCACTGGCTTTACAAGCTCTTCAAACATTGAAGATGGAGAGAAAAACGCTCGGAATATTGCTTGGTACGATGTGACAACTGACAAAACGGAGTATGTATTTTTCATAATCGAATGCACCAAAGATACAAAACAACCCGATAATATTGGATTGAATACTTTAGCAGTAGTAAAAAAAGCTGACGAAGAATCAAAGTTCACATACTGGCAGGATATGCAGATCCCCGGCATTTATATGCCATAATTTCGTGTAAGAGGTTCAAGAACAAGAAAGGGACGGAGACTCACAATTAGTTCCTGAAGTTGACAATTCTTAGGTGTCGAATGAGATCAGTTGAAATATGCAAGGCGGGAGCATCGTTGTAGATGCTCCCGCCTCTGTCATTCCATGTTCCCTTGCCCATGTTGCCTTGTGTTTCGCTTTTGCCATTTTTTTCGGCGTTTATCCGAATTTCGCGCGGAAGCGCTCCTGCGCGGCGCGGCCCGCGTCGGTCAGGCCGTCACGGTCGCCGAGCAGATAGGCGACGATGCGGGAGAACATATCGAGGTCGTAGCTGTCGGTGAGCGAGGCGCGGTAGGCGCTCAGCCTTTCGAGCGCGCGGTCCTGCTCGGCAGCGTCGTATTGACCCAGCCAGTTGAGGAAGCTAATGCCGCTGCTCATCGCCTCTTTCAGCCTGCCGCCGTCCAGAGCGTCGGGGCGGAGGACATTGTTTTTCGCCAGCAGCGCGGTCAGATCGGCATAATAAGCGGGGCTGCCCGTGCTGCAATCGCCGCTCATGCTGCCCTCTAACATGCGCCGCGTGCCGCCGTCCATGAGGCAGACGATATAGGGACCGTCCAGGACCATGTCGCCGTCCAGAATGGCCCAGCCGTCCTCGTCCACCTCAGTGCCGCCCGCGAGCAGGATTTTTTCCGGCTTTTGCGCGTGGTAATGCTGGCTGAAGCAATAGACCTCCGGCGTCAGACCCGCGTAGCGGGTCTCCGTGCCGAGGAAGGAGACGTCTGTGTACCAGTCGTCGTACTGCGCGGCGCTGCCCGCAAGGGTGTCGTACCGCTGCCGAACAAGCTGCTTTGCCCGCGCAGCGACCTCAGCGGGAACGCTTGGGTCAGCAAGCGTCGCGTCGGCGATGTGGTCGGTGTGGCTGCGGTCGGGCTTGTAGAGCAGCAGGCTTTCACCGTCGAAGTAGAGATAGCGCGTGAAGTTGACCCCATCGCCGGGAGCGTCGCCCGCAGACAAGCCGCAGAAGAGGAGCGAACGGCTGGCGGGAGCGGCGGATGTGTAGTCCCACCAGTTCAGCTCCGGCCACGCGGCGGTGATGACGCTCTTGAGGTCGACGCCGTAGAGCTCGCCGCCGCGCTTGTAGTAGATCGCGGGGAAATCGGAGCTGTTGACGATCTCACACACGCCGTCGCCGTCCATGTCCATCTGCGTGAGCCAGTCAAGGGCATCGGAGGGGATGCGGCGGTCGGCAATGCGCTGTGCCTTCCCGGCAAGGGGAATGGTCAGCCACGGCTCCCGCGCGGGCAGGATGTCCGCGAGCGGCGTCGGTGCGGCGGTCTCAAAGTCCGGCAAAGGCGCGGGCGAGGCTTCCAGACTGTCGAGGCACGCCATCAGCGCGGGACTGTCGATCCAGAGCGTCGGGCGGTCGCTGGGATAGCTTGAGGAGAGCCCCGGCTCAAAGGTGGGATGCAGGAGGCGCACGCGGTCGAAGCCGCAGAGGAAGGTGTATTGCGTGCCGTCCCGCAGATTCACCGTGAGCGTGTAGTACGCGGAGTCTCCGTAGCCCTGCTGCGTGTAAAGCTCCGCCTCGGTGAGGGCGTTGAGTGCGGGCACGAGCTGCGCCGAGAGCGCGGTCAGCTCCGCATCGACGAGGAAGCGCGAGCTGCTGCCATCGCGGAATTGCAGGTCGAGAATGTCCTCTGCGCGCAGAGCTTGCGCCCAGTGCAGAAATTCGTCGACGACGCCGCGCTCGGCCTCCGTCAGACCGTCAAGAAGTGCGGGGCGGAGCAATCGGTACAGAGCTTGTGTCAGTTCCGCGTTGTCCACGACGGCGACGGCCTTCATGTAGGAAAATGGCTCTCCCTCGGTTTCGTACTCCGCGGGTGCGTCCAGCGCAACTTGCCCATTCTCGCTCAGCGAAAAGCCATAATAGCCGGTATAATCATCGTTGAAGGCGAGCGTATAACGGACTTCTCCATCGCGGGCTGCGAATGGAGTAAGCTCCTCCGCACGGACGCTGCGGAGAATGCCCTCGAGTGCTTCGATCTGCGCGGATGTATCATCGGAGGGCTCCTCCAGAAGGAAGCGGGCTGCGCCGGTCTCGGCGTCCCATGCGCCGCAGCCTGTTATTTTGCTGCCGTCAAGCTCCGCCGCCCAGTCGAGGAATTCGAGACAGGCCTGCGCGTCCTCGGTCGTGAAGCCCGCGTCGTACCATTCCTGCGTGACCTCGGGCGTCGTATCCGGCGCGCCGGTGAAGCTCACCGCGCACACGAGCGCCGCGAGCGCGACGACGGCGAACACCGCCGCGGCCTTGGCCTGCCGGTTCTCCGCGATGCGTGTGATGCGCTCCTTGAGGCTCCTTTTGCCGCTGGTCATGGTCGTCGCGCCGAGCAGCGGGTTCTGCGGCTTATCGCACACAGGCACGAGCGCGAGCAGGGCTTTTCCGTAGGCGGCGCGCTCGTCCGCGCCGAGCGCGCGGAGCGTCCCCTCGTCGCAGGCCAGCTCGCAGTCCTCGCGCGAGAGCACCGCCGCGAGCCACACGAGCGGGTCGAACCAGTAGACGGTCAGGCACACGCCGCGCAGCAGCGACCACAGCGGGTCAAGGTGCCGCGCGTGCGTCTGCTCGTGCGCGAGCACGAAGCGCAGGGCGTCGGGGCTTTGCAGCGCCTTTTCGTTCAGGTAAACGGCGGGGCGCAGCACACCGAACAGGCACGGCGAGGGCAGCTCCGACACGAGATAGACCGGATAGCGGCAGCCCTCGACGCGGTAAGGTGTGCGCGCCTTGCGCAGCGCGCGGGCGAAGCGCAGGTTGGTGAAAAGGAACCACGCGCCCACGCCGGCCATTCCGGCGTACCAGACGTAGGTGAGCGCTTCGGAAAGCGTGACGGTTCGGTAGGTCGGTGTCACGATAGAATATTCGTCGGCAGGGGCGCTCTGCGCTGCGTCGGACGGCGGAGACTGCGGGTCACCCTGCGACTCCTTGCCGGGCAAAAGCTGTGCGGGGCGCCGCTCCGTGCCGTCCTGAACGTACAGCACGGGGGTATCCAGCCGCTCCTCCACAACGGCCTGCACCGGCTCGGCGGCGGAGAGCACATTGTGCGCCAGTGTGCCGACGTTCACCGGCACGAGCAGCCGCACGAGCACCAGAAGCCAGAGCGCGTACTGCATCCGGCGCGAGACGGTGCGGCGGAACAGCTGCCGCAGCGCCAGCAGCGCAAGGATCAAAGCCGAGGAAGTCAAAAGGATCTCTTTCATTTCGTGTTCCCTCCCGCTTGCTCCAAAATGGCGGTCAGCTCGTCGATGTCTTCCTGTGTGAGCGCGCGGCCCTCGACCATGGCGCTCATCATCAGTCCCAGGCTGCCGCCGTAGACCTTACCGAGAAAGCTCTCGGTCTCGGTGCGGGCGGCGTCGCTCTGCGCGACGGCGGGATAGAACTGCTTGGCGCGCCCGCCGGCCTCGTGGCGCACCGCGCCCTTGGCCTCCAGCCGTGTGAGCATGGTGATGACAGTGTGCTTCTCCCAGCCGGTCTCGGCGGAAAGCGCGGCGGTGAGCTGCGTGATGGTCTGCGGGGACTGCTCCCAGAGACGGTGCATCAGCTTCCACTCCGCGTCGGTCAGATTGCAGGACACGGGACATTCCTCCTTTCGGTATACGGCTGTATACCTATCTGAGCACAGCATAGCAGAAAGGTAAACACTTGTCAACCAAATTCTGCAAAAAAAGCCGCACCCGTGGGAGCGGCTTTGGCACAGATTTATTTTTTCCGCCACACGGACGGCAGGAACAGCACGAGCAGGGGCATGATCTCCAGTCGCCCGAGGAGCATCGTAAACGAGAGCACGAGCTTTGAGAGCGGCGAGAGAAAGCCGAAGTTGCACGTCGGGCCGACAAGGCCGAGGCCGGGGCCGACGTTGCTGATGCAGGTCAGGGATGCCGTGAAGGCGGAGGTGAAATCCAGCTCGTCGAGCGAGACGATCAGCGCGGAGAAAAAGAGGATGATCATATAGGCAAAGAAGAAGAGGGAAACGGAGGAGATGGTATCCTCCTCCACGCGCTGCCCGTCGAGCGTGATGGGGCGCACCTCGCGCGTGTGCAGGATGCGGCGCAGGTCGCGCTTGAGTCCCTTGAAGAGCAGCACGATGCGCGAGACCTTGATGCCGCCGGCGGTCGAGCCGGCGCAGCCGCCGGCGAACATCACAACGAGCAGCACAAGACGGCTGAACTGCGGCCAGAGGTCGAAATCCTCTGTGCAGTAGCCGGTGGTGGAAATGAGCGTTGTGACCTGAAAGGCCGCGTGCTCGATGGCGGAGCCGACGGACCGGCCCGTTTTGAGAACAAGATCGAGCGCGATGAGCGCGGACGAGCCGAACACGATGCCGGAGTAGACGCGCAGCTCGTCGCTGCGCAGAACCTCCCGCCAGCGCCGTGTACCGGCCAGAAACAGAAGCGTGAAATTGACCGACGAGACGAACATGAAGACCACGATGATCCAGTTGACCGCCGAGGACTGGTAGTAGGCGATGCTTTCGTTGCGGACGGAGAAGCCGCCGGTCGAGATGGTCGTGAGCGCGGTGGTCACCGCGTCGAACCACGGCATCCGCGCCGCGCGGAGCGCGAGCGTTTCCGCCGCCGTGAGGAGAATGTAGATGCTGTAAAGCATTTTGGCCGTGTCGTTCGTGCGCGGCAGCAGCTTGGAGGAGATGGGGCCGGGGCTTTCGGCCTTCATCAGGTTGACGCTGCCCTCGCCGAGCTTCGGCATCAGCGCGAGCAGCAGGACGAGAACGCCCATGCCGCCGAGCCATTGCGTCAGCGCGCGCCAGAGCTGGATGCCGCGCGGCAGCGAGGCCGGCGCGCCGAAGATGGAGGCGCCCGTCGTCGTGAAGCCGGAAACGGTCTCAAACAGCGCGTCCACATAGCCGCAGCAGCCGCTGAGCGCATAGGGCAGCGCGCCGAAGGCGGACAGCACGATCCAGCCGAGCGCCACGGCGACATAGCCGTCGCGGTTCTGCAGGCGTGATTTGGCCGTATGCAGCCGGCTCAGCGGCAGACCGACCGCGAGGCAGAGCAGCGCCGTGACGCCGAAGACGGCGGTATTTTCCCGGCAGACGAGCGCGATGACGAAGGGAATGAGCAGGGACACGCCCTCGATGCCCAGGATGATGCCGAGAATTTTGAAAATGAGCTTTTTGTTCATGTCGCGCCTTCCTCCGTGCAGCGGCTCAACGGACCAGAATGTCGTTGAGGTCCTTGAGGAACAGGGATTTTGCCACCACAATCACGCGGTCGCCCTCCGAGATGATGGAGTGGCCGCCGGGAATGAGGAGCTTGCCGCCGTGGACGATGGCGGCGACCAGCAGCCCCGGCTTGAAGTTCAGGTCCTTGAGGGGCGTATTGAGGAAGTGCGTCGCGCCGGTCGCGGTGAATTCCACCGCCTCCATCGCGCCGCCGAGGATCTTATGCAGGCTCTCCACGGCGCTGCCCTGCGAGTTGGCGAGGCCGCGGACGTAGCTGGAGATCTGGCTGGCCGTCACGTCCTTGGGGGAGATGACGGTGTCGATGCCGAGGTCGTGCACCAGCGCGGTGTAGTTCGGGCGCGACATCTTCGGCAGGACCTTGGCAACGCCGGAGTCCTTCGCGGTGAGCGCCATGAGCAGATTCTCCTCGTCGCGCCCTGTGAGGGAGACGAAGGCATCCGCGTCGAAGATGCCCTCGGATTCGAGCAGGTCATGGTCCGTGCCGTCGCCGTGGAGGATGGTCGCCTTCGGCAGCTTCTCGGCGATCGCCATGCACTTTTCCTCGTTCTGCTCAACGATGGTGATGTGCATCCCCATGCCGTCGAGCGCCCAGGCGAGGTAGAGCGCGATGCGCCCGCCGCCGATCACGCTCAGCTGGCGGATGGGCGAGGTGTCGCGGCCCATGCTGCGCAGCACGCGGGCGGTCTCGGTCGGCGTGCCGATGGCGTAAACGCGGTCGCCGGCCTGCGGGACAAAGTGGCCGTTCGGCACCAGCACCTCGCCGCCGCGCTTGGCCGCGCACAGCAGCAGCGCGTTGGGATGGAGCTTGTTGTATTCGATCAGACTCTTGCCGGCCATGCCGTCCTGCTCGGTGATCTGGAAGCCGATGAGCTCCACGGTGCCGCGGGCGAAGCTCTCCACGCTGAACGCGGCGGGCACGCGCAGGATGCGCGCGATCTCCTGCGCGGCGGCGTATTCGGGGTTGATGATCATGTCCAGACCGATCTCGCGGCGCAGGATCGGCGCGTCGCGGAAGTATTCGGGGTTGCGCACGCGGGCGACCGTATGCTTGGCGCCCAGCTTTTTCGCCATCAGCGAGCAGACGAGGTTCACCTCGTCATCCGCCGTGGCGGCGATGACCAGGTCGGCGTCGCGCACACCGGCGCGCAGCAGCACGCTCGCGCACGCACCGTTGCCCTCGACGCACATGGCGTCGAGCGTGGCGTCGGCGTGCTCGATCACGGCGGCGCTCTCGTCCACCAAAATCAGGTCGTGCTCCTCGCCGACCATCTGCTGGGCAATGGCGTAGCCGACCTTGCCCAGACCGACAATGATGATCTTCATGCTTTGTTCTCCGTTCTGCCGCGCACCGCGCGGCGCGTAATATCCCCGGTATCCGCGCGCCTCATCCGCGCGCGGTCTTCATTTCCATCAGAACGCTGTTGAATTCCGCGCCCATGATCATCATGGTCGCCGAGAGATACAGCCACAGCAGCAGCACGATGATGGCGCCGATGGAGCCGTAGATGACGGAATAGTTCGCCGCGTTTTCCACATAAAGCGAGAAAAGCAGCGAGAGGACCATCCAGGCCGTGAGCGAAAAGAGCACGCCGGGCCAGACGTAGTGAACGCTCCGCGTCTCCTGTGCGAGGCTGTAGAGCACGGCGAGCGCGAGAAAGACGATGCAGCCGAGGAACACGAAGCGCAGCGTCGACCACAGCTCGATGAAGCCGTCGGTCAGGATGGCGCTGAAATGGAAGTAGTCCGCGCAGAGGTTCAGCACGCTGCGGCCCACCGTCACGAGCATCAGCGAGAGCAGGATCGTGAGGATCAGGCAGATGGTGTAAAGGAACACCTTGGCCTGATGGCGGAGGAACTGCGTGGGACGCCCCATGCCGTAGGCCTTGCGCACGCTCAGCAGCAGCGCGTTGGCCGCGCGCATCGGGAACCAGATGGAAAAGATCAGGCTGAAGGTCATCAGCGTTCGGCTCGATACGCGCGAAACGTAGCGCAGGTACTGGATCAGCAGATCCAGCACCTCGGCGGGGATGATGGTGCCGAGCTGGCGCAGGAAGCCCTCAATGTCCACGGCGAAGAAGCCGACGAGGTTGCTCAGGAAGATGAGCAGCGGGAACATCGCAAAGAGCAGGTAATACGTCAGCGCCGCGCTGTCGCGGGCCACGCGGTGGTCGAAGTAGCGGCGCACGAACAGCGCCGTGCCGCGAAAAAACCGGTTGTGCATCACGCGCTCGAGCAAATCCCGCTCACCTCCGCCCTGTTTATTCTTCACGAAGCCCTATAAAAACAACAATACTATAGCACAGCAAGACCGAAAAGGAAAGAGAAAGATTTCCGACGCGCCGCAGCGAGGAAAACGGGCCGAAAAAATCGGGAAAATGCTTGACAAAGAAAGAAAATGCGCATACTATGATAAGGCAAATAAATATTCGTCCGGTAGGTAAGGCTACCATCAGGATATGGACTGCTGCCGCAGAGTCGTGGAGACACGATGCGAGGGTTTGAACAGTTGGCATCGAAACCAAGGTGCCATCTAATGCAGTTTCACCGCCTGGTGATGCTAAAGCTTGAACGGTAGGGAAGATCGCAAAACGCGATTTTTATCATTGTCGCTCCCGCAGCCTTGGTACCGGAGGAAGGCCTGCGGGCTTTTTTTATCCCTTGGCCCGCGCCGGTCAGCTTTGGAGAAAGGAGGAACAGCGCATGATCGATTTTGAAGAACGCCGCGACGAGCTGCTGGAGGAAATAGAGGAGATGACCCGCCGAAAGCAGTATAAGGCGCTGCGCGACATTTTAGTCGAGCTGGAGCCCGCCGATATCGCAGACCTGTTCGACGATCTGCCCGAGGAGATGCTGCCGCTGCTGTTCCGCCTGCTGCCCAAGGAGCCGGCGGCGGAGCTGTTCGTCGAGCTGGAGCCGGATGTGCAGGAAATGCTCATCCGCGGCTTTTCCAACACCGAGCTGAAAGAGGTGCTCGACGAGCTGTATCTCGACGACGCCGTCGATATCGTCGAGGAGATGCCCGCGGGCGTGGTCAAGCGCATTCTGAAGCACGCCGACCCCGACACCCGCAAGAGCATCAATGAGATCCTGAAATATCCCGAGGATTCCGCCGGCGCGCTGATGACGACGGAGTTCGTCGACCTCAAGCGCGACATGACGGTCGAGGACGCACTCAAGCGCATCCGCCGCACCGGCACGGACAAGGAGACCATCAACGTCTGCTATGTGGTGGACCCCGCGCGCAAGCTGCTCGGTATCGCCTCTCTGCGCACGATCCTCCTCTCCGACGAGGACGATATCATCGAGGATATCATGGAGACGCATGTCATCTCCGTCGGCACCCTCGAGGATAAGGAGGACGTCGCCCAGACCTTCTCGAAGTACGACTTCATCGCCCTGCCGGTCGTCGATAAGGAAGACCGTCTCGTCGGCATCATCACCGTTGACGACGCCATGGACGTCATGGAGGCGGAGGCCACCGAGGATATCGAAAAGATGGCGGCCATGCTGCCGACCGACAAACCCTATCTCAAAACGAGCGTGTTCGAGACCTTCAAGTCCCGTATCCCGTGGCTCCTCCTGCTGATGGTCTCGGCGACCTTCACCGGCCAGATCATCGCGAAATTCGAGGACGCCCTCGGCGCCTGCGCTATCCTGACCGCCTATATCCCCATGCTGATGGATACCGGCGGAAACTGCGGCTCGCAGGCGAGCGTCACGGTCATCCGCGGCATTTCGCTCGATGAGATCGAGTTTTCCGACCTCCTCCGCGTCATCTGGAAGGAGATCCGCGTGGCGGTGCTCTGCGCCGCGGTGCTTAGCGCGGCGAACTTTGTCAAGCTGCTGCTGGTGGATAAGATGATTTTCGGCAATCCCATCACGATGACGGTGGCGGCGGTCATCTGCCTGACGCTGATCGTCACGGTGTTTGCCGCCAAGCTCGTCGGCTGCACGCTGCCGCTGCTGGCCAAGAAGATCGGCTTCGACCCCGCGGTCATGGCCTCGCCGTTCATCACCACGGTGGTGGACGCGATCTCGCTGGCCATCTACTTCCGCTTCGCCGCGCTCCTGCTGGGCATCTGAGTTTTCCGGCCTTGCCGCCGAATTTCCCCTTTCCAAGCGCGGCGGGGCGTGGTATTCTGTTCCTATGAAAAGCACCGTAGGGTAAGCATACCCGATTTTCAAGGAGGTATTTTTGTGGAAGAAAAGCTGCGCGAATACGCGCATCTGATCGTTTCCGTCGGACTGAACCTGCAAAAGGGGCAGACGCTCATTCTTTCGTCCCCCGTGGAGTGCGCGCCGTTCGCGCGGCTGTGCGCGTCGGCGGCCTATGACCTCGGCGCGGGCGAGGTCGTGCTGAACTGGACGGACGACTATATCACCCGCGAGCGCTTCCTGCGTGCGCAGGACGCCGCCTTTGAAACGCCGCGCACATGGCGCAGGGCGTTCTTTACCGACTACGCCAACGAGGGCGCGGCCTATCTGCGCATCGACGCGGAGGACCCCGAAACGCTGCTGGGCGTATCGCCTGCGCGGCTCGTCGCCGCGCAGCGCACCTCGTCCGTTGAGCGCGAGACCTTTGACCGGCTCCAGATGGCGAACGGCTTTCCGTGGTGCGTCGCGGGCGCGCCCATCGCCGCGTGGGCGAGGAAGGTCTTCCCCGACCGGAGCGAGGGCGACGCGGTCGCCGCGCTCTGGGACGCGATCCTGAAAACCGTGCGCGTCACCGGCGACGGAAACGCCGAGGCGCGCTGGCGCGAGCACATCGCGCTGCTGACCGCGCGCAAGGAAAAGCTCAACACGCTGCGCTTCAAGAGCCTGCACTACACCAATTCCCTCGGCACCGACCTTACCATCGCGCTGCCGGACGATCACCTCTGGGCGGCGGGCAACTCCGAAACGCCCGCGGGCGTCGGCTTCGTCGCCAATCTGCCCACCGAGGAGATCTTCACCGCACCCCTTAAAACGGGCGTCAACGGTACGGTCTGCGCGGCGCTGCCGCTGGTGAACAACGGCAGCATCATCGAAGACATCCGCTTCACCGTGAGGGAGGGCCGCATCGTTGAGGCACGGGCCTCGCGCGGCGAGGATGTTTTGAACGCCGCCATCGCGGTGGACGACGGCGCACGCTATTTCGGCGAGGTCGCGCTGGTGCCCTACGACAGTCCCATCCGCAGCAGCGGTCTGCTGTTCTACAACACGCTCTACGACGAGAATGCCTCCTGCCACCTCGCCTTCGGCGAGGCGTACCCCGAGTGTATCGCCGGCGGTGAGCGGATGACGCGCGAGGAGCTGAATGCCCACGGGCTGAACCACTCGCTCACGCACGTCGATTTCATGGTCGGCACCGCCGACCTCTCCATCACCGGCACGACGCACGACGGCCGCGAGCTGCCGGTGTTCCGCAGCGGAAATTTCGCCCTGTAAGGGCGCAGATACAGAGAAAAACGGAGGAGAACACGATGAATTTCAAGCCCATTGAAACGGACGAGAACGTCCTTGTCATGCCCGGCGCGGTGGTCTGCGGCGATGTGACCGTCGGCGAGGGCACCGCCTTCTGGTTCAACAGCGTCTGCCGCGCGGAGCTGCAGCCCGTCAAGATTGGCAAGCGCTGCAACATTCAGGACTGCGCGGTGATCCACAATCTCTGCACTCTCGGCGACGATGTATCCGTCGGCCACGGCGCCATCGTCCACGGCGCGACGGTCGGCGACCGCGTGATCGTCGGCATGGGCGCCATCGTGCTCGACGGAGCGAAGATCGGCGACGACTGCATCATTGCCGCCGGCGCGGTCGTGACCGGCAAGATGGACGCGTCCGCGGGCAGCCTGCTCGTCGGCTCTCCCGCCGTGGTCGCAAAGCCCCTGAACGACAAGCAGAAGGCGTCCTGTCTGGAAAACAGCGAGCTTTACTACCGCAAGAGCGTGGAGTACCGCGCGTTCCTTGCTCAGCAGGGCAAATAAGCGCGGACGGAGAGGAGAAAACGCCATGAAAATTCTGGTCATCAACGGCGCGAACATGAACCTGCTCGGCAAGCGCGAGCCGGATATCTACGGCCGCGAGGACTACGCCGCCCTCTGCGCCCACATCTACGCCCACGCCCAGAGCCGCGGCATCGCGGTCGAGTGCTTCCAGTCCAACCACGAGGGCGCGATCATCGACGCCATTCAGGAGGCGGACGGGATGTTCGACGGCATCGTCATCAACCCCGGCGCTTACGCGCACTACAGCTACGCCATCCGCGACGCCATCAAGGCCATCACCATTCCGGTGGTGGAGGTCCACATCTCCGACATTGAAAAGCGCGAGGAGTTCCGCCATCTCTCCGTCACCGCGCCGGTCTGCATCGCGCAGATCCGCGGTCACGGCTTCGAGAGCTACACCATGGGCATCGACCTGCTCGCGGGCGCAAAGCAGTAAAAGCAAGATCAGAGGAGCCGTTCTCCGCCGGGGGACGGCTCCCTTTCTGCAAAGCGGTATTTAGAAAAATTTCTAAATATCGCTTGACATTCCGGTGGGATGGTGCTACTCTCTATTTAGAAAATTTTCTAAATACCATGAAGGAGGCGAGCGGCGTGGGCCTGAGTGAAACCATGAAGGCGCTGGGCGATCCCGTGCGGCGCGAGATACTGAATCTGCTCAAGGGCGGGCGCATGACCGCGGGCGACATCGCGAGCCGCTTTGACATGACGGCGGCGACGGTCTCATACCACCTCGCCCAGCTCAAGAAGGCGGGACTCATTTTTGAGAGCCGCGAGAAGAACTTTATCTACTACAGCCTCAACGCCTCTGTTTTGGAGGAGGTGCTGCTGTGGTTACAGGATTTGAGGGGGGAGAAGGAATCATGAAGATAAACAAAAAAGAACTGCTGCTGACCTCGCTGGTCTGCCTGCTGCCGCTGCTTGCGGGCGTGGCGCTCTATCCGCGCCTGCCCGAAACGATGGCGACGCATTGGGGCTTTGACGGAACGGCAAACGGCTGGTCGTCGCGTGCCGCTACGGGGTTCGGCCTGCCGTTGTTTATTTTG
>ERZ773147.2632-NODE-2632-length-15143-cov-5.049708_pt1 | contig 15143 bp, 14 predicted proteins | sample MGYA00580851_ERZ773147 | MGnify/ENA primary metagenome ERZ773147 (study PRJEB29015, sample SAMEA2737818) | human gut metagenome | biome: human gut; feature: human-associated habitat; material: faeces | place: China | collected 2012 ... | reverse complement strand
CGTTTTTCACCACTCCTCCGCATTTTGGGCTTGACTTTTAATAGTTAGTCTTTTAGCTGTGGATTGCGTTTTCTCCGATCCAGCGGCGGAGCAGAGCGTTCTGCTCCGCGTCCGGATGGAATTTTGCACAGTAGACGGTGCCGTCCTGCTTGTAATACAGGCGGGCGGCGCTTTTTGCGCTGCGTGCAGTCATCAGGAAGGTGCGTGAAACCGGGCCGAAGCGCTTTTCGTCGTAGTCCTCTCCGGGTTCCAGCAGGCACAGCATTTCCTGCCTGCGAACGCGCTCATAGATCCGTGATTTTTTGTTCTGCACCCGTTCAAACGTCAGCGAGTCGTCCGGGAAGCGCAGCGCCTCGCGCGGGCGGGATTCGCTGCCGTCAATCAGCGTGTAGCAGAACGAACGGAAGTAAAAGTGGTTCACAGCAGCCAGCAGTGCGGCCAGCAGTACGATGGTTGTGATCTGCAGAACGCGGAACACCGTGGGGTTCAGACCGGCATTGCGGAGATAGCTGTGGAGCGTCAGAACAACGACAACGGGCAGAAACGTCACGATCAGGTCATTGCTGTTTTTGCGTCGGAAGCGCTGGGATACGGACTGGTACATGGCGCACCTTCCTTTCATTGCGGTATGGACTTACTTTTCAACTGCGGACTGCTCCCACTGCGGGCGCTCGGCTGCGATCTTGGCGACGAGTTCGTCGAATTCCTTATAGCCAAGCTTGTACCAGAACAGGCAGATGAGGCAGATCAGGTTGAAAGCGGCGGGCATGATCCATTTCATAAGCTGCAGACCCTCGATAACGGCGGGCGTCTGCGTCGGAGCGTTGGCGACGTAGCCGGTCAGCGCAAGGATCAGCGGAGCGCCGGACGTGCCGATGGTGATGCCGACCTTGTTCCAGAACGAGGAGACGGTGTTGAGGAAGCCGTCCATGCGGATGCCCTTGGTCTGATACTCGGTGACCTCGACGGTATCGGGAACCATGCCGTAGATGATGGACATGTTTGCACCGGCGAAATACTGAAGCACGATACCGAGCACATACAGAAGCGTGACGTTGATGGTGTTGCGGAACAGGAAATACTGCGCGACATACATCACGACCTGCACGGCGTAGGTAATGGCGATGGCCTTGCCCTTATGCTTGAGTTTGTTGCACCAGAACTGGGAAGTGAAGCAGCCGAGCATGGAGGGGATGAGCGTGATGAGCGAGAAGGTCGCCATCGGGTTGACATCGCCGAGGACATACTTGAACCAATAGATGTTGATCGTGCCAGCACCGTACAGAGCAAAGCCCTGCGCCAGGAACAGGATGCAGACGATCATGAACTCGCGGTTCTTGAAGGAGATGGCCAGAGACTTGAAGATGCCGATCTTTTTGGGAGACGGCTGCGGCGGAACGACTTCCTTCTGGGACTTCGCGCAGAGAATCTGCATCGGGATGCAGAACACGGCGAAGATCACAGCCAGAATAAAATAGCCCATGTTGGGGTACTTTGCGGACAGAACCGGCTCGCAGCGGGTGACGAGCTGCACCATGAGCGTGGAGCCGATGTAGGCGAACAGCAGACGCCAGGAGGCAAGAGAGCCGCGTTCGGCGGGGTCCTGCGTGACGACGGAATTCAAAGAGCCGTAGGTCAGGTTGACCATCGTGTAGAACAGAACGACAAGTGCGTACAAAATGACGACATATGCCGTCTTGACGCCGACGGCCCATTCCGGATGCGGCCAGAACAGCAGGGCTGTCGTGATGAACAGCGGAGCCGAGGCGAACATGATCCACGGACGGTAGCGGCCCCAGCGGGAGCGGGTGCGGTCAGCCAGATAGCCGACGATCGGGTCGTTGATTGCGTCCCAGAAGCGGCAAAGCAGGAACATCAGAGAGACGGTTGCTGCGGGAATCAGGAAGGTGTCGGTGAGGTAGATCGCAAGGAAGGAACTGATATAGGACCAGCTGAAGTTGTTTGCCGAGTCGATCATACCGAATGTGCATTTCTTCCATAACGGAAGTTTCACATAATATTGCTTGCTATCGTTTTCCATGCGTAATTTCCTTTCTCTTTCTGGAAAGCAAGTCTGCTTTCCTTGATTTGGGGAATGTGCGCTGTTTATTCGACGTCAGGTGTGAACTGAACGAGGGATTTGATTGTCCGGCCGTTCATCTGTGCCTCAAACGCGTCTTCAAACGCTTCCGGCGTAAAGACGCAGTCCATCTCGAGGATGGGATCCAGATCGAGCGTGTTGACCAGCGCGATGCTGCGCGGGAACGCATACGGAGACTGGAAAACGCCGCCGACGATGCGGATCTCCTTGAAGAAGGCGTTGAGCAGGTTCAGCTTATAATCATAATCGTGCCGGTAGAGCGCGGCGAAGAATTCCAGCGTGCCGCCCTTGCCGACGAGTTCCTCAATGCCGTCGCAGGCGCGCCAGCTGCCGGAGGCCTCGATCACGACGTCAAAGCCGCGTCCGTCCGTGATCTTCATTGCTTCTTCCTTGCGGTCCTGATTGACTGGATCGATGGTGTGTACGGCGCCCAGCTTCTTTGCCATTTCGCGCTTCATGGCGATCGGCTCAATGACGGTGATGTTTGTGCCGCCGGAGTGCAGCGCCAGCTGCGTCATGATCATGCCCATCGTGCCGCCGCCGGAAATGGCGACCGACTGGCCGGGCTTGATGCCGATGAGGTCGATACCGTGCAGGCAGACGGAGATCGGCTCGATCAGCGCGCCCTTTTTGAGACTGCAGGTGTCGGCCAGCTTGTGTACGGACTGATATGCTCCCCATAGAGTAGACAAGCAGAGAGTAAAAATCTGCAACTACTTCGGATGGGGAGCATTCTTATGTCAGTAATGAATTATGTGAGTTCGGAAATAAAAATCATTGCGGTAAAACACAGTCTCGTCGGAACCGAAAGTCTCAATCAGTCCGCAGCGAGATTTGGCGTGAGCCGGAGCACACTACAAAAATGGCTGTTAAATTATGAAATGTTTGGCACGGAAGGTCTATGCCATCGGGCCGGAAACCATCACTACTCCAAGGAGATCAAGCGCGAAGCGGTAGAAGCCTATTTGTCCGGGCGGATGAGTGAAGAGGAAATCTGCAAAAAATATCAGATTCGGTCGAGAACACAGCTTGAGAAGTGGGTTTCGTTGTATAATGGTCAAAAAGAGTTCCGTCCCGCGGGCGGAGCCAGGAAGGGTACATGTATGGCCAGGATCAGCGGAGAAGAAAAAGAGAAGGCGGTGGAATTCTGCATCGCCCATGACAGGGACTACGCCCTGACAGCAGAGCGCTTCGGATTTACATACCAGCAGATCTATGGGTGGGTGCGGAAGTATCACGCGGCGGGTCTCAACAGTCTGCGAGAGGATCGGGAGTTCTCCAGAGAACTTTCCGACTGGGTCATTGAGAATAAGCATCTCAAAGCGGTCAATCTTGAGCTGGAAATGGAGGCTGTGCTGCATCGGAAGCTTCAGCAGTACCGACACCAAGGCCGCAGTTCGCCGGATCTCAGCGGCGTGCGGCAGGCTGCCGCGTATCAGGCCATCAAAGAATTGCACGAGGAACACAGATGGCCTGTTTATAAGCTCTGCGCTGCGGTAGGCGTCAGCAAGGCCGGATATTATAAATGGCTCAACCGCGCCGTGAGCCAAAAGCAAACGGAGGACGAGAAACTGGCCGGGCTCATTACCGAGATTTATCAGACCCAGCGCGGTATTCCCGGATACCGGCAGATGAAGATCATTTTGGAACGCCGCTATGGGCTAAAGTGCAACTTGAAACGGATCTACCGTCTTATGCGCGTGCTTGGACTGCGGTCTGTATGCAGGAAGAAAAAGCGGCGGTATCAGAAGAAGACCCCGGTGGAATACGCCGCGGAGAATATTTTGAACAGGGACTTTTCTTCTGGGCGGCAAAACGAAAAATGGGTGAACTGCACCCCATTTGTTAGACAAGTATGGTAAAATACTTGGTTCTAAGAAATGGGGTGCGTTTCTGTCGTATGACAAGTTTATTCGATTTTGTGCGTAAGCGTAAAACCTACTCACATATCATCTGCCGCTTCATGCATATCGCATCTGATGGCATGTCAGTCGATGCAGAAGAAGGTATAAATAGGATAAATATGGTCAAACATCAGCTTTTTTGCGTGCTTGCAATCTCCGCACTCAATTGCCTCATAGATTTTCTCGTGTCCGATTTGGTTGCTATAAATTTTCTTTTCGATGCTAAACTTCTGGGCGTCACCTTGCTTGATCTGCGCATAAACCATTCTCAAAAATTTATACATTACTTCATTTTTGGATGCTTTAGCAATCAGTAGGTGAAAATCATAAGTTGCTTCAAGACAATTATCACAGCTTGACCACGTCTCTAAATCGGACATATTGTAGAGAAATCTTTGCATATCTTTCAAATCTTCCTCCGTATGCCGACGAGCAGCATAGTACGCCAGTTCTGGCTCCAATGATAATCTCACCTCAACGAGATCTTTAATATGGGCATTTTTTTGTAAAACCTCCCAAAATTCATACTGCACAAGATTTTCCCTTGCATTTGCGTTAATAAAGGTTCCTTTGGCAACCTTAGATTCCAAAATACCAAGCGATTCCAATGTTTTTAATCCTTCACGCACCACATTTCGGCTAACATGAAACGCCTCTGCCAGTTCCATTTCAGTAGGGATTTTCTGCATGGGGACAAGCTCCCCATTTTTAACCATATTTAAAATGTAACTTGAAACACTCTGTGCAAGTTTTGACCTCTCCAAAGGTTTAATTTCCATAATTAAACGCCTTCCATTTGTAGTATAAATATATAATACCACATATGCAGGATTTAAATCAATAGAAAAATTACAGGAGCGGCTTATGGCAAGCAACAAAGTGTCCCGACTGAATCTCCACCAACTCTGGAGCTTTTCTGCGGCACTGATCCGTTGCATGAGGACATCGCGGAGCAAAGCGGCACCCTTCGCCAACATTGATCGGGCTTGTCAGTTCGCCCTTCAAAACGATACGTCCCCTTTTTGCCCCAAGCTGTGGCACGGGAATTGCTGACAACAGGGCTTGTGTATATGGATGATATTGGCGAGAAAAAAGTTCCTTCGCAGGACTTTTCTCTACCAAAACTCCCAAGTACATTACACAGATATCATCTGAAATGTGACGAACAACAGATAAATCATGCGTGATGAAAATGTATGTCAGATCCAGCGAATTCTGTAGATCCTGCAGCAGGTTCAATATCTGGGCCTGTATAGAAACATCTAGCGCGGAAACAGGCTCGTCGCATACAATGAATTCCGGTTCGATTGCCAATGCTCGTGCAATGCCGATTCGCTGGCGTCGTCCGCCGTCAAGCTCATGCGGGTATGAATAATATACTCGCTCTGCAAGCCCAACTTGATCCATAAGTTCTTTGACGCGCTTTGCATACTCATCCTTTGACTTTGTTGTGTTATAAACTCTTAGAGGTTCACCGATAATCTCGCTAACCATCATTCGTGGATCTATTGAGGAAAAAGGATCTTGAAAAATCATTTGCATACTTTTTCGCTGCTGTTTTAGCTCAACTTTGTCGAGGTGAGTAATATCCTTTCCTTTATAAAAAACCTGTCCGCCAGTAGCTTCTAATAGATTCAGAATCACTCTTCCAAGAGTTGACTTACCACAACCAGATTCACCGACTACACCTAATGTCTTGCCTTTTTCTATTGCAAATGACACTCCGTCAACCGCATGGAGAAGCCCCTTTGGAGTCGAAAAGTACTTTTTTAAATCTCTTACTTCAAGAAGACTGCTCATTCATTCACCTCATCTCAAACTCGGTGGCAACGCACCACATGTCCTTCCGACACCTCATGCGGCATAGGATTTTCCTCCTTGCACCGATCTGTGCAGTAGGGACATCGCGGATTGAATTTGCACCCTTTTGGCAAGTCAGCAGGATTGGAAACCGCCCCACTAATCACTTTTAGGCGATCAACATCCTTTTCCAAATCCGGAATTGAATCAAATAGACCTACTGTATATGGGTGTTGGCGATTATTAAAAACATCTTCAACGCTTCCTTGCTCAACGATTTCGCCAGCATACATGATTGCAACATCGTCACAAGTTTCGGCAACAATGCCCAAATCGTGTGTGATAAGGATCATCGCCGTACCCAACTGTTTTTTTAGGTCGTTCATCATTTCAAGGACTTGCGCCTGGATCGTAACATCCAGTGCCGTCGTCGGCTCATCCGCAATCAGCAAATGCGGATTGCAGGCCAACGCAATTGCAATGACGACTCGCTGTTTCATTCCTCCGGAAAATTGATGTGGGTACTCATGATAGCGAGCCCCTGGAATGCCTACCATCTCCAGCATTTGGACAGCTTTAATTACAGCTTCCGCTCTCGATATTTTGCTATGCAACCGGATAACCTCCATGATTTGCTCTCCTACGGAGAGAACAGGATTTAATGCCGTCATCGGATCCTGAAAAATCATGGAAATTTCATTTCCACGAATACGCCGCATATCCTTCTCGGACTTCCTCAGCAGATCCTCACCATTGTAGAAAATCTCCCCACGGAGAATTTTTCCAGGAGGGTTTGGAATTAACCTCATAATTGATAGAGCGGTTGTCGTCTTACCTGCCCCCGTCTCTCCAACAAGCCCAACCGTTTTCCCCCGTTCAATACTAAAGTTTATTCCATTAATAGCCTCAACTGTCTCGAAATCCGTATCATAACAAACTGCAAGATCTTTTATTTCAAGAATTACTTCATTCATCCTTTCTCCCCCCTATCAGTTCTTCAAATGCGGATCCATCGCATCTCGGAGCCCGTCTCCCAATGTGTTGAGAGCATATACCACTATCATTAGTGCCAGCCCCGGAATCAGGCACATATACCACTGGTCCCGTATAAAAGTTCTCCCATAAGATAGCATAGCCCCCCATTCAGGCGACGGCGGTTGAATACCGAGGCCCATAAAGCTCAAACAGGAAGCAGAAAGTACCGCATTTGCCGCTCCAATGGTTGCCTGCACAACCATCGGAGAAACAGAATTGGGTAAAATGTGCCGCCAAACGATGTGAAAATTCCCCGAACCTATGCAATGCGCTGCCTCGATATACTCGCACTCTTTTACCGTCAGGACGGAGGCGCGTGCAATACGGGCATATCCCGGAATAGCTGACAGCGCAACAGCCAAAACCATATTAGTCAATCCCGACCCAAGCGCTGCGCCAATCGCGATGGCCAAAAGCAGATACGGAATACCTCCAATAATATCCATAGTACGCATAATCCAGTTCTCTGTTTTTTTATAAAACCCTGCGATGATACCAAGCGTACACCCAATTGCAGCTGAAACCGTTACCGCCGATGCACCAACAAGTAGTGTGATTCTTGATCCATAGATCATTCGGCTAAGGATATCACGGCCAAAGTTATCTGTCCCAAAAGGATATTTCCAGCAAGGAAACGAAAGAGCATCTGCAGCATTTTGATCATCGTAGCCATGAGGGGCAATAACAGGAGCAAAGATCGCAATCAAAACTACCATCGCAAGTATAAAAAGTCCCACCATGGCCAATCTGTTTTTTTTCAAGCGATGCCACACCTCTCGGCCCATGCTGCTCTTGTAATTTGCTTTTCTGCTTTTCTTTGCTTTATTCCTGCCCATTGTTCGTGACCGTTCCTTTCTTTCTCTTGTACGTTGCCTTAATACGTGGGTCAACGAAACCGTAAATGATGTCAATAACCAGCATAATGACTATTGTCATCATACTAATAATAATGATTGTGCCAATTACCGCAGGATAATCTCTGTAATTAATGCTGTCAATTATATATTTGCCGAGCCCAGGAAGCGCAAATACCGTCTCCACTAATACAGAACCACCAATTAGCATACTTGTCTGATTGCCAATAGCCGTAATAATCGGAATCAGCGCATTACGAAGAGCATGTTTCATTACTACTACAAATTCTGATTGGCCCTTTGCACGGGCTGTATTTATATAATCTTGACGAATTACCTCAAGCATACTTGATCTTGTCATTCTCATAAGAATGCTTGCCGCTTGAAGACCTAAAGTAACGCAGGGCAAAACATAATACTTTACTCCATAACTCCCCGATGGCGGAAACCAACCAAGATTAACCGAAAAAACGACAACCATCATCAGCGCCAGCCAAAACGAAGGAACAGAAATTCCAAAGAGGGCAATAACTGTTGTAATATTATCGATCCACGAATACTGTTTCACAGCCGAAATAATACCAGCCGCAATACCTAAAACAGAACCGATTCCCATGCTGATAAAGGTCAGTTTCAGGGTTACTGGAAGTCGGCTGAGCACTTCGTCAATTACAGGAATCTTTGTTCGATAGGAAATTCCGAAATCAAAGTGCAGAAAAACGTCTTTAATATAATCTAACAGTCTAACCAAATACGGTCGATTCAGTCCTAATTCAGCCTTTGCTTGCGCAATTGCCTCAGGTGTGGCGTCATTGCCAAGCAGCGCAGTCGTCGGATCCCCAGGAGCCGCATTAATCAGCACATAAACAATAATTGTTACACCCAGCAAAACAGGAATGGCATATAAGATTCTTTTCAAGATATATCGATACAAAAAACACGCCTCGCTTTCTAAATATTGCCGAAAAGGCGCGGATGCTATCACATCTTATTCAAGATCCGCGCCTTCTTAGCGTTTTTCTATTTATTCAACTAGGCAATTACTCAAAATACACATTTTTCAAGAGCGGGCATTCATAGGAAATATCATTTTCAAAGCCCTTAACATTACTCCTGGAGGCAGAAATAATTTCCTTAACCAGTAGGGGAATATAGATGCAGTCATCATGGATCATCTGCTGCGCCTTATGATAAAGTTCCTTGCGTGCATCGTCATCAAGCGTCTTAACAGCTTGATCGATGATCTCATCGTACTCCTTATTTTCCCAGTGGCAGAAGTTATTACCGCTGGGATGACTGGATGTAAACCATCTAAATGCCTTATCTCCCTCTCCTGTCGTGCAGGTCAGCCCATTGATGTGCATATCATGAAGATTGTCAGGAAACATTGCCTGATACGCAACAGGCTCCATCGAGATAATTTCAAGGTTAATGCCCACCTGCGCCAGCTGATTTGCAATATTCTCGGTAAGAGCAGAGCGCTCTGCGCCAGTGTCTGTATGAATCGTTGCAGAAAACCCGTTCGGATAACCAGCCTCAGCAAGCAATTCTTTGGCCTTTCCCGGATCATACTCATACGGCTTGACATCTTCCGCAAAGTCACGAACTTCAGGGCTACAATAACCCGTTGCAACAATTCCCGTACCGTTATATGCAACCCTCATTGCCGTTTCTCTGTCAATAGCATAGGCAATAGCCTTGCGAACACGAACATCATCAAACGGCTTATGCGATGTATTGATAAGCAAGAGCTGCGGGCACAGAGAAGCATCTCTATAAATAGTAGTATCAGGATTGTTTTCTAGCCGAGTAATATCCGTTGCAGCAACCTCGTAGATAATATCAACGCCGCCAGTTTCAAGCTCCATAGTTCGGCTGGATGCCTCAGGAATAATGCGCATAATAAGATTTTTAATATGAGCAGGCTCTCCCCAGTAATCCTCGAATGCCTCAAATTCAATACGATCTCCAGAAACATATTTTTTGAGCTTATATGCGCCGGTACCAATTGCGCATTTTGAGAAGTCGCCACCTGCATCATTATAGGCGTTCTCACTATAAATCGCAGTTAATGGCCAATTTAGGTAATCCAGCATAGGTACATATACCTCGTCTGTGATAAGCTTTAGAGTATAATCATTGACCGCAAAGGACTTTTCAAAGTTAATAGACGAGACAGCTGGTGAAGAGCTCCCCTTGGTAGATGCGCGTCGGAGAGAAAACAGCACATCGCTTGCTTTCATCTCTTCTCCGTTGTGGAATTTAACACCTTTACGCAGATGTACCACGACTGTGCAGTCATCCTCATACTCCCAACTCTCAGCAAGGAGCGGCTGAAGGGTTCCATCATCGCCTCTAGAAAACAGTGTTTCATATATCTGCTTATTAACCGCCTGCACCATCTGCAGATTGGTCTCATTCGGATCCAGCAAGCCCGGATCTCGAGATGTTCCTACAATCAGGATATCGCGGCCAAAAGATGCATTTTCCTTATTCTTCTCCCCATTTCCGCAGGCAGTCAGGGAAAAAGCAATAGTCAAGGCAAGAATTGCAGATACAATCCTATTTTTCATTTTTCTTTTTCCTTTCACTCTGTTTAGCTTTTTATGTACAAAGATTTTTCTAAACGGTACAAATACGTCTCACAAGCATTGGAAGTCTAATATCTTACCGATTTTTTCAGAAACGGCAGTATCATAAACCTCCTTTGCAATAATCACATCCTCTACACTCATACCTACTGCGCTTGCTAAAATTCTCTGCTGATCATTTTTGCGCCCTGGCACTTCCCCAACTGTTACTTTGCCTATTTCCCCCGTAATAAGTTCCTCTGTTAAATCCTCCCAAGTGTCTCCATACATTTTTGCACTATGTCTTCCACCGTCATTATATCGGTCAAGTGCGCATTCAGCAAAATCCACATACCACATATCAAACAAGCTAACTGCGCGGCGCGTCAGTAATTCACAAACACAAATTACCGTGCTTCCCGGCTTAATGACATCCACATTATTAAGCAGGGGACGAGGGGCAGAAGTTGCATAAATAACCACATCGGTCTGCATCAACGCTTGTCGGTGATCCGAACACATAGAAAAACGATGTTTAGGGAATTCTTCGCTAGCCAATTTTATAAATCTTTTGCAGCGGCTTTCATCTAAATCGCATACTATCACATCTTGAATACCACTCAGCGTTGACAATGTCATCTGCATGCTCGTGTATCCTTGCATACCCGCCCCAACGACAGCAAGTGAATTTGAATCTTTACGGGCAAAGTATTTCGCATTGATTCCAGATACTGCGCCTGTACGCAAATCTGTTATCTGTGTTCCATCCATGATGCATACAGGCAGTCCTGTTTCAGAATCATAGAGAATAATTGTGCCAAGCGTTGTTGGTAATCCATACTTTTGAGGATTATTGTTATAGACTGATACAATTTTTACACCGGCAATATCCCCTAGTTGCATATACGATGGCATGGAGTTAATATGCCCATCGTGATATGGGTGTATTGACATACTCAGTTTAATTGGGTTTATTGTTGAGCCTCTTGCATATTCTTGAAGGGCCACTTCCGTTAACTTCAACGCTTCTGCCGGTGATATAATTTTTTTTACTTCATTTTTGTTCAAAAAAAGTATCTTTCCGGTATTCAATGCAACACCTCTCTCTCTTAATGCATAACACCTGCATATTATCTTGGTAAATGGCTGCCAGCCCCAGCCTAAGCTCTTCGCTCAAGCAATGAACCTTTTGAAGTTCACATTTGTATATTAAACCATTGGTTTTTAATTTGTCAACACTTTTCATTCTATTGTAGTACATAAAAATATTCCATGATATTTGTCGATCTTGGCAATTGAATATTTCATTCTATTGTGCTACATTTAATCCAAGCTGCCAGCTACTTTAAGAAAAGGATACTTTGCTATGGAAGAAATCGTAAAGCTTATATCAGAGGCCACCATCAAAGAGCATCTCACCATGAAGCGCACCATTGAAATCTGCGAAAAGCTCTATGCTGCATACGGTCAGGGGAAAGTTATTATGCCTCCCAAACTTGGTATGCCTTTAGGTGCACATGGTCAATGGCCTGGTCAGGATGCGAATTTGACCGCCCTTCCCTGTTTTATTCAATATGCCGCAGATGATGAAATTCTCGGTATGAAGTGGATTTGGGCGTTTTATAACAACAAGCGCGACTATGGAATCCCTTGGATCGGCGCATTTATTATCCTGAACCACCCCCGTTGCGGAAAAGCCCTTGCTATCTTTGAGGGTGCATATATTACCGATATGCGGACTGGTGCCGCAACCGCTGCCGTTGCTAAAAAACTAATGAACTCCAATCCACAGAAAACCATCAGCATTTTTGGTGCCGGTATGCAAGGCCGTATGCATGCTCGGGCCATGAAAGAAGTTTCCGAGATCAAGGAACTAAAAATCTACGACGCATTCCCCGCCGCAGCGGAAAAATTTGCGGAAGATATGCGTAAGGAACTCGGTCTGAATATTTCGGTTGCTTCAACCAGGGAAGACGCCTGTATCGATAGTGATATTATTATTACTTGTTCCGTTGCTAATGAGCCTCTTGTTGACAAATGTTGGCTCAAAGCGGGCTGTACTGTGATTTCGGTGGGTTCCTATCTTGAATTAGCTGATAATGTGGTGCTGGAAGCTGACAAATTATATGTTGACAGCTGGGCTCAGTTGTGCAAGCCTGGAAAAGGTGATATTGGGCCTCGCGTAGAGGCAGGTACACTTACATATGAAATGCTTACTGGTGAAGTCCCTGATTTGATGGCGGGTAATGTTTACGGTCGTGAAAACGACGATGAAATCATTTGCTCATGCAGTATCGGCATGGGGCTTTTAGATGTTGGAGTCGCTGGTGAACTTTACAAGAACGATTTCAAAGAATATCATGAACACACAATGGAGTTCCGTTAAGCTCTAAGGATACGATTTTCCCCTAAACCTGCTAAAATAGTCTTGCTGTCCTCCCTTTTCTTGATAGAGGCGAAATGAACGCCGATTGTTCTTGACTCTTCATTTTGTCTCTGTAAGATACTTCCTTGGAGTATAGTCAGCGCACTAATTCAATATGTATTATTGTAGAAAGATTGTAGAAAGGATTACCATGCAACTGAATAAAGCTGACAGAATGAAGCTTGCAAAACCTTCTTTTATTCGCGAGTCACTAAAGCTAGCGGCAGATTCCTCCCTAATCTGTTTTGCTGGCGGCAACCCAGACCCCGCCTATTTTCCATGGAAAGAAATTTCTGCCGCCGCCGACATAGCAATTCAAGATAGCTGGCGCGTCGTCCTGCAATATAGTGTTACAGAAGGAAATGTTAAATTGCGTTCACAGCTTCAGCGAATGATGCACGACATCGGTATTGAAACACCAATCAGTCAGCTCATTATCACAAATGGTTCCCAGCAGGGGTTGGATCTTATCTCCAAGGTATTCATAAATAAGGGTGATAAAGTGATCGTAGAAAGTCCGACCTATATGGGTGCCATTAATGCAATGAAATATTATGAGCCAGAATTCATCGAAGTTGAAACCGACGAAAACGGTATGCGAATGGATAGTTTGTCCAAGGCTTTGGAAGTCAACTCCAATGTCAAGTTTATCTATACTATACCAGACTTTCAAAATCCGACTGGCAATGTGCTCGCTGAAGATCGCCGAATCAAAATGATAGAGCTTGCAGAGAAGCACAATGTCATGATTGTAGAAGATAATCCTTATTTTTATCTTCGTTATGATGGACGACCCATTCCTCCAATTAAGCATTATGATACCTCAAATCGCGTAATATATCTTGGATCTTCATCAAAAATTCTTTGTCCCGCTCTCCGTATTGGATGGGTCATTGCCGATATGGATGTCATCAATAGTGTCGTTTATCTCAAGCAAGCGTCGGATCTTCAAAACAGCGAATTAACGCAAAGTATCGCAGCCAACTATTTATTGTCTAACGATATCATGGCTCATATCGAGACGATGAATCGACTGTACAAAAAAAAGAAGGATCTTATGTTGCAAAAAATACGAGAAACATTTCCTCCCGAAATCAAGTATACCACACCGCAGGGCGGTCTGTTTCTATGGTTAACATTCCCGGATGGCATTGATGCTTTGGATCTTTTCAATCAAATGAAAGACACAATTAAAGTCATTTTCGTTCCTGGAAACACTTTCTATCCATATGGTGGCCATCCTAACACTGCTCGTATAAGCTTTGCGACGGTAAGCGAAGAGGAAATTGAAACTGGAATCACTCGCATGGGAGCAATGTTGACTGACTTATTACATAAGTAGTCTATGTGTAAAACACAATGAGCTATTCAACATTATTGTTCGATTTCTTTCTGTTTTTTGCATGTTTTTTAAAGAAATCGCCCCTTACAGTGGAATACTCACCAGCATATTTATGTGGTCTACGCACGCTTTCGCCTCCAGTAAAGGGTTGTGCGGCAAATGCAACTGCAGTAAATCCGTAAGCAATCCAAAAAGACGGAGTTTTAGCCGTAGGAGCAGCAAAGACAACTGCGTTTACTAAAGCAAACAAAATAGCAAGAATGGCGGTTCACTTTGCGCTGCTCTTATTCATCACCAAATCTCCCTCTTTGCACCGCACTTTGGGCAGAATTTCCCTAGTTTCAAAACTTAAAACTACATTTCATACAAGTATTAGGAGGTACTCCTGCAAACGCGTCTGAAACAGCATTTCCAACTAATTTTGACAAAATTTGCTACAATTTAGTTTGCAATGAATTCTACAAACCAACGATAGAAAAGCAAACTTTTTGCTGTATCTTGACACATCTCGGCACTCGCTTTATACTGATAATAGGCTAAAGCCTAATCTCGCAGCTTTCCGGTGAGGTCCACACCGTAAGTGTGACCTCAGACATTCATGGGCCCCGTAGGGCATTATGACCACCCCTGTACGCAGGATGCTCCATGAAGGTCGACAGTTTTTGGCGCTGTACCGGCAGCGCGGGTGTGTACCCTTCCGTCGAAAGCGGAAAGGACACAAATGAACGACAACGTCGTTATCGTCTACAATGGTGAGCAAGTATCGGTGCCAAAGGAGGTCGCAGACTTCCTTGAGCAGGATCGAAAACGGGAACAGGCGCAGGAGAAGCAGGACGCAAGGCACCTGAGTAAAAGTGAGTTTGAAACGGTGCTGTCCGGTTTGGAGTGCGTCAAGCGTCCCGTGGAGGATGCGGTGCTCAGGAACCTCCGGCTTGAAAATCTGCGGGGAGCCATTGCAGAACTGGATGTGCAAGGTCAAAACCTGCTCTCCCTCCGTTACAGCGGTGAGCTGACGATGGAGGAGATTGGTCAGATCTACGGCATCTCCAAGATGGCGGTATCAAAGCGACTGAAAAAGCTGCACGAAAAGCTGGGAAGCTCTGTCTCATGAC
>ERZ773147.2629-NODE-2629-length-15172-cov-2.525766_pt1 | contig 15172 bp, 9 predicted proteins | sample MGYA00580851_ERZ773147 | MGnify/ENA primary metagenome ERZ773147 (study PRJEB29015, sample SAMEA2737818) | human gut metagenome | biome: human gut; feature: human-associated habitat; material: faeces | place: China | collected 2012 ... | reverse complement strand
AAAGAAGAAATTGAAAAAATGGGGCTGCCTATCCTGACGGAAGGAAAGGAAAAAGCGCCACGTCCAGCTCCCGCACCGCAGGCTCCAGCGCAAAATACAACGCCGGTCACAAAAACGCGTTTAATAGATACCCCGGTGCGTTCCGGTCAGCGTATTTATGCTCCACAATGTGATCTGATTGTTACAAGCCACGTTAGCGCTGGGGCCGAATTGATTGCCGATGGGAACATTCATGTCTATGGCATGATGCGCGGTCGTGCGCTGGCAGGGGCAAGTGGTGACCGGGAAACGCAAATATTTTGTACGAACCTGATGGCGGAACTGGTGTCCATCGCAGGTGAATACTGGCTGAGTGATCAAATCCCAGCAGAATTTTATGGCAAAGCGGCGCGACTGCAGTTAGTCGAAAACGCTTTGACCGTTCAACCGTTAAATTGATCCCTTTTTAACAAGGAATTTCTATGGCACGCATTATTGTTGTTACTTCGGGCAAAGGGGGTGTTGGTAAGACAACCTCCAGCGCGGCCATCGCCACTGGTTTGGCCCAGAAGGGAAAGAAAACTGTCGTGATAGATTTTGATATCGGCCTGCGTAATCTCGACCTGATTATGGGTTGTGAACGCCGGGTCGTTTACGATTTCGTCAACGTCATTCAGGGCGATGCAACGCTAAATCAGGCGTTAATTAAAGATAAGCGTACTGAAAATCTCTATATTCTTCCGGCATCGCAAACACGCGATAAAGATGCCCTCACCCGTGAAGGGGTCGCCAAAGTTCTTGATGATCTGAAAGCGATGGATTTTGAATTTATCGTTTGTGACTCCCCGGCAGGGATTGAAACCGGTGCGTTAATGGCACTCTATTTTGCAGACGAAGCCATTATTACCACCAACCCGGAAGTCTCCTCAGTACGCGACTCTGACCGTATTCTAGGCATTCTGGCGTCGAAATCACGCCGCGCAGAAAATGGCGAAGAGCCTATTAAAGAGCACCTGCTGTTAACGCGCTATAACCCAGGCCGCGTAAGCAGAGGTGACATGCTGAGCATGGAAGATGTGCTGGAGATCCTGCGCATCAAACTCGTCGGCGTGATCCCAGAGGATCAATCAGTATTGCGCGCCTCTAACCAGGGTGAACCGGTCATTCTCGACATTAACGCCGATGCGGGTAAAGCCTACGCAGATACCGTAGAACGTCTGTTGGGAGAAGAACGTCCTTTCCGCTTCATTGAAGAAGAGAAGAAAGGCTTCCTCAAACGCTTGTTCGGAGGATAAGTTATGGCATTACTCGATTTCTTTCTCTCGCGGAAGAAAAACACAGCCAACATTGCAAAAGAACGGCTGCAGATTATTGTTGCTGAACGCCGTCGCAGCGATGCAGAACCGCATTATCTGCCGCAGTTGCGTAAAGATATTCTTGAGGTCATTTGTAAATACGTACAAATTGATCCTGAGATGGTAACCGTACAGCTTGAGCAAAAAGATGGCGATATTTCTATTCTTGAGCTGAACGTGACCTTACCGGAAGCAGAAGAGCTGAAATAAGCCCGCTGTAAAAGCGCATTTATCTTCAAGGCAGAGTTATCTCTGCCTTGAGTTTTTCATCCCTCTCATCCACGTTGTGGTAAAGCGGCGAGTATTCTTGCTGATACTCCTCATTGCTATTTCCACCTCCCCCTTTACACCTTAAGGCTGTTCCCACGCACAAAACAAAATGTTTATGCCTGGTTGAGTAAATAACCTTATTGTTAGTATGGATATACTGGGAGATGATAACCCCGCAATTTCATTATTCATTGTTCTCCCATAGGATGAGGTTTCCCGCCGTAACTGGCGGGCTTTTTTTGCCCCAGAATTTTCCCTTTCAACATCCTGTAAATGAAAGCCCACAGATGTGGGCTTTTTCGTTGATGGTCAGAACGACCAGTTCACACCAGCTACCGCGTTCCACGGGGATTCCACACCGGCACTATGGCTATACTCCACCCCAAGATGCCCGCTTAACGTACTGCTGAATGAGGCTTTAATAGCTGCCTGGTATATTCCACGTCTGCCCGACAAATCATTGACGAAATTACCGTCATTATTCACCTTCACCCGGTTATCATCGACAAATTCTTTGCGCACAGCCGCCTTCAGCCACGGCTCAACTTCCATACCGTTCCCCAGACGCATGTTGTAACTCAGCGTTGCACCCAGTTCACGATATATACTGCGGGTATCGACTGATTTCGATTTCATGCCATTGGATAAATGATATTCGGGGTTATCAGCGGTGAACCCCGTTAACGATGCATACGGCGTCAGGTTCCAGTTACCATCGGTAAATCGCATCCCGGTTTCAATGTGACCGCCCAGCCCGTTGCTGTGGTAACTGCCATTGGCGGCTCCACCGCTGCTCATTTTACCTGCTACGTTACTTTTAAAACGGTTCAGCTTCACGACACCGTCCAGATAGAAACCACTTTCATGTTCCCAACTGGCATAGCCGCCCAGAGAATAACTGCCCACACTGCCATGTCCTCCGCGATCAAAACCGATATGTGAATGGGAATAGCCCATAAAAGCGCCTAGCGTGGTAATTCCTTCAGGAATATCATTACGGCTGTCGATCCCCACTGTCATTCCGGTCAGCGTCTGCTCAAACCCGGCACCCGCATCGGTGGTGACATTATTACGGGTGTTATACGTCGCCCCCCAGACATTATTGTTGTGTGGACTCGCTTTCATTATGTTCAACCGCTCGCGAATACTGTTTAGCTCAGCATCAAAGACCAACGGTAATGTTGCTGCCATATTGAGTACGGTAGCCGTAGAAGGCGTGATGCGTTTCTCCGGAACGGGTGTCGGCGTTGGATCGGGAGTAGGGTCTGGTTTTGGATTTGGGTCTGGCTTTGGATCGGGTTTTGGGTCTGGCTTTGGATTTGGGATGGGGTCCGGGTTGGGTTTGACATCATTGGTCAGGTTCCAGTTGCTGTTGCCGTCACTTTTCAGGACATACTCATAGGTCCCAAGATCAACGAAACCGCCGGTATTGCCCAGCGTAAACGAAGCATCCCCTCCCCCTGTTTTCACCAGCGTCATCGCGTCGTCAGACTGTGGGCTGACGCCGGTATCCTGAACAAAGATTTTAAAATTACCAGTGGCGTTGTTGTTGACGACCAGTTGATCGCCCCGGGAGCCTGCAACGTTGGTATGCAGGTAGAAATTACCGCTACCGGAAAGTTCATTGGTTGTCAGCGTATTGTAGATACCGTTAGTTGTGGCAGGCGCTGCTGTTTGTGCTGACAAATAAACATCACCGTCGTTGAGTAGCAAACTGTTTACTCTATATTCGCAGTTGCTGGTACCTGCACAGGAATTATTGCTGTTAAGCCAGACACTGCCCCGGCTGGCAGCCGTCAGGTCGGCAAGCGTGGTATCGACGCCATTTCCCAGAGTCAATGTCGCGCTATCGGTAATCCGGACCGCCCCTTCGAGTTTAACTGGCGTAACATTATCCCGTGGCGTCATTAACGACAGGCTTCCTGTCGCGCCACTGACCGATGCATCCGCCAGCGTACCTGCGTAGACGATTGCCGTACCGCCAGCGACCTGGAGATCTTCTGCCCGGGCCAGAGCCTGAAACTCATCTTTTGACCGCCCAAGGGTATATTGCCCGCCAGAGTTAACCTTTGTGGCGGAGTCCTGACCCAGGTTTTGCATTGCCCCACCCTTGCCAACCGTGGAGTCGCGAGCTTCGGTACCTGCTAATACCAATAAATTACCGCCATTTTCCAGCAACATATTGATCGCTAAATTGCCGGAAATGGAAAAAGTACCGTACTGGTGAGTACCGCTGATTTCAATACCGTTAGCCGTGCTCGTCTGGAGAGCGGCACCGCTGTTCTGGACGATATCTGTCGCTTTGCCATTATCGTTGACTGTCAGCGTACCGCCTTCATTGATCTTTGTTTTTATTGCCTCTCCGTTAGCTGAAACTGTTTGTATTCCGCCGTCGTTAATTGTTGTCTCATTCGCCACACCCTCGACAATTTGTTCACCGCCGGTGAGCGTCGTGCCTGTCGCAGTGGCTTTTGTTTTGACGATCTCCCGTCCGCCCATATTGACCTGTGTTTTGTCAGAAGAGGTGTCTGACTCCACGGTTAACACGCCGCCATTTGCCAGCAGGATATTGTTCGCCGCACCCTGCTCGATGCTGAACGCGACGCCATCCGCGCGTGTTCCTGTGACCCGCGTCGCCCTGGTGGTTGCAACCAAAGCGCCCTGGCTACTCTGCTGTATCCCCGTTGCGCTGCCTTTCTCCCGCACATCGAGTGTGCCGCCGTCATTAAGCACCGAGTTTTCAGCCAGACCGCCCTCATTAACTACCTGTGAACCCCCATTAATAATGGAACCTTCCGCTGTCCCGTTTGCCATAATTTGTTGTAGGCCAGAGACGATATCGGTATTGATTGCCTTACCATAATTCTGAACGGTTTGCGTGCCACCATTGATGTGTGTTTTCTCTGTTGACCCACCATCAACAATTTGTTCACCACTTTCGATATTTGCTTCAGTGGCTAAACCATATACCGTTTGCTTGCCACCTTTGATATTTGCTTTATCAGAAGTGGCACTGGCATATATTGTTTGGGTGCCAGCACTATTGAGTACAGTGCCAACATCTTTTCCATAAACATCCATTTTGCCGTTGGCATTAATAATCGTGTCAACTGCGCGGGAACCAGTGACGACTGTTAATGAGCCAGCGTTTTCCAGCACTACATTTTTAGCTTCTGAATTCCTGATGTAGAAAGCATCACCATAACTGTTGGTTCCTTCGATAAGTGTTCCGGAGGTCGTGGAAGCAATTAATGCGCCGCCGGATTGTTGCTCAACATACTTAGCCTCACCACCGTCCTGAACCTCCAGAACGCCGCCATTATTAAGTCTGGTGCTATCTGTTTTAGCCTCCTTCTGGACAATCAGCTTACCGCCAGCATCAACGGTAGTATTTTTCGCCGAGGTTTTAGCCACTACCGTCAGTTCGCCGGTATTTTCCAGCACAACATAATTAGCCTCCCCTCCGGTAATAGTGAAGTGAGAGAGCTTGTTGTATCCTTCGATATCAGTCCCTGCACCCGTGTTGGCAACTAAAGCACTGCCCGTCTCCTGGTTAACCCCATGTGCAATACCGCCGGTATAGACAATCAGCGAGCCTCCGGCGCTAATATTGCTGCCAATTGCCGTACCATCTTTCTCAACAACCTGCCGGCTCCCGGAGGATATAATTGTTGTGTCAGCTTTCCCGCCGCTTTTGATATTTTGCGTTCCGCTGTTGATATTGGTGCCTGTGGCTATGCCATAATCATTAATATTCTGTGTGCCACCATTAATTATGGTATTTGTCGCGTTTCCTGCAACATCCATAACCCCGCCATTATCTATTCGGGTCGCATCAGCTTTAGCATTGGTTAAAACTGACATTGTTCCTTTATCTTTAATAATCGTCTTGTTTGCCGAACCATATGCGTTTATGTCTAAATGACCACCGTTTTCCAGCAACACATTGTCTGCCACGTGATTGTGGATGGAGAATGCACCTTCACTATTCGTACCGCTCACCGTCGTACCGTTAGTGTTAGTTTTTAAAATTGCACCATCGTGCTGGGTAACATTTGTTGCCGTACCACCACTAACATCAAGCACGCCACCAGAATAAACTTCAATAACATCCGAGGTGCTGGTGTTATCAACAATTTGCGTGCCACCAGAATAGATATGCGTATTTTTTGCCGTTGACTTACTATTCAGAGACTGAGTTCCGCCTTCAATCGTCGTGTCCAGCGCACGGCTCTCATATACTCTTTGCTCACCGCCATTTTTAATGGTTGTTGTTTCTACTGTGCTCTGTTCAACATACTGTCGACCACCATTTATGGTTGTGTTCGTTGCCAGACTTCCTTGTACTACGTCCTGAGAGCCAGACTTATTTATCGTTGTACCATCAGCATGCCCTTGAACTTTTACTATCTGGCTACCACCATCAATGAGTATTCCATTCGCACTCCCTCCCTCTACGCGTGAAGCACCGCCCTTAATTGTCGTTCCATTGCTGATACCCCCTTTATAAACGTCCTGATTGCCACTCTCGATTGTCGTACCTGTGGAAATACCCCCGTCATGAATTGACTGTCTGCCACCGTTAATGGTTGTATTATTAGCCTGCCCCACAAAATTGTTATGACTTCCTATATCTTGATATCCACCAGATTCAATAAGACTTCCATTAGATACCCCGCCATGAACATTCTGCTGGCCATGGTTGATAATATGAGTGTTATTTGTTGTACCTCGTTCATCCACTTTTTGGTTGCCATCTACAGTCTCATCGTTTACCACACCAATAACATTAGTAGTGAAGGCAGCCATCCCGGGCGGGGCATATATCAAGGCAGATATCAATAAGGAAAGTACTGAGCGGCGACAATAATAGGGACTGGTCCTGTTCATAAATTTCATCCTCTGAAAAGTGAATACTGAGTAGCGTTTAAGCGACCTTAGCTTTGCTGCAACATCAGCCCACAGGCACCAGACCAGGGGATTCATCCTGAAGAGACAGCGCAAGTGTATTGTGTTCACCGCTCATCAAAGACATCATGATGAAATGATGATATTCCGCATAAGAATGAGGCATTTTTTAAACGCAGTGCGCTGAAGTGTGGTTGGATAAAAAAGTCAATCCATTCAGGAAATACGGGCGTATTCTTTTCTTTCGACAATGAGGCCGTTGGCAAAATAAAATGATTTACATAATCGTTTCTGATGAATATCTTCTGCTCACATAAAAATCACACAATAACTTTGAGATCGCAGATTGTTTTACTTTTACAGCATTCGTCCCCCCATTGTTGGGCAAATATAGATTGGGCCAGAGCACGAAAGTTAATACCACGTTCGCACAGCTCCTCCAACAGCACGACAAGATGCCACATACTGCGCCCCAGTCGGTTCAGTTTACAGACTAGCAGTGCGTTCCCTGCCGATGATGTCCTGACCAGTTTTTTCAGTCCGGACCTCCTGCCACGGTTTTACGTTGAAGTGGTAACCCTGAGCACGCAGTTCTTCAGTCAGGCGTGGTGCACCGTAACGCTGTTATTGCTGGGTAAGATCAAAAAACTTTCAGGCAGCTAAGGAAAGTTGAACCAGACATTAGATGAAATATTTCAACCAATTACAGCACCAATTCAGTCACTGCCAGCCCACCAAATAAATCAAGGGGTTACATGAAAACGTAGCCCCTTTTTCTTTGGTAGTGACACTAAAATGGATGTAGTGTGAAGAATAATCCCGTTTACTCAATCAATAATACATATTGTTTCAATCTACGTTATTATCTCTTTGTAAAAATTGCCATTTATTAATCATTGAAAACTGCTTTTAGAACTTGATACAACGGGACTAGTCACAACAGGACTATTCTCAACGGGATCATCCTCAGAGGAACTATCATCAAAGTCATCATCCATAAATAAAATATCATCGAATGGTGCCAAGCCCGTGATGAGTTTTATTTTATTATTACGATCAGTCAATACTCCACTTAAACCGTTTTCGCTCACAGGTTTTAATGATTTTTCATTACTCTTGTTGTAAGCAGGCGCATTAAAAATACACGGAGTATCAACATCAAACAATGACGTTCCCCAGTTCACATATTGAATATCATAGTTACTGAAGTTCTGTCCAGAAAAGAAGCACCCCTTAAAATCCAATCCACGTAAATTATATAAACCACCCTCTTCTTTTTGGAGAGTAATGTTAATTTTGGCTATCTCCCGGACATCATCGCCATTTTTGTATTTGAATACCGTTTCAAGATGTTCTCCAGACAGCTTGACTTCAGGAAATAATTTGAAATCAAAGCCTATATTATTATGTGTCAACGTAGATGAACAAAAAATGGAAAAAGCTTGCAGTGCTGAATTATAGCTATCGATTTTATCTTGAGGCTGAGCTCTTGGTAAAAACTTATAGCAACACTCATAAAAATTAAACAGAAGCTCTGAAGACCTTGTATTTTTATCAAATAATACCCCCTTGAACTCATTCACAAACGCATCTTTTTTTTCTTGAATATCTATGGGGTGTTCCTTTGACTCTGACAAAGATGAAATCTCATCTATTTTGTTTTCATATGAATTACGTGATTCCATACAGACATTTGGCGGCGTTTCTAAAATAACACTACGCGTACTACTTGGCTTAAGTAAACCAACATGAAAATCACTTTTTCTTATATTATCGAAAAGGTTCTATTCATTTCTTTTAGCGCATTCAAAAAACTGATCGGCATTATTTTTATTCGATAATTTTTTAGTTTCAGAAAACACATTTTCATTGTTTTCCAGCTTTAGTTTAATGAGAAGATTTTCCCAGACCTGCTTGCTTAAACATATTACGTCAGGCTCACCAGAACTAACTAACTCGTGATTATTATTAAAGTGTACGTTGAATACCTTTAAGTTATTTTCACCAACTTCATATTTAATACGTTTTAATTGTTCTCCAGCTCCCATAATGACAAAGGCGTTGCCTTCTTGATATATACATTCAGACATCATTTTTTGTAAAGTTTCAAGAGCACCGCGATACGTCTCTGATGCAGCTTCCTTACAAATTAATTTTAAAATACTATGAGCTAGTAGCTCCATGTGTTTAGAAGATTTATTTTCATTATAACTTCCACTACCCAAAACTGCGCTAGCGTTAAATCCGTTGCTTTTACTAACTAACATTGTCTATTCCTCAATTAATGTCTACATGGCTATTTTTAATGTTATTACTGTTTGTCACTATAAAAAAACGCTCATTTGAGACAATTACTGACATTAACTGCTTCACTTGCTACGCATGGAACTTTTAATTAAATTAGCACAGGAATGTTAAATTTAATAAACAAAAGGTTATTTCGCTGTATGATAAAAAAAACCGTTATAATTTATTAGTGAAAATCGTTTTTCAAGTGTTAGAAATTTATATCTCAATAGCGTTGGTTAATGAGCATAGCCACGCTCCTGTAACGCTCACAAAACTCATCTGCCTGCGGCGGGTGTTCTGGTCAGTAGTAGATGTTTAAGGCGTGGCAGAGACATTTCATCCTTACTCTACGGCATTGTTCTACATACATTGGTTGTGGTACTCACTTATCATCAGTGAGCGAACAGAGAATAGTTCAGTGATTTGAGTAATTAACCTGATTAAATGAAGGGGTATAATAAATGATAATACTCTGGCTTTATCGTTAATTACTTAATTCCACATGTAAGCAATTTGCCCGCTTGGCATAGCAGGCATTTTTTCCAGGTACTTTTGAATGAGTACTGATGGATAAATACATTGCAGTGGCGTGCCACGTACCAAAACACCAGCCCTCATTCGAAACCACCCACCGCACTTCTTCCTTGAAATGGCGTTAGTCATGAAATATAGACCGCCATCGAGTACCCCTTGTACCCTTAACTCTTCCTGATACGTAAATAATGATTTGGTGGCCCTTGCTGGACTTGAACCAGCGACCAAGCGATTATGAGTCGCCTGCTCTAACCACTGAGCTAAAGGGCCTTGAGTGTGCAATAACAATACTTATAAACCACGCAATAAACATGATGATCATATGATGTAAATAACAGATTTTTATGCGTTCCCATTCACCTTGGGTCGTGATTACACGCGACATAAAACCCGACACCGCCTCCATTCGCAAAGTCGATACTCGCAGTCAACAAGCAAATGTTAATAATTAGCACTATCTATAGTTATCATCGATTCAATGATACTTTGTAATGATTTTGTATCTAATAATATAACTTTATTACATTAGCTGAAGAGTTTTCGCATCATTATGATATCTGTTACTTTTCACTCCATAAAAATAAACTTCGTATAGCAATATATTCTTTCATAGATCTTATTCTGCTAATCATTAGTTTCGTATGAGCGATTTTTGACAGTTGCCTCTCCAGACCACATCGATAATTAATAAAACAGATTTAAGCATTATCCTTTTCCATATAAATATTGGATAAAAGTAGGACATCTGTTTGCAATTACTTTCACAACAATTAAACATTTTTATGTTTCCGTATACATCATATTACTCTACCATTAGAGGAACTTTATTATGTTTTCTATAAAACCAGGACCCAGAAATTTACCTATCGACAACCCCACATTGTTATCATGGAACATTACTGACGGGGATCTAAATTCCAAATTAAATACATTAGAATATCTAAACTGTATAACAAATATTATTAATTCTTGTGGAGTTTACCCTCAAGGATTAAAAGACAGAGAAATTATATCAACTTTTCACGCAGAAAAAGTTATTAATGATCTGTTAAAAAACGATTATAAAATTTCCCTTTCTCCAGATACAACTTACCGAGAGTTGAATAAAGCAGCACAGCGTAGCATTACAGCGCCAGACAGGATAGGAGAAAGAAAAACATAGGTTTATCAACGAGATACAATGATTGAAAGAGGTGATAACAGCGGTGTTTATCAGTATGGTCGTGCTGAACATTTCACCCACATTATATCTGACAAACCTTCCCCAAAAGATAAATATGTTGCATATGCTATTAACATTCCTGACTATGAGCTGGCAGCCGATGTATATAATATTAACGTGACGTCACCTTCCGGACAGCAAGAAACATTTAAAATATTAATCAATCTAGAACATCTACGGCAAACACTTGAGCGTAAATCTCTTACTGCTGTTCAGAAATCACAATGTGAAATCATCACCCCCAAAAAACCTGGCGAAGCGATTCTTCATGCTTTTAATGCCACCTACCAGCAGATCAGAGAAAATATGTCTGAATTTGCACGTTGCCATTATGGGTATATACAAATCCCTCCAGTGACAACTTTCCGCGCCGACGGACCAGAAACTCCCGAAGAAGAAAAGGGTTACTGGTTTCATGCTTATCAACCCGAAGATCTTTGTACCATCCATAATCCAATGGGAGATTTGCAGGATTTTATTGCATTGGTTAAAGATGCTAAAAAATTTGGTATCGATATCATTCCTGATTATACCTTTAACTTTATGGGAATTGGGGGTAGTGGTAAAAATGACCTGGATTATCCCTCTGCTGATATACGAGCGAAGATCAGTAAAGATATAGAAGGTGGTATCCCTGGCTATTAGCAAGGTCAGGTTTTGATTCCATTCATTAAAGATCCAGTAACAAAAGAACGTAAACAAATCCATCCAGAAGATATACATCTCACTGCAAAAGACTTCGAAGCAAGTAAAGATAACATCTCTAAGGATGAATGGGAAAACCTCCATGCATTAAAAGAAAAGCGTTTAAATGGAATGCCTAAAACAACACCCAAAAGTGACCAGGTTATTATGTTGCAAAATCAATACGTTCGTGAAATGCGAAAATATGGCGTACGAGGTTTACGTTATGATGCGGCAAAACACTCAAAACATGAACAAATAGAAAGATCAATAACCCCACCGCTTAAAAATTATAATGAGCGGTTACACAATACTAACTTATTTAACCAAAAATATCATAAAAAAGCCGTTATGAATTACATGGAATATCTGGTAACTTGTCAGTTGGATGAACAACAAATGTCATCACTGCTTTATGAAAGAGATGATTTAAGCGCCATTGATTTTTCATTGCTCATGAAAACGATAAAAGCCTTTTCATTTGGTGGAGATCTTCAAACCCTTGCATCAAAACCGGGTTCCACAATCTCAAGTATCCCATCAGAAAGACGGATATTGATTAACATTAACCACGATTTTCCTAACAATGGTAATCTTTTCAATGACTTTCTATTTAACCATCAACAAGATGAACAATTAGCAATGGCATATATAGCCGCTCTGCCGTTCAGCAGGCCTTTAGTTTACTGGGATGGCCAAGTATTAAAATCAACGACTGAAATTAAAAATTATGATGGGTCCACGCGTGTCGGCGGTGAGGCGTAGCTTAATAAAGGTTGCTCTACCTATCAGCAGCTCTACAATGAATTCCACGCATTATATATAGATAAAGCAGGAATATGGAGCGCATTTGAGGGTGTATCTGCAACTAAAAACGTTCTGGCCTTTAGTCGTGGGGATTCTGTGAACATTAATCACTCTCCTCATGATGGACTAGTTATAATAAATAAAGGAAACGAAGAAGTTGAAGGTACCTGGCCTAACAAATTGCAACCTGGAATATACAAAAACATGGGGAGTAATAGCGTTAACATTATTATTAATAATACCCGAAAAATTATCCCCCCTGGTAAAGTATTTACGCTTAGAGGCGGAACTCTAAATATCAATATTCCTGGGCGTAGCGCTCTTCTTTTAGGGAAAACAGGAGAACCGCCGAACTATCTCTATTTATAATTTAATGTTATATCTGCCCCGATAAAACGGGGCAGATAATATGTTTAGTTTACTAACGGTCATTTTGCAGTGAAGCCATTTACTGTTTTTTATCGACCAGATAATCTGTTCTCTAATGTTAACTCCCCCTAACCTGTTGCTTTAGTTATTCATTTCCTGTCTCACTTTGCCTTAATACCCTACGTTAAATGTTACTAATTTGTTGCTTTTGATCACAATAAGAAAACAATATGTCGCTTTTGTGCGCATTTTTCAGAAATGTAGATATTTTTAGATTATGGCTACGAAATGAGCATCGCCATGTCACCCTACATCTCATAAGAGGATCGCTTCTGATGAATGCACTGACCGCCGTACAAAATAACGCTGTCGATTCAGGCCAGGACTATAGCGGATTCACCCTCACCCCGTCGGCGCAATCCCCGCGTCTGCTGGAACTCACCTTCACCGAACAGACGACCAAACAGTTTCTTGAGCAGGTTGCCGAGTGGCCCGTGCAGGCGCTGGAGTACAAATCGTTTCTGCGTTTTCGGGTAGCCAAAATTCTTGACGATCTATGTGCGAACCAGCTGCAACCATTGCTGTTGAAGACGTTGCTAAACCGCGCTGAAGGTGCGTTGTTGATCAATGCGGTGGGTGTCGATGATGTGAAGCAAGCGGATGAGATGGTGAAGCTGGCGACGGCGGTGGCGCATCTGATTGGCCGTTCCAATTTCGATGCGATGAGCGGTCAGTATTACGCGCGTTTTGTAGTGAAAAATGTCGATAACTCAGACAGCTATCTGCGCCAGCCGCACCGCGTGATGGAGCTACACAACGACGGCACGTATGTCGAAGAGATAACCGATTACGTGCTGATGATGAAAATCGACGAGCAAAACATGCAGGGCGGAAATTCGCTGCTGCTGCATCTCGATGACTGGGAACATCTCGACAACTATTTCCGCCACCCGCTGGCGCGTCGCCCGATGCGCTTTGCCGCGCCGCCGAGTAAAAACGTCAGCAAAGATGTTTTTCATCCGGTGTTCGACGTCGATCAACAGGGTCGCCCGGTGATGCGCTATATCGACCAGTTCGTCCAGCCGAAAGACTTCGAAGAAGGCGTGTGGTTGAGCGAGCTTTCCGACGCCATTGAAACCAGCAAAGGCATTCTTTCTGTGCCCGTTCCCGTTGGCAAATTCCTGTTGATTAACAACCTGTTCTGGCTGCACGGTCGCGACCGCTTTACTCCGCACCCGGATCTGCGCCGTGAACTGATGCGCCAGCGTGGCTATTTCGCTTACGCCTCTAACCACTACCAGACGCATCAGTAAGCGCAAAGGAATTGAGCGGATGTATGATTTTGTGATTATTGGCGGCGGCATCATCGGCATGTCGACCGCCATGCAACTGATTGATGTCTATCCGGACGCCCGCATTGTGTTGCTGGAAAAAGAGTCCGGCCCGGCCTGTCACCAGACGGGCCACAACAGCGGCGTGATCCATGCCGGGGTCTATTACACGCCCGGCAGCCTGAAGGCGCAGTTTTGCCTGGCGGGAAACCGCGCCACCAAAGCCTTTTGCGATCAAAACGGCATTCGCTACGACAACTGCGGCAAGATGCTGGTTGCCACGTCCGATCTCGAAATGGAACGGATGCGCGCCTTATGGGAACGCACAGCGGCGAACGGTATCGAGCGCGAATGGCTTAACGCCGACGAACTGCGCGAGCGCGAACCGAATATCACCGGGCTCGGCGGCATTTTTGTGCCGTCCAGCGGCATTGTCAGCTACCGCGACGTGACGGCGGCGATGGCAAAAATCTTCCAGTCCAGAGGCGGTGAAATTATCTATAACGCCGAAGTCAGCGGGCTTAATGAGCATAAAAACGGCGTGGTGATACGTACCCGTCAGGGCGGCGAATATGAAGCATCAACGCTGATTAGCTGTTCCGGGCTGATGGCTGACCGGCTGGTGAAAATGCTCGGACTCGAACCGGGCTTTATCATCTGCCCGTTCCGTGGCGAGTATTTCCGCCTTGCGCCGGAGCATAACCAGATTGTTAACCACCTGATTTACCCCATTCCCGACCCGGCAATGCCGTTTTTGGGCGTTCATCTCACCCGCATGATCGACGGCAGCGTGACCGTCGGGCCAAACGCGGTGCTGGCTTTCAAACGCGAAGGCTATCGCAAGCGCGACTTCTCATTTAGCGACACGCTGGAGATTTTGGGCTCGTCGGGGATTCGCCGGGTGCTGCAAAACCATCTACGCTCAGGACTGGGCGAGATGAAAAACTCGCTGTGCAAAAGCGGCTATCTGCGGCTGGTGCAAAAGTATTGTCCCCGGCTTTCGTTAAGCGATCTCCAGCCCTGGCCCGCCGGTGTGCGGGCGCAGGCGGTATCGCCGGACGGCAAGCTGATTGACGATTTTCTGTTTGTCACCACCTCGCGCACGATCCACACCTGCAATGCGCCCTCCCCGGCAGCGACATCAGCAATTCCTATTGGTGCGCATATTGTCAGCAAGGTACAAACGCTGTTGGCAAGCCAGAGTAACCCCGGACGCACGCTGCGAGCGGCACGTAGTGTGGATGCCTTACACGCCGCATTTAATCAATAACCTTTGAAAACAGGATGTAGCGATGAAACTTAACGACAGTAACTTATTCCGCCAGCAGGCGTTGATTAACGGGGAATGGCTGGACGCCAACAATGGTGAAGCCATCGACGTCACCAATCCGGCGAACGGCGACAAGCTGGGTAGCGTGCCGAAA